>VOFC01004747.1_pt1 | contig 19986 bp, 43 predicted proteins | sample 5384161 | NCBI WGS metagenome assembly VOFC01 (sample SAMN12384722, study PRJNA508395) | human gut metagenome | isolation source: healthy gut B | host: Homo sapiens
TCGACAACCTTTCCGCAGGCATCGCCTATGCGGGCCTCCCCGCCGCTGCGCGATATGACGCTGTCGAGCAGGGTGCCGATGCGTTCGCTCTCCGTGCGTCCCGGAACGGGCAGCATGATGTGGAGCTCTTCGCGGGCCCGTGTCAATGCTACATAGAAGAGGTTCAGATTGTCCACATGCGACATGACGTATTCGCGGTAGTAGTCGGCAGCGAAGGGAGTTTTTCCATCGCCTTTTTTATAGTGTACGGGGAACTGTCCGACGGCAGCCGGCGGGGAGTCTCCTCTTCCCCCCCGACCACACGACGGTACCGGTCTTGGTCGTCAGGGACCAATTGCAGTAGGGAATGATGACGGCCTTGTAGCCGAGCCCTTTGGAGCGGTGGATGGTGTCGATGGTGATGGCGTTTCCCGGGAGGGCATCGATGGATTTGGTACTGCCTTTTTCTGTCCACCACGACAGAAAAAGGGGAATGTCCGCCACGTTCGATTTCGTGAAAACGATTATCTGTTCGTGGAGGGCCTGCAGGTAGAGATATCTTCGTCACTGCAGCCGAGCCCGTAACGCATGACTGTGTTTTCAAATGCCTCTTCGGGCGGCATCAGCCGCAGCCGGAGGAGAAACTCCGTATCGTCTCGGTGAGCCGTTCGCCGAATCCGCGGCCGAGGAAACGGTTGTAAATGGCCCGGTGAATGGAGTCCTCCGGATTGCCGGCGAGCCGCAGGCAGGATATGACGAAATTCACGACGGGGAGCGGCCGATGACCAGCGCGTCTGTGTGATGACGTCGTATCGGTAAGGCGATTCCGGATGGGTGCGCTTGTGTTCGAGCAGCATGGATGCGATGCGTGTCGCCTCCGAGTTGCGCCGCACGAGAATAGCAATGTCCCCCGCTGCGTAACCGCGTTCCTGCAACCGTTCCACTGTCTCCACTACTGGGGGTGGCCGTCTCCCTCTCTGTGCCGTAATAAGTGACGGTCACGTAGCCGCCGGTATTGCGCTCGTCCGGCACCTGCACGGCATCGGCGTAGGCTTCGGCCACGGTTCCGCGGAGCTCGTCCGCAGTTCGGTCCCCGATACGGCCGGCTGCGTGTGCATCGTCGAGCAGTGCATCTATCCGGTCGTTCTCCGACCGTGCACAGGCCGATACGGCTGCGTTGATAAAACGTACCACTTCGCTGCGGCTGCGGTGATTTTCGCGCAGCGAGGTTTTGACTACGTGGTCAAAAGCCTCTTCGGCCCCTGCGGGCGAGGATACTCCAGTCACCCCCGCGCCAACGGTAGATGGACTGCTTCATCTCCCACGAGCATCACGGGCGTGGTTTCGGACTGTGCCGTGGCGTTGCGCAGCAGCGGCAGGAAATTCTCCCCACTGCATGGCGGGAAGTGTCTTGGAACTCGTCTATCATGAAGTGCAGTAGTAAGTGCCCGCTTTCTCGAGACGAACGGCGTGTCGTTGCCGGAGATGAGCCTCGCCAGCATGTCGTTTATTTCGGAGATGTGAACGATGTTCTCTCTTTCGACACTTCGGCGACCTTGGCCTGCAAGTCGCCCAGCAGTGCGAAAGTTGCGGTAGTTCTCTTTGAGCAGGGAGGCACTGTTGATAAGCCGGATGTTGGTGTCGTAATGGCCTCGGCAAGTTCAGCAAGCAGTTCGGTGAGCTGCCGGTGCTATCGCTTCAATCTGTGTCTTTTGGGCGATTTGGCCGTGCACCACCGGCCGTTGGCGATGGTGTCCGTCACCCGTTTGCCGTAAGGGGTTATCTCTCCGCTGGCTATCTTGGCGGCGTATCCCGGCAGGACCCATCCGACCGTTGCTGAAGTCGCTTATGTCGAGGCCGTTTTCGGCTGCCAGGTCAGTATCCGGCGGGCAGGGGCCATGATGGCATGTTTTGCCCGTGCGGCCTGTGCCGTCGCTTCGGCGACGATTTTGCCAGTGCCTCCTTGCCTTTGTCCCAGCCGTTGCGTCCGCGTTTGTACTCCTCCTTGAAGGTTCTCCGCCGAGGTTCAGCAGTTCTCCGCGGATGTCCCATTTCCGGCCGTCCTCTATCCGGTCGTTCACGAGAAAGCGGTTATCCACTCCCGCAGCGTATCGTCGGATGTTATCTCCTCTATCATCCTGTCCGCCGCACTGCCGAGCAGGGTTTCCACCGGAAGTTCGAGGTTGAAGTTGAGGTCGATGCCGAGTTCCCGGATGAAGGAACGGATGATGCGCTGGAAGAATTTGTCGATGGTCAGGACGGCAGTGGCCGTAGTCGTGCAGTATCAGGCTCCGTACCGTGGCCGCCCGTGCCGGATATCGGCTGCCGGGAGGCCGAGCTCCCGCTGCAGCATGGGCATGTATTCCTCTTCATTGCCGCAGGCGAGGTCGTTGATTTTCGACAGGATACGTCGCTTCATCTCTTCCGTCGCCTTGTTGGTGAACGTGACGGCGAGGATGTGGCGGTAAAGCGGCGGTTCGGCGACGACATTCCGCACGTATTCGTATGCGAGGTTGTAGGTCTTGAACCGGCCGATGCACTGACTATTTTGACACGTTGCCCATTTGCTGATATATTATTGCCACGATAAAAAGTAGTGAATAATGGCCGGAACTCGGCGCTTCGGTTTGGATTTTTCGGCGGAAAAGCGCTAACTTGGCGTGCCGGAACGCCCGCAGGGGTTCTTCCCGGAATACGGTTATGGAAACTTTTTCTCGGCAATGTGGCCCGTTCGCTTTACGACGAATTCGGCGAAGATATATCCTCCGTCCGGATATTGCTGCCCAATACCCGTTCGAGGCTCTTTTCCTCGACGAACTGGGGCGTCTTATCCGGAGACCCGTATAGCCCCGTTACACTACGGTGGACGAGGTGATGCGCAGTCTGGCGGTATGCACCGGTGGAACGGGTGCGTGCCGTGGCGCTTTACAAAGTCTATTCGCGCTATCACAAGGAGGGGCTTCGATTCGTTTTATTTCTGGGGAGAGGTGCTGCTTAACGACTTCGACCAAATCGACAAGTACAGGGTGGATGCCGACATGCTCTTCTCAACCTGCGCGACCTGGAAGGATATGGACGGCGACCTCAGTTATTTCAACGAGCAGCAGCGGGCTGTGGTGCGCCGTTTTCTGGGAGGCGTTCGGCGCGGAGGAGGTATTCTGATGGAAACGCGATTTCTTGAGTATCTGGCGCAGTCTGCGGACGATATACCACGAGTTCCGGGAGCGTCTGGCGGAGCTGGGGCTCGCTTATACGGGGATGATGCACCGCCGGGCTGCGGAGCGGCTGCGGAGCGGCGAGGTGTCGGCGGACGATGGCCGTCCCGTGGCCGTCGTGGGTTTCAATGCGCTCTCGGGTGCGAAAGGTACTTTTCGACCATTTGCGTAATGTATGCGATGCGCGGTTCTTTTGGGACTGCGACGACTATTATATGCAGGACCGGCATCAGGAAGCCGGGCTTTTCGTGCGGGAGAATATCGCCCGTTACGGACAGGGCGGCGGGGTTCGTGAACCGTACGGATAACTTCGTGCAGCCAGAAGGAGGTGACGGCCGTTTCCGTCCGTCGGGGCGCTCAATGCAAATATGCGGCGGACTTTCTGCGTGACGTCATCGCCCGTCAGGGAGTATGCAGGAGGAGACGGCCATCGTTTTGACCGACGAGAGCCTGTTGCTGCCGTTGCTTTACGCGATTCCTCCGGAAGCGGGCGAAATCAACGTGACGATGGGCTATCCGCTGCGGCAGACCCTTGCGTACAGTTTCGTGGAACGCCTGCTGCGGCTTCAGACACATGCCGGGCGCAAGGGGCGGGACATCGGCTTTTTATCATGCCGATGTGACGGGTATTCTGTCTCACCCCTTTGTCGTGGAGCTCGAACCGGAGCAGGCCGGTCGGCAACAGTGAAAATCGTTGCGCGTTCGCATATTTACGTCAAGGCGGCCGACCTCCGGCGGGGCGTTGCTGGAGACCGTTTTCACCGAACACGGGGAGTGGCGTGAGGTGGCCGAATGGGTGATGGGAAGTGCTCTCCGCCGTTGCCGGGGAACGGGAAGGATGAGGAAGCCCGGCTGCGGTACGAATACGCCGGCATCATTTTCGGATACGCTGCGCCGGCTCGCCAATTCGCTGAAGGTGCGGCGTGGAGATGGATGTGCCGGTGTTCGCGTCGCTCGCCCGGCGCATGCTCCAGAATCTCGGGTACCTTACAGAAGGCGAACCGCTTCCGGGGGCATCCGGTGATGGGGATACTCGAAACGCGAAACCTCGATTTCCGCAATGTCCTGCTGCTGTCGATGAACGACGACAACTTTCCCGGCAATCCGGCGGCTTCGTCGTCTTTCATCCCTATAATCTGCGCTCGAGTTACGGACTGCCCTCCTCAGCATCACGATGGGGTATATGCCTACTATTTTCTACCGGCTTCTGCAGCGGCCGAGCGGGCGGATATGGTTTACAGCTCCCGCACCGAGAGAACAGTACGGGCGAACCGAGCCGATATATCTATCGGTTGAATACGAATCCCCCATACGGTACGGCACAGGAATGGGGTTGGATGTCGGTATCGCGGTTCCGACCGATTGTCGTGGCGAAGACGAAGCGGTGGTCCGCCGGTTGGAACGATATCTCTCGGTAGCGGGGGCGAGACCCTTTCTCCCACGGCACTCAATACTATCTGGGTCGCTGAAGTTCTATTTCCGGTATGTGGCAGGACTGAAACCGGAAGACGAAGTGGTGGAGGAGGTGGATATGCCGTGTTCGGCACCATTCTCCACAAGACCATGGAGCTGCTTTACACCGTTGATGGCGTCCCTGCACCGGAACAGACTATCGGAAGCTGATAGGGTCGGATGCTGTCGCCGATACCGTCGAACGGGCTATTTCCGAAGTCTATTTCCACGGAGGGGAGACAAACCGCAGCGAATACAGAAGGCAATCTGTTGCTGGTGCACGATATCGTCATCCGTACGTGAACGGCAACCTGCTGCCGTTCGACAGCCGGTTGCGGGATTTTACCGTGGCGGCTCTCGAACAACGGCTGACGGCGCCGTTCGCGTTCGGCCCGAAAGGAAAACATGCGGTGACGCTTCCAGCGGGCTTGCCGACCGTGTGGACCGGAATAGCAGGCGGACGCATTCGAATAGTGGACTACAAAACGGGAGCGCCCCATACGGATTTTGCCGGTGTAGCGGGTGTTCGGGAAGCGAGTCCGGCGAGAGGAAACCCGGCGGTACTCCAAACGCTGCTTTTACTCCATGATGGTCACCCGTATGCAGGAAGCAGGTGAAATGGGGACGGATGTCTGCCCGTCGCCTCTCTATTATGTACGGTTGATGAACCGGCCGGACTACTCACGCCGCTGCTCAACCCACCTGGAAGCGACGGTCAGAGCATTACCGGTTACGGCCTTACCGAGGAGTTCGAGGCGTATCTCGACGGATTGCTGACGGAAATGTTCGATGCGTCGGTGCCGTTCCGCCAAGCAGTGGGGATAAAGCCGTAAAAATTCTGCGACTTCGCACCCGTATGCCGCCGCTGACCCGGATACCCGGAATGGATTTCGATGGCGGGCCGTACCTGAAAATTGGTTATTGTCCGACTATTTTTTCCCCCACCTTTGTGGGCTCAAATAATAGATTCGATATGCGTCTTTTTCCGACTTGAAGACAGGGCAAGAGCGCCGTGTTATTCTCGGGCGGTGCTCGGCCATGGGGATTCCGACGCCGCATCATGGAGATGGGACTGGGGCGGGGCAAGCGGGTGGAGGTTTTGCAAAAACGCCCGCTGAAAGACCCCTATCAAAGTACAAGGTGATGGGTACGAGGTTTCGCTGCGTCGCAGCGAAGCCCAGATGATAGAGGTGATTACGGGAAGAAGAGGCCCAGGATATGGCGTTGCAGGCGGAAAGTATCCGCGGCACGTCTGCGGCCGAGGCGATGGAGCGGGCAGTGGACCGTTCCCGAAAGCGGATAAACGTGGCGTTGGTGGGCAACCCCAATAGCGGAAAGACCTCGCTGTTCAATATCGCGTCGGGCAGTCACGAACATGTGGGAATTACAGCGGTGTCACCGTAGGCGCCAAACTGGGGCACATGCGTTACAAGGGATATGAGTTCAATATATACGATGCCCGGAACTTACGCGCTGTCGGCCTATACGCCGGAGGAGGTGTATGTCAGGCGCCAGCTTTTCGAACATACGCCGGATGTGGTGGAACGTCGTTACGGCTTCGAACCTCGAACGCAACCTCTACCTTACTACGGAATTGATTGATATCAACCTGCGGATGGTCGTGGCACTCAACATGTACGACGAACTGCAGAACGACAAGGCGGAGCTGGATTACCGGCTGCTCGGCGAACTGCTCGGCGTTCCGATGGTGCCGACCGTTTCGAAGACGGGCAAAGGTATCGACGAATTGTTCGATACGGTGATAGCGTTGTATGAAGACAACGGTCAGGACACCCTCTCGCACCATATACACATCAATCACGGGGCCTGTATCGAGGAGAGTGTCGGACGTCTCGCGGCCGGAATGAAAAAGACTCCTCGCTGGCGAACTATCACACCCGCTACCTTGCGCTGAAGATGTTGGAACGTGACCGGGAGGTTGAGAGGCTGCTGTCGTCACGGGCCGGTTATGCCGAGTGGGCCGGTTTGCGCGACCGGGAGGTGGAACGTATCGAGAAAGAGCTGGGGAGAGGACATCGAGACGGCCATCGCCAATGAGAAATACGGTTTTCATAGCGGGCGCCCTGAAAGGAGACCTATACGCCGGGAACGCACGAGAAGGAGAAGACGACGAATATCATTGATACCATCGTCACCCATAAGGTGTGGGGATATCCGATATTTTTTCTTCATCATGTGGGTGATGTTCGAGGCGACATTCGTGCTCGGCGCATACCCGATGGAGTGGATAGAGCATGGTGTCGGTGCGTTGGGGAGCATGGCTGGGGAGGATTATGGCCGACGGCCCACTGAAAGACCTCGTCGTGGACGGCATCATAGGCGGTGTGGGGGGAGTTATCGTCTTTCTGCCCAATATCCTTATCCTCTATCTGTTCATATCCCTCATGGAGGATTCCGGCTATATGGCCCGTGCGGCATTCATTATGGACAAGATAATGCACAAAGATAGGCCTGCACGGCAAGTCGTTCATTCCGCTCGTCATGGGCTTCGGATGCAACGTACCGGCCATTATGGCCACGCGTACCATCGAGAGCAGAAGCAGCCGGTTGATTACCATTCTGATAAAACCCCCTTCATGTCGTGCAGCGCACGGCTGCCGGTCTTTTGTGCTGTTGGCCGGCGTCTTCTTCCCGGCCCATGCCGGTACGGTGCTGTTCTGCCTTTATCTGTTGGGTATCGTAGTGGCTGTCATTACGGCGAAATTGCTGCGAAGATTCCTTTTCCGAAGAGATGATACGCCTTTCGTCATGGAATTGCCGCCTTACCGGGTTCCTACGTCGCGAGCGTCCTGCGGCACATGTGGGAGCGGGCAGCCATGTACCTTCGGAAAATGGGCGGTCTTTATCCTCGTGGCCTCCGTTTGTGTCTGGTTCCTGAGTTATTTTCCGCGTCATGACGACCCCTGTGATACAGCAGGAGGATTCCTATATTGGTCGAGTAGGACGGTTCACCGAACCCCTCGTCGAACCGCTGGGACTCAATTGAAAGCCAGCGGTGGCGCTGCTGACGGGGGCTGTCCCAAAGAGGTGACGGTGTAAAGTACGCTCGGCGTGCTGTATGCCGGTACGGACGATGACGGCGATATGGCGGTGCTGTCACAGCGGTTGACCGAGGTGAATCCCCAAACCGGCGTATCCGATTTCAACAAGGCCAACGCCCTGTCGTTCCTTGTTTTCGTATTGTCTATTTCCCCTGCCTCGCATCGCTCGTGGCGATAAAGCAGGAGGCCGGAGGATGGAAATGGGCGGCGTTCTCGTTCGTGTACAATACGGTGGTGGCGTGGATAATCGCCTTTGTCGTGTATCATATAGCGGTATTGTTGATATAGAAGGAGGTACGGAGATGTCTGGACAGATGATAATCGTCTATGTTATAGGTGTGGCGGTAGGGGCCTACCTTGTGTATAGGATATATAGAGCCGTGGCAGGGAAAAGACGGGGAGGAGGATGCCCCAATTGCTGCAGCGGGGGGGAAAAACTGCTGCTGCGGGGGAGTCCGAAAAGCGGGCTGGTGGAGCCGGCAGGGAGCGTTAGGTCCATCTTCGCCGAAACAGATTGAAAGGGCAGGAGCGCGGGAAACGCTCCTGCCCTTTTGTCGGGATACGTTATGGAATGTGGGCGTGGCGAATCAGTCGAACGACTGCATGCCGCTCTGTGCTATGCGTATCAGCCGGTGGTACTCGGCGGGAGAGCTCCATGAAAAATAGTTGACGGGGTCAACAGGCTGGCCGTTGTAGATGACTTCGTAGTGGAGGTGGGGGGCGAGCGAGAGTCCGGAGTTGCCCGAAAGGGCGATGATGTCTCCCGGTTTACTTTCTGTCCCCTTTTGACCGATGTCTTGCTGAGGTGTCCGTAGCGGGTTTGATAACCGTTGCCGTGGTCTGTCGTTACGGTCAGTCCCGTAGAGGAGTTCCGTCGGTAGCCTCCCGTGACCGTACCGTCTGCCGTGGCAAAGACGCGGGAACCTTTCGGTAAGGTGAAGTCGACGCCATTGTGTTGCGACAGGCTTTTGTAAAAGGGATGTATCCGCATTCCGAACGAAGCGGTCAACAGGGTGAGGTCGTTGTTGATGACGGGCTGTATCGCCGGTATGGCGTCTCCGCCCGTCGAGGGGCCGATGCGTTCCCCGCGGATACTGTCGAACGAGCGGGAGAGGTTGTCAATCCTCTTCGAGAAGTGCCGTGTGTTCCAAAAGATGGGCACCGAGGCTGCTGTTGCTCATCGAGAGCAGTCGCTCCATCCTGTTCCAGCGTGAAGAGGCGTATTCGTCGAGAACGTAAGGTTCCGATTCGAATAGGATGCCGAAGACGTTCCGTCCCGCTCCTCCACATTGTCGAGTACGGCCTCCACCTCTTCGGAGGCGTTTTGAGAGTGCCTCGTATTCGCGCCGCATGGCTTCGGTCGATTTACGCATGCTGCACTCCTGCGGGGTATCGAAGAAGAAAGAGAATACCACATAATACAATACTCCGGCACCGAGCAGAACGAACAAAGGTTGATGAAGAGACGGAAAACTTCGCTTCACGACCGTGCGCCTCTCCTCCAGCGGAGGGGAATATCTTATGCTGCTTGCCCATACCGTTATTCGAATATTTCGTATGTGGTCTCCCGTGCCGCCCGGATGATGCGTTCGAACTCCTCGTCGTCCATATCCCTGCGGAAGTAGTTGATGGGGTCTACCGTGTGTCCCATGTAGATTACCTCGTAATGGAGTGTGCGGGCCGGTTGAGGTCCGGTGTTGCCGACGCGTCCGATTTGTTCGCCGCGGTGACGTGCTGCCCCGGCTCCACGTCTATCTGGGAAAGATGGGCATAGCGTGTCTTGTAAACCCGAAACCGTGGTCGATAAGTATCTGCCTGCCGTATCCCCGATTGCGGAAACCGATGTCGGTGGACTGCACGACACCGTTGCCCGTCGCGTAGACCGGGTCGCCTATTTTGCGGGAAGCGTCGATGCCGTCGTGTTTGATGTATCTTTTATAGATGGGGTGCATCCGGCCTCCGTAGGCACCGATGCTGTTGCGCAGGTCTCGTTTGTCGATGGGCCATATGGCCGGGATGGCGGTGGCCATGTGTTCTTTGTCCGTGGCAAGAAGCTGCAGTTCGTCGAGAGAGCGCGACTGCAGGTAAGTGCGCGCGTCACCCGGTCGAGCCGTTGCCAGCTTGCCTTTATCCGGTCGCCGTAGGGATAGGCATCGAGGTATGCGTAAACGGAATCGGGATAAGGCACATAGATACCCGTTATGTCGAGGGAATCGGCTCCGAAGAGCGGTCTGTAAACGCTGATGTCCCGTTGGTGCATGGCATCCAGACGCTCTGCGTCTTCGCGGATACGGTCGTCGAGCAGGGCGTACCGCAGCAACAGCTCCTCATTCTCGCGTGCGATGCGGTCCATTTTTGGAGTATGGAAGACGAACGAGAAAAGAAGATTGACGATACATACCGTGATGATTACCACCAGTCCTTTCCGCAACAGGCGGTATATGCGCAGACGGGAGCGGTTCGCGCACCCTTCGTATGTCAGCGTCTCCGGATTGAACCTGTATTCCTTTCCCGGCATCCGTCAGTATCCCCCTCTTAAAAAATCGTGTAGAATATTCGCGGTCTATTTGGCAGACCGGATATACAAAAATTGGGCGATTTTGCGTAATTTTACAACCTCGTTTTCACCGCATATGCGGAGCATCGGCTTCGCGACGGACAACTTGGAAGAATAACGTAACGGATAATCGGAATAGTATATCTACCAGACTATGGAATCGAACAGGATAAAGGGAGACCTTTCTGGATTTTTTTCAGAAGCAAGTAGCATACCATCGTGCCTTCTGGCACCGATGGTCGTAAAGAACGACCCGACGCTGATGTTCACCTCAACGCCGGCATGAACCAGTTCCAGGATATTTTCCTCGGCAACAGCCCTGCCAAATACCCCCGTGTGGCGGATGCGCAGAAGTGTCTTCGCGTGAGTGGCAAGCACAACGACCTCGATGAAGTGGGGCATGATACCTATCATCACACCATGTTCGAGATGCTCGGCAACTGGTCGTTCGGCGACTATTTCAAGAAAAGGCTATCGAGTGGGCGTGGGAGCTGCTGACGAGGTGTACGGGCTGCCCGAAGACCGGTTCTATGCGACGGTATTCAGCGAAGCGAGGAGTGAGGACGGTGTGGCGTTCGACAGCGAGGCGTATGCGTATTGGAAACGTTTCGCTTCCCTCGAAGAGCGGATTTTGCGCGGCAATAAAAAGGATAATTTCTGGGAGATGGGCGATACGGGGCCCTGCGGTCCCTGCAGCGAGATTCATTTCGACCTGCGTTCGGACGAAGAGCGTGCCGCGAAACCCGGACGGGAGCTGGTGAACCGCGACCATCCGCAGGTCATCGAGATTTGGAACCTCGTCTTCATGCAGTACAACCGCAAGGCCAACGGTACCTTGGAAGAGCTTTCCTCACCGTCATGTCGATACCGGTATGGGGTTTTGAAAGGCTCTGTATGATAATGCAGGGCAAGCAGAGCAATTACGATACCGATGTGTTCCAGCCGCTTATCCGGAAGATAGCCGGGATGGCGGGCAAACGTTACAGGGACGACCCCCGCAGCGACGTGGCCATGCGTGTCGTGGCAGACCACCTGCGGGCAATCGCCTTTTCGATGGTGCCGACGGGCAGCTGCCGTCGAACGTGAAGCGGGGGGTATGTCATCCGCCGTATCCTGCGCCGTGCGGTACGTTACGGATATACCCCTATCTCGGATTCAACGAGCCGTTTATCTGTCGGCTGGTGGATACCCTCGCCGAACAGATGGGAGGGCAGTATCCCGACTTGTCGCCCAAAAGGCTTATCGTAAGCGTTATCCGGGAGGAGGAGAGCGCTTTCGCTTGGGACGCTTTCCACCGGCATCAATCTGCTCGACGGCGTCATCCGCCGGGCGGGCCGACGGTGTGAAAGAGATAAGCGGCAAAGGATGCTTTCCTGCTTTTACGATACGTACGGCTTTTTCCGATAGAACCTGACCGAGCTCATTTCCCGGGAGCACGACATGGGGGTGGACCTCGCCGGGTTCGAACGGGAGTTGGCTGCACAGAAAGAGCGTTCGCGCAATGCCGCCGCGGTGGATACGGACGACTGGGTACGAGGTACATCCGTGGAACAAAAGCGAGTTCGTCGGTTATGATACGCTGCGTGCCGAAGTCCGCATCGCCCGTTACCGCCGCGTGACCAAGGGAAAGACCTTTTATCAGCTCGTCTTCGACCAGTACGCTTGCTTTCTACGGCAATTCCGGCGGCGGTAAGGTGACAGTGGCTACATAGGGAGTGCGAACGAAACGGATTACGATAGTCGATACGCAGAAAGGATAACAATCTGACGGTACATATTGCCCGGAGACACTGCCGGAGAATCCTGCGGCCGATTTCATCGCCGTCGTGGACGAGGGGAGGCGTATCGCTTCGGCGAACAACCATTCGGCCACACACCTGCTCCACCGTGCCACTTCGTACCCTGCTCGGTACGCATGTGGAGCGAAAGGTCGCTCGTGAGTCCCGATTATCTGCGGTTCGACTTTTCGCATTTCCAGAAAGTGACGCCCGAACAGATTCGGGAGGTGGAACGGATGGTGAATGCGATGATTCGTGCCAACTATCCGCTCGAAAGAGAACAGGAACAGTACGATTGACGAGGCGAGAAAGCGAGGGGGCGATGATGCTCTTCGGTGAGAAGTACGGCGAGGTGGTACGTACGGTACGTTTCGGCGATTCGATAGAACTGTGCGGCGGAACGCACGCTTCGGCTACCGGTAATATCGGTTATTTCCGGATTCTTTCGAAAGTGCCATATCGGCCGGCGTGCGCCGCATCGAAGCGGTTACGGGTGCAGAAGGCGGAGGAGTTCGTGTATGTCATGCAGGATACTCTGCAGGGTATCCAACAGTTGGTGAACACGCGCTTCCGTGATGCAGGCGGTCAGAAAAGATGTTCGAGGATAATGCCGAGCTGCATCAGAAATTGGAGGCACTGATTAAGGAAAAGATAGCTTCGTTCGTCGAGACGATGGGGTCGGAGCTGGCTGTTTCGTCGGATGAAGTGACGGTGCGTGTGGCGGAGGTTCCCTTTGCCGGGAACATTTGCGCGACGTGGCGCTTCAAGCTTCGGCCGCGTCTCCGGAATGTGGCGATGGTATTGGGGACGAAGCCGACGGCAAGGTGAATCTGGCCGTCGTTCTCGGAGACGATGTCGTGGCGCGAGGACTCAACGCATCCGAAATAGTGCGCGAGGCGGCGGGGGGAGATCTGAGGGCGGCGGCGGCGGTCGCCGTTCTTCGCCATGGCGGGCGGTAAACGTCCCAGCGGCTCGACAGGGCGATGGAGGGCCGAACGGCTTATCAATACCAAATGGAAGATAATCCATCTGCGCGCCGAATCTTTAGGAAAAAGATAGAAAAGATTGAACAGATATACAGGTTTAGGTTATGGCAGGCAAAACAGTAGATAAGAAAGTGTTGCTGATGATACTCGATATGGATGGGGCAAAAGGCGACCATTCAAAGCGGGGATGTGGTGCGGGGAGCGCTCTCATCCGGAGTATCTCAATGCGCTGGAGGCGAACTATCCGCATGCGCAGCTCCGTACGGATTGGCGAGAATGTCGGTCTTCCGGCCGGACAGATGGGAAATTCGGAAGTCGGACACCTGAATATAGGTGCCGGCAGGGTGGTTTATCAGGACCATGAAAACCGTGCAATAGCGGACGGTTCCATCGCAGAAAACCGGAGATAAAAGCCGTTTTCGAATACGCCCGCAGCAAAGGAACGAGGATTCATTTCATGGGCCTCGTGTCGGACGGAGGTGTGCACAGTTCGTTGGAGCATCTCTTTAAATTATGCGACCTGCTGGAGGCTTACGGCATACCGGAAGCGTATGTTCACTGCTTCATGGACGGACGCGATACCGACCCCGCACAGCGGCAAGGGGTTTTTCATCGGTGCGCTTCAGCGCCATATTTACGGCACGAACGTGAAAAATTGCCTCGGTGATAGGCCGTTATTATGCCATGGACAGGGATAAACGTTGGGAACGTACGGACGGTTTACGACCAGCTCGTAAACGGGGTAGAGAAATCTACCGACCTGGTGGCGAGCATTTTAAATCCTACGACAACGGCGTGACCGACGAGTTCATCAAACCCATTGTGGCGGTGGACGAAACGGGACGAGGCGATAGGTACGATAAAGAACAACGATGCGGTCATCTTCTTCAACTTCCGGAACGACCGGGCCAAGGAGCTCACCATCGCTCTGACGCAGGAGGATATGCCCGCCGAAGGAATGCATACGTTGCCTCTTTACTATTGTACGATGACGCCCTACGATGCCAAATTCCGCGGACTGCACATCCTCTTCGACAAGGAGAACGTACAGAATACCATCAGGGGAGCGTCGCTTCGCTCGGCTGAATCAGCTGCGTATTGCCGAAACGGAGAAATATGCCCACGTCACGTTCTTTTGAACGGTGGCCGCGAGAGAAGTTCGCCAATGAGGAGCGTATTCTGATTCCTTTTCTCCCAAGGTGGCGACCTATGACCTCAAGCCGGAGATGAGTGCCTATGAAGTGAAGGATGCGCTGGTAGGGGCCCCTATCGTCGGGGCGTTTCGATTTCATCGCCCCTCAATTTCGCCAATGGCGACATGGTGGAAGCCATACGGGGCGTGTACGATGCGATAACCAAAGCGGTCAAGGCGGTGGACGAGTGTGCCGGCGAAGTGATAAGAGGCTGCCAAGAGAAACGGTTACGAGGTGGTCGTCATCACGCAGACCACGGCAATGCCGACAATGCGATTAACCCGGACGGTTCGCCCAATACGCCCATTCTTCAATCCGGTGCCGATTATCGTCGTGTCGGACAGGGTGGCGTCGGTGGCCGACGGCGTACTTGCGGATGTCGCTCCGACCGTCCTTTGCGCTGATGGGACTTCCGCAGCCGAAGGAGATGACAGAAAAGCGCTCGTTAGCTTCAAGTAAACGATAGTTAAGAACTAAGCAGCAGAGGGGTACTTCACACGGAGTACCCCCTCTGTGTTTGACGTGATTTGCATCCGGCTGACGGTTATGCCGCTTTGAGGAAATGTTTGGATATTCTCTACGATTGCCTGTACGAGGTTGTCGATGGACTCTTGCGCCGACCGTGCATTGTGGAGGAGAGAGCAGCAGCCGTGCGGTCTTTATTTGAGCAGGGGTTGCCGGCCGGTACGGTTCCTGCGAGAATACATCTCAACCACGGCCCCGCAGATATTTTTCGCCGTCGAGTATCGGCGAGCGCCTGTTCGTCGACGATGCCGCCGCGGGCGACGTTGACGGGATGGCCGTCGGTTTCATGCAACGCAAAGTTCCGCCATGCCGATAAGTCCTCGTGTCCGTTCAAGCAGGTGAGTGTATGGACAGAATATCCGCCCGACTTCAATAGTTCCATTAATTCCATTTTCGTATTTCTCCGCCCGCTTCTGTTCCCTCGATACCGGAATGGTAGGCCACTTCGCATCCGAAAAGCCGGCGAGTTCCGCCACGGCATGACCGGATGGCTTCCGAGCCCTCCGACGATACCCCATTTGCGGTCAAAAAAAAAATTTCGGGTGGGGCGGTCGGGAAGGAAGAGCCGCGAGGGGAGTGAGTATTCGCCCCGTTTGACGAAAAACCGTCGTAATAGACGATTTCGCGCAGCATGGCTATCGCGCCTCCGGAGCGTGGCTTCCTGCAACGGAGTGGGTGGAGTATCCTTTGGCATTTTTCACGGGGAATACCGCGTGCGGCGGCGGCTTGCACGTCGATGTTGTCCACCCCGGTGGCCGCTTCGCAGATGAGCCGGAGTTTCGGCAGGTTGCCGATGATGTTCAAGCCGTAAGTTTCACCTTGTTCAATCAGAATATCGGCATTCGCCGCACGTTCGAGAACCTGTTCCGGTGCGGTGAATTCGTGAAATTGTAGTTACTTCCAAAGCCCGGATGCCGTTCAGGTCCGCATCGTTCAGACTGTATTCTGTCCAGAAAACTATATTCTGCCATAATGAATCGTTTGTATTTTTGTTATCTCAATCCTCCTATAAGGTCGCGGATAACCACCGATGCATCAGCAGCAGCAGCCGAAAACGGCCGGCATGTAGAGATGGTGCCCGTGTTGGATTTTTTGTTGGTCTGTTCATCTATTATCATCGCTCCTTCCCGGATTTTCTTTTCGGCCGAAAAGACGGCTTTGTGAATTCCCATTTTGTGCAACCTTTTGCGCAGCATGGGGGGACAGTGGTGGGTACGTTATATCCTCTATTTCCACTTTTAGTCGGGTCGGTCTTCGCTCCTGCCCCCATGGAACTTACTACCGGAATGCCGCGGTCAAGACATCCTTTTATTAGATGCGCCTTCGGGGAGAGCGTATCTATCGCGTCGACGACGTGGGGTAGGCCTCGCGGTCGCAGGGTGTAGGTCGCTTTGTCCTGATGAATCTGCCGACCGTAATGAAGCTGTAAAACGGGGATTGATATCGGCAGCATGACGCTGAGCGAGTACCGACGTTTTGGCTTGGCCGATGGTCGAAGCGGCGGGCGACGAGCTGCCGGTTGATATTGCTGGCGCTACCGTATCGGCATCCGCGATGGTCATGCCGCCCACGCCGGCTCGGCATATCATCATCTCGGCCGCATAGGTTCCTACGCCGCCAAGGCCGACTATCAGTACGTTGGCCTGCCGCAACCTGTCGAGTTTTGCCCTGCCTAGTAGCAAGTTCCGTTCTTTTCAAGCCACTCCATAATGGGGGAAAACTGTTTTAAAGTTTTGATATATGTCTGCTTTCAGTTCAGGTACGGGTATGTTGAGGAGTGGCGCCGACGGCAGTGTACATCTGCTCTTATCGGGACGTCGCTGTCGTCCGTTTCGATGAAAAAGACGATGGAGAGGCGCTTCCCGGGGAGCGATGCCTGTTTTGGGGCGACCGCAGCGATATCGGTCCGACTGAGAGGTAATATCCGGCGGCGAAAAGTCTTTCGGTCTGGTGACCGCTCGCATAGCCATGGAAATGACGGCGGGCAGCGAGTATGCGGCCAAAAGTTCCATCAGTAGCTCGAAAGCTTTGACACAGTGGATAATGACCGGAAGACGGAGCGCCGAAGCGCTTTTGCAGTTGGGCAGTCAGGACTGTTGTCTGACATGATTCGTTCCTCCGGCCGGAAGCATGGTCGAGTCCGGATTTCTCCGACGGCCGCCGCCCGCATCGTTTCGTTGCTGCAGCAGCTCGGGGGAGCCGGTGGCATGCCTCCGTCGCATCCCACGGATGAATACCGGCGGAAAAGGGGGCCGGAGGCAATACGCTGTCGTATCCCAAACGGAAAGAGGGAGATGCCGATGCACTTTTCGGTTCCAGAGTGGAGGGCGATGCGTGTGGGATATTCGTGTAGGTATCATATGCCGAACAAAGGTACGAAAACGGGGGCTGGCGAAGATACGGTTTTGCGCTTGTCCGGCTGTCGGAAACAGTTGTTTTGCTTTTGGTTTTTATGTCTTAATTGATTGATTTATATAGGTTTATTGTGTGTCGAAATGGCGGAGTGAGGGTATTTTCGAAAAAGCCGGAATTATTGTGTGAAAAAATTCACATTAAAGTTATCAATCCGGGAAAAATTAAACGTAAATTTGCCGTGGATTTTTTCGGGTATTGGTTTCCCGGCACAAACATACAGACTTGTAAGCGATTGTTCCGAAACACTCATATCAATAAATCATAGTATGTCGAAAGTCATAAAACTGGAAACGTGGTCTCGACATCCGGTTGGTAGGCGAAGCGGAGAAGACAGTGGTCCAGATGCCCGTCGGCTCCACCTATGCCGTCGTTCGGATAGCTTTCCGCGCATCACGCCGAAACTGCTCGTTTCGGAGGGTGCCAGAGTGAAAGCGGGTACCCTCTGTTTTTCGACAAGGCGCGTCCGCAGATACTCTTCACCTCGCCGGTGAGCGGTACCGTGTCGGCTGTCCGCCGCGGCGAAAAACGCAGGATAATGTCTGTGGTAATCGATGCCGACCCGGTTGTCGAATACGAGAAATTCAGGCCCCCGTTCCGGCTAAATCCACTCCGGAGAAAATCACTGAGGTCTTGCTGCAAAGCGGGCTTTGGCCTCTTATTATTCAGCGTCCCTACGGGACGATAGCAAACCGGGTGACCGGCCGAAAGCCGTTTTTTCATCTCCGGATTCGATTCGCTCTCGCACCCGATATGAACTTCGTGCTGAAAGACGAGTACGATAACCTGATTGCCAGGGCACGAGGCGCTGGAAGAAACCGACCGACGGCGAGGTGCACTCCGGCCTGCGCAACGGCGAGAACGGTGTGCTCAACCGCTTGACGAATGCCGCCCAGCACCTTTTGAAGGGCCGCATCCGGTTGGCAATGGGCGTGCAGATACACCATGTATCGCCCATCAACAAGGGCGAAACGGTGTGGACGGTGGATATACAGAACGTGGCCGTCATCGGTCGTCTGTTCAATACGGGAACGGTCGATATGCGGAAGCGTTATTGCCGTGACGGGTTCCGAGGTGACCGAACCTAAGTATGTTTCTGGTCATAGCGGGTACTTCGGTCGTGCAGCCGGTCATGGCGGCAGGGGTGAAGCACCAGCGGGCCGGGGAGAGTTTCCGTATCATTTGCGGCAACGTACTGACCGGAACGAAGACCGACGGCGACGGCTATCTGATGTCTACCATAACCAGATAAACCATGATACCCGAAGGCGATAAGTACGAATTGCTGTGGGGTGGATAGCTCCGCGCGACAAGTTTTCGGTTTCCCGCAGCTACTTCTCGTGGCTCATGCCCAAGAAAAAGGTATGACCTCGATACCAACTCTGAACGGAGGCAGGCGTGCATGGTGGTGACCGGGCTCTACGACCGCTATCTGCCGATGAACATCTATCCGATTTATCTGCTTAAGGCCTGCATGGCCGGAGATATCGACAAGATGGAGAATCTCGGTATCTACGAGGTGCTTCCGGAAGATTTCGCGCTGCGAATTGCAGACCCCTCCAAGACGGAGATGCAGGCGGTCATTGCGGACGGTATCAATTTGATGATTAAAGAGCTGAGCTAAGGATATGGAGAAACAACTGAGAAAAATCGTGAGCAAACAAACCGGCGTTCTCCAAGGGCGGAAAGTTCGGTTTCGCACTCTACGTTCGATGCGTTCGAAACGTTCCTGTTCGTTCGAATACGGCACCGCAGGGGAAGTCATATACGTGATGCGAACGACTTGAAGCGTACGATGATAATCGTCATTATCGCCCCTGTTGCCCGCCCTGTTGTTCGGCATGTATAATGTCGGTTACCAGCACTTCGCTGCCATAGCCGACCCGTATCGTATCGCAGGCGATGTGGTTCAAATGCTGGTGGTTTTGATTTCGTGCGCATGCTGCCGATGATACTCGTTTCGTATATCGTCGGGCTCGGCATCGAGTTCGCAGTCGCACAGCATAAGGGCGAGGAGGTGAACGAAGGATTTCGGTCGTCACCGGTCTGCTCATCCCGGATGATAATGCTATCGACATCCCGCTGTGGATTTTCGGCGCTTGCCGTCGCATTCTCGGTGGTGTTCGGCAAAGAAGTGTTCGGCGGAACGGGCATGAACGTCTTCAACCCGCCGCCCTGCTGGCGCGTGCATTCGTCTTCTTTGCCATATACGCCGAAGATTTCCGGCGAACAGGTGTGGATTCGCGGTTTCTCAAGGGGGGGGCGTATGCCGACGGGTTCTCTGGCGCTACGCCGCTCGGGTACATCAATGACAGCGTTTCGGCCGGTGCCTCTACGCTAGACTTCGGAGGTACGACGCCGTGCGACTGGTTCTGGGGCTTCATTCCCGGCAGTATCGGCGAGGTTTCCCACTTTCTGTATCCTCATAGGCGCTGCTATACTCCTTTACACGGAGTGGCGAGCTGGAGAACGATGCTGAGCGTTTTTGCAGGCGGCCTCATTATGGGGTGGATATTCAATCTCGTGGGCGGCAATGCCTACATGGAGATGCCCGCCTACTACCATCTGCTGCTGGGCGGTTTCGCTTTCGGTGCGGTCTTTATGGCTACCGACCCGGTGACCTCCAGCCAGACCAATGCGGGCAAGATAATCACGGGACTTATCATCGGTATGCTGACCGTGCTCATCAGGGTGGTGAACCCCGGTTATCCGAGGGCATGATGCTTTCGATACTCTTCGTGAACGCCCCGGCGCCGCTCGTGGATTACTATGTGGTACAGGCCAATGTCCGTAACAGGAAAAAACGTTTGAAAACAGTAGCAATACG
>VOFC01003278.1_pt1 | contig 19961 bp, 32 predicted proteins | sample 5384161 | NCBI WGS metagenome assembly VOFC01 (sample SAMN12384722, study PRJNA508395) | human gut metagenome | isolation source: healthy gut B | host: Homo sapiens
GCCAGCTGAAACTCCGGGAGATTACATTTTACTACTGGACAGGCTCCGCGCTTATAGCAGCTGGGTAAATTTGAATAGATCTCTTTACCAATAGTGTTTACAGAGGCCTGGATCAATTTATCCATGAATTGAATGATTTCGATTCTTTTAATATGTCTTTCACAGGATCACATGCTTCTTTTTTTTCGGTTTTCAGTTTTTATACTCTGTGAGAAAGTCGGAAAGTTTATCAGCTGCAATAAGGTGCTCTACCGGTACTAATATTGTCTGTCGGGTGCAGCTGCTGATAGATTTCCTGATCAGAGTATCAAATTCCTTGGTATTAAACCAGATACTTTCCGTCAGTTCCTTTATTAATTGCCTTGGAAGCCAGTTTTGTATAGCTGGTGGTTTTTCTGCCTGCGCCGGTAGAGAGAGATATATGTAATGTACGTTTGGACGAATATATTTTTGTACCCAGCTACGGTCGCATTTTAAGATCTTACAGGCGCTACGAAACGAAAGAGTATAGTCATATTCGAGAGCAGTTAAACATTGCTGCCATTTATCTTCATATTCATCAAAAGTTACCAGCATCTGGTTGCTATTCATCAATGTACCTCCATTTCCTTTATATGTTATAGTATACCATAACATATATAAAAAAGTAAAATAAAACGATACCTAAGAAGGCATCGTTTTATAATTTCAGTTTGACCGATTTGCAATTTTTCTAATGCTCTCAAGAACATGATCACATTCATGCCATACAATCCAACTACAGTCTCCATCTTTTTTCTGCATTCATAACCTGTGTAATAAGAGACATGCTTGTTTCAGATAACCTCTCAGCAATGCTATCCCATTTCGCTGATTGAATCCATTTTGCAAATCTCGGTTGATAATACTTCACTTCTCCGTTATCTATACTCATGTTCTTCCTCCGCTAAATCATAATTTATCGTTCCAATTTCCTCTTCGCTGAAAATCTCTTCTACATCAGCACAATTTATTTCTATTATTTCTCCATTATTTTGCTTTATCGAGAATGTATTTTTGTTTGAGTCTACTTCATACAGCGTACCTATAAAACATTTTTCATTTCTCAAAACTTTACACTTTTGTCCAATATAAATTGTATAATTAAAGTCATTGTTTGAGCAATAATTAATAAAGCTTTCTCCGTTTATGAAGAATGTATCTACACTTCTGACCATATTCTGTTTCTCCTTAAATCGTTATTTAAGCCATTCATTTTTCATAATTGCTTCTTCGATTGAATGGGCTAATTTATTTGAACCGTTTTCTATGTATGAAAATTGCCACTTATCATCAAAGAATTTGACAACATCAAAATATTCTCCCTTTTCTTCATTTCCAAAGCAAAAATACTTTCGGGGTGTGGAATTTCCAACAACTCAAAAGCAGATACATCATAGCCGTCATTAGCAATTAACTCTGCGATTGTATCAAAATCGGTTTTTGGAATATCTTCATTCCAACTTATTAAGTGAATATAATCTTCTCCTATTTCGCCTACATCGCACATAGGAAACCATCTGTCCAACTCCATAATATTTTTAACATCATTGATATTGCTCATATTGCCCTCTCTTTCTTAAATGTCTAATTTAGTTCTTATAATGTATTTCACTTACATTATGTGATTTTATACGATTATACATCTTATCATTTTAAAAATCTTGTTTCCATTTGTGTCTGTAATCATTAATTTCATTTTTCTACCTCCACTAAATTTAATATTTCAGTTTACATGATTAACGATATCTGTCCGTTTTCAACTTCATAATTCATCCACAGTGTTTCCGTCCTTGCACGTCCTCCCTCTGCTCTGGTATTCTTCTGAACCTTATTCCATCCCTGAAGTACATCGTTATACATATCATTATCATATCCTGATAGAAGAATTTTTCCCGGATGTTTAACCAACACGTTTAACAATTTTTCATGATCTGCATCCTTCATTTCATGTTTATAAAGATAATTTTTCCGAGTTCCGTGTAAATACGGCGGATCTGCATAAATAAAAACATCTTCCGTATCATATCTTTTTATCAATTCTAAGGCCGGTAAATTCTCAATCTGAACTCCCTTTAGTCTCTCAGTAGCCAGTTTCATTATTTCAGGAAGTTCGCTCCACGCTCTGGCCGGATTTGGAGAATTAGTCTGTTGGCCTGATTTAAAACCATTCTGATACAAATTCCCGCACCCAAATCCCATCCAGCATTTAACAGCAAATCGTCTCGCTCTCTCTAAATCATTATAAGATGGTTCATAAGCTGCCTTATACTCTGACCTAGAAAATGGTGTAAATTCTATCGCACGTTCCAGTTCGTCACTTCGATCTCTCAATATGCGGAAGAAATTTACTATTTCTTCATCGATGTCATTAACTGTCTCAATGTGACTGCGCTGCTTATTAAAAAACACCGCCAAGCTACCAGCAAAAGGTTCTACGTAAACATCATGCTTCGGTATGTATTCGCATATCCAAGATGCAAGACGATTCTTTGCTCCCGGATACTTTAATATGCTTTTCACACTTTCACCTTCCTTTGTTAAATCCTAATTTACATAGGGTTTACGGCGATGCCGTTGACTTCGACAGTGCCGTACAGCTCGATGACAAGGCATTGTCTGCCGTCGATCAGTTTCGTGTTGACGAGATCTGTGCGCTCGGGATTGACCTTAATGACCACATCCGGCGTCTTTACTTCAAAGCTGCGGGGATTGTAGACATTGGTCATCATCAGGGAAGTATCTTCTCCGGCCGTCGCATCAAAGCACTGGTCGAAGACCTCCATGCGGTCATTCGCCACACCGCTGCAGGCGAAAATGGTCTTCACTTCATTCTTATCCAGTACCACGGGTTCGGGATCTTCCTTATGTTCCTGGGAAATCTCATTCATTTTCTCGTGAATGTTCTTCACCGTTTCGATATCGCAGGTATTGCCCAGTGTCTCCTCTACCAGTGTCTGGAAGATCTCTTTCTGGCCACCGGCAGACAGCGGAAGCGGACAACCAAGCATCAGGTCTACGAAGTCCTCTTTTAATTCCTCCGCATCCTTGGAATAGTACAGCGTACTGTGCAGATCCGTGCTTCTGTCATTGAAAGCGGGGAACAGAAAAGCTGCGTCCGGCATGCCTACCACCCAGTCGCGGATACGGTTCTGAAAAGTATTTTCTGCAGCGTTATAACTCAGACCTGTTTTGGAAAGATCCACTGGACAGATGCAGGCAAGTATGTACTCGTACACCTCGTCAGAGGCATCGTCCATCTCGATGCCGTCTTTGGTACGTCCCGGTACATCGTAGGCATCGTGGATCAGTAGAATCAGATAGTTGCCTACATATTCATAGGATTCGATGATGCGGTTGTAGAATTGCTCCAGCAGAGCATCGTCCTTCAGACGGCTGTCCCGCAGACGTAAGAGAAATTCCTGCGTTCCACCATCGATCTCGCTGTCTGTGGGGAAGTCAAGGTTCAGCAGGTTCTTACCGATGGACCCGGACAGGCTCTTGCGCAGAATTTCAAAGTATTTGAACATCTCTTCCTCCGGAAGTGCCAGAAAGGCCTGATTCAGTTCGGTCTTCTTATTTTTCTCACCATCCACGTAGCATCCGCAGATCCTGGTGATGGAACAATTCTTTGCTGTAAATAATTTCTTGATTTCATTATTTACAGAGCCAGGAAAGACTATCTGAAGGAGAAATTCCGGATCCCAGATGGGCGACATTTAAGCAGATCCAGGACGCCGGATGGAAGGTAAAAAAAGGGTGCAAAGGGATTCGTAGTTGAATTATGGAAACCGTATGATTTTGAATCAAAAAAGAGAAATCAGCTGGAAAGAATACATTGAGAATCACTTGTCACATGAAAAATACGGCGTTATTACAAGAAATTATTATGTTTTTAATGGTCGGGATATAGAAGGGATACCGGAGTTACAGCCTCAAACGTCGAAGGAAATCGTTAATGATGAACTTATAGATAAGATTCAAAAGGCATGGATTTACAAATCCTGAATGATGGTGGGGATAGAGCTTATTATAGTCCTAAAACGGATTCTGTTCATTTGCCTGAGAAGGATACTTTTTACAATTCCTACGCGTATAATGCTACGGCATTGCATGAATTGTCACATGCAACTGGTGCGGAAAAACGACTGAACCGTGACATTAGAAATGTCTTTGGAACAGAGAAATATGCATATGAAGAGCTGGTTGCTGAGATATCCGCCTGCTTTATGAGCGAGCATATCCAAATAGAGCAGACAGAAGAGCATGTGAATAATCATAAAGCATATATTCAATCCTGGACTAAGGCATTATCAGAAAAGCCGGAAATGCTGATGAAAGCTATACGTGACGCTGAAAAAGCTGCAAATTATCTGGAATATCATGCAGAAATTTTATCAAAGGAAGAGTATCAAGAAACGCTTACGCTGCATGAAAATGAGGAAACACCAACACCCGGAAACACTTCTGAAAAAATGGTTGAAAAGACAGCAAATCCGATTACTAGGGAAGCTGATCTGAAGGCAAATGGATATAAACTTACGCCAGCATTGAAAAAGCATATGGATAGACTGGACCAACTGACCGGCCGGAAAAATAGTGTAAAAGATATTTATAAGGCATATAAGACACATGATTTTCACGGAGATCCGGAGACGGAAAAGACTATAAAAAGCATTGGAAAAAATCTTTCAACGGCAGGAAATGCAGATAAAAGCCGTCATTCCTGAAAGGTAATGGTTACCTCATTTAAAAGTGTTCACATAGTAACTGTTGACCTGTGAGTGCCTGGCATCGTAACTCAGAATCTCTATTACGATGCCGGGAGAAAGGAGAATATTATAGACTGCAAAAAGTGTGTACTAAGAGAAAAATACCTGCAAAAACTGTGTACTATAACGCTTTTTGACATGGACAGTATAGAAAGATTTACTGCAAAAGTGTGTACTAAAGGCTTGCCTGCAAAAGTGTGTACTGAAAAATGCTAATTTTCGATAAATACCTGCAAAAAGTGTGTACTGAAAATATAAAATAATGAAAATAATACGAAAAATAGCATCTATAATATACGATAAATAGGATTTTCCATGCCAGAAATGTCATTTTGATGACTGCAAAAGATGTGTACTTAAATATATGATGACTGCAAAAAGTGTGTACTAACTGCAGATCCATTAAAAAAAGACTGCAAAAAGTGTGTACTAATACTGCAAAAACTGTATACCATGCCTGCAAAAAAGTGTGTACTAATACTGCAAAAACTGTATACCGTGCCTGCAAAAAGTGTGTACTAACATAAATTTATATTAGATAAAAAAATTGAAAAATAAAGAATAAGGGATAATGACATATGAAAAAACAAATAATCAAACACTATAAAATGCACAAAAATAGCACTTTACATTTTTTTGGACGTGTTGCTAATATACAGGCAACAAAAAAAAAGATGCTCCACACCGACCAAAGTTTGAATCATCTTTTTTTGAGAAACATAATAGTTTAACAGCTTCCCTTAGACATACGTTTCTGTATGTGAAGGGCTTATTTCGTATACGCTGTTTTGCGTAGTATACCATTAATTTCACAAAAATGCAAGATAAATAGGGATAGCACAATATGATTAGTAGCAAAAAATTTTTTGCGGAATACAAAAATAGTGAAAAACTAAATATTATGCGTATAAAATCTGGCCGTGCAGATAATATGATTCGTTTGGCAACGGAACTCCCGAAGGCTGCCGGAAATAGTGACATTTACATGTCAATGAACCCATTAACCAGAGTGAATCATAGCGTCCGTCGTGATCGAGGAACATATTGCCAGGCTAAAGTGGCTTTATGTAGATCTGGATTATTACAATACGGTATATAAGGCATATACCAAGGATCAGATCATGGGATTACTGGAACTTGATTACTATGACCGCATAATTCCTCGGCCAACCTATGTGGTAGATAGTGGACGAGGGTTGTATTTGCTTTGGCGCATCGATGAGAATGTAAAGGCCTATAGTCGGTGGATCAAAATGCAGATGTATTTGTACAATCAGTTATTGGACTTTGGCGCCGACCGGAAAATAGTGACTGACAGTGCCAGAGTATTACGAATCCCTGGGAGTACAAATAGCAAATCAGGATCCTGTGTAACTATCTTGGAGGCAACCGACCTAAAATATAGTTTAACCAGCTTGATAAGAGACTATATTACCGGCGATCAGCCGAGCGACAAAATGATCAGTTACGCCGAACATATATCAAAAACTTTGCAAATTCCTTTGCCGGATATGCAAAACAGGGATGCGGTAAAGTTATATATTTCGACCAACAAAGACGCTGCATATATGTTTCATCAGCACAAAGTTGGCCAACAGAAGATAAAAAATAAGAAAATATCGTATCTTAGAACGGAGTATAGCTTAGCCAGGGCAAGGTTGAATGACTTAGAGCAGCTGATCAGGATTCGTGATTATGACCGTGGCTACAGAGAACACATTTTGTTCCTGTGTCGGTATTGGCAACTCTGTATCAGTGATGACTATGCAGGTAGCCTACAGCATGTGATAGCACTTAACAATACTTTACATAATCCGCTATCGGAAAAAGAAGTAGTACAAGCCACCAAAAGCGCGGAAAAATATTATGCAGCGGGGAAAATATTCCGGTGTAGTAATAGTTATGTCATCAAACCCTTAATATTACTCCAGCTGAAATGCAATATTTACAGGTGTTTATTAGTCCTGAAGAACGGAAGAATAGGAAAAAGGTCCGTAACCAGCGGGCTTATTTGGCGTATTTAAAAATACTGGAAAAAAGACAAAAAAAGACCAGATACGTGATAGAAGAATAGCCATAGAAAAAATGATCAGGAAAGGTTATAGTGTTGTAAAAATCTGTGAAACTTTACATATATCAAGAGCAACATTATATTCTGATCTGAAGATTATCCAGGCTATTGCCGGAGAAAAAGAAGAAAAGAAAGCCAAATTGCAGAAATTATTTGAGGCATATAAAAGCGTTGAAAAAAAGAAGAGTCTAATTTTTTCAGCCCCTTTATTATATATGTCCTTCAGGACATCTAGCGTTGTTTTATGTGGATATGCCCGGGTGATTCTTTATCGATATTTGCGTTATTTGTGGGTATCCTTTTGCAGTTTCAGTCGGCACTTTGGCTCGTTACGGTTTGACAGACCACCCATTGGGTGGTATAATGATTACATTACATATTTCAATAATGTGAGGATGGTACTATGACAATCAAAGAAGCTAGGTATCTTTCTGGTTTGACGCAAAAGGAAGTGAGCGTGTTGTTGGAGATTCCGCTTCGAACGCTGGAAAACTGGGAGTCTGGTGTGAGAGTTCCTCCGGTGTACGTCGAAAAAATTAATTGTCGAAAAATTGGTTTCGGTGAAGAAGGAAAGGGGGTAGGAGGATGCAAAAGAGTGTGATTTTTTTAAGCAATCTTTGCCTGAAAAGGTGGTGACTCTATTAGTATCCATTGCAAATGAAGCATTTAATAACCGCGAAGGGCAGATCACGGGTATTAGAGAATCTTCTCATTGTTTGTCTTTTGGTGGTGATGAGAATTTGTATGGCTGTTTGCAATTAGGAATGCTGGAATTGGAGGATAACAAAGAGTTTCTGAAGTGTGTACGTGACTGGAAATGGGTTGATGAGGAATATCCTGAGGAGAATTATAACGTATGGAGAATAATGGCCAGGTCCCTATAATAGCAGAAAGGGATAGATATCGTAAGCAGTTGACATTTGATATTGATACAAAGACTTTAGAAATTTATTATCCTAAAGCTAATTGGCGTCATGGTTATGATGATATTCGCGGATTTTTAAAAAGAGAAGGATTTGAGTGGTGTGAAGGAACGGTATATGTTTCTAAAAAGCCATTGGAATCTTATGAAGTAACAAAAATAGTAAGGGATCTTGTAAAAAGGTATCCCTGGTTGAATAAGTGTATGAGGGATTGTAGGCAAGCTAATATAGGCAGACAGCATAGTCTAAATTATATATTTAGTAAAAATGCGAAAGTACCAACCAGAGAAGAATTGAATGCCTCAAAGGATCCTCATTCTGCAAAAAAAAAAGATCAACAGGACTCAAAAGAAGACTCCAGATCAAATGAAACTTCATAATTTTTTTGAAATGAATGTAATGGAACGGTAGTATAGGAGAAAATTATGGCAAGACGAAATATGATTGACGAAAATCAAATCGAAATGGTAGTGGTAGAAAGACCTAATGAGAAAGGTCCTGCAGAACTTGTTATATCACCCAAATTGCCGGAAAAAGCGGTAAAGACGAAAGATAATGTTAGTTCTTTTATTACTCAGAATCTTCTGGATGCCGGTGAACAATTACTTGAAATGGAAAAGGGCGGTAGGGTAAAAAACAAATCCGAACAAAAGTGACTTTTTCATACGAAGGTATTGATATTCTTACGAAAAGGAATTTACTCTGTTCGATCAGGAAGTACATGATGCTGTAGTAACTCTCTTTTAAAGCCGGTAATCATTTTATCACTTCGGCCATGGTATATAGAGCCATGACCGGCAAAACAAATTCCGAGTACATACATCCAGACAAACTCAAAGAAATTGAAGAATCTATAGATAAGTGTATGTTCTCAAAACTTGTTATTGATGCCACCGAAGAAGCTGCCTATTATGGGTTCGAGGAAGCAAAGTACGATGGATCATTGTTATCCGCAGAAAAAATGACTATAAAAATGGGTGGAAGGAGAGTTGCTGCTTACAAAATCTTGGTAGAGCCGTTATTGTACCGGTATGCAAAGGCCGGAAAACAAATATCAGCTATTGATATCAAGCTTTTGGATACTCCTGTATCAAAGACTAATGATATTATTGTTCTACAGGGATTTTTGCTACGAAAAATTGAGGCGATGAAGTCAGATCGGACTGCAGACAGAATTATACTATATGATGATATTTATAAAATTTTCGGTATTAATGAACCGCAAAAAGTGAAAAATCAACTCCAAAGAATAAGAAAATATATGGATACTATGCTGGAATATTGGAAAGGAGAAAAGTATATTACTGATTTTATTGTAAATAAAAAAGGTAAATCTTATTATTCTGTGACCATATACATTTAATAAAAAATAAATTATAGTCTCTTTGCTACTACCCTATTTTACCTAAAAAAAACGGGTCAAAAAAATAGTTACTTTGTCTCGTTTTTCAACAATACAATAAAAATAGTCATAAATCAAGTATATTTTTTTGCATTATAACGAATTATTATAATTTTTCAATAAAATAGCGAAGACTTCTTATGCTTCAAAGTCCTCGCTATACAATCGCTAAAAAATATCTAATAGACTGGATCCATTAATGGAGCCCATAATTTGATAGATTAAGGCAGATATAAAAATGATAATTCCAATCGCCGATCCAATAACCTTTACAGATCTTTTACTCATACAGACTACTCATCTCCTCTCGTATTTTGTTACAGATTCTTTTAGATTGGACAAAGTTTCTATTGACGTTTCCAACTCTTTGATGAAAGTACTCAGGTCGAGTTCTATTTGCTCAGAGTCTGTTAAATAGTTGTAAAAATCTCTTTCAAGCTGTTTCGTTTTCTTTTGGATGGCCAAAAGCTGTACTCTGAATTTTATCGTTCTTTTTATCCTTGTTTTCTTTCAATTTTTTTTGCAGCTTTCTTTTCAACTCTTCAAAATCTTCATTTTCAGCAGGAAAATCAGAAGTTGTCTCTTCTTTTATGGAACCAGTATTATCGTTGTCGGGTTGAATATCTGAAGATGATTCTTCACTACTATTATTAGACTCAGTAGTCCAATCAACCATATTTCGTATTTCGTCTATAGAAGGTAAAGTTAATTTCTCTCCAGGAATATGATATTGTTTTATATAATGAGCGAGTAATGCTTGTTCATCCACTGTTAATGTATGGTAAGTACTTATCTCTGATATGCACATACCATGGTTTATAACTACCTCTTTTAGTTCATCAATTAAGCTGTCAAAAATTTTTATACCGGATGATTTGACGGACCGTATATTTACCTTTCAGATCATCAGCAATTCGTTGATTGACGTTGAAACGTTGTTCTTTCGGTAGGTTTTTATTTTGTCGAGTATAAATTTCGGCAAGTTCATTAATCTTTTCGGCGGTGCGCAGGGCATCAAAAGGACGGACGGATTCGTTATGTACGATGATACGTGCTCTTACACTATCTCTGTCAGTATCGCCCTTTTCAACCATACAATCAATACCGTTTACATAAAGAGAATGGATATTTTTGCAATATAATTTGTATTCCACTGTGTCTTCAACACCATCAATGTTTTCATAGCGTTGGAACAAGTTCTGTAAAGCATGCAGTCTTCTATCGCCACTTTCCAATTCGTAGATATCATTATCTTCTATGTAATTGACGTTCAGGGGATTCAGCAGACCATATTGTAAAAGGAGCTGCTCCATCTCTTCAATGTTATCTATGGGATAATCATTGAGTTCGCTGCTCTTGATTTTCTGATAAGATATTCTTTTTAAAGGTTCTGGGTGCAGTATCCGGTACAGAAGTTCTATTTCCTTCCTGTGAAAGGTTAAGGCTTCCGAGACCTTGAAGAGATTGTTTCGCTGAATCTTTTAATTCATTTCCAAGCATATTTAAATTCATTCGGGGTTTAGTACTCATATAAATTCCTTTCCTAAAGTGACATCATGTCACTTCTACTTATTTCACTGTTCCAAATGCAAATCTTGCAGAGTGTTTTTGGGAGATTGACGTTGGCCTAAAACCCATGTTTTCTCCAAACTCTTTTTCATGTAGTTAAGAAATGGGGTGATATCACCGGTATTGTCATAATGGTCTAAGGCTTTATAATACTGATCTTTTGTTTCTGAATATACTACTAAAGGTGGATAGTTATTGATCATCAAATAATAGTTCATAAGGGTTCGTCCTACTCTTCCATTCCCATCGGCAAATGCATGGATATTTTCAAATTTACAATGGATATAAGCAGCTGTTTTTAAAATGTTTTCGCCCTTATCAGGAATGTTTAAAATTTCGTCACATAATTCCTCAATTTCAGATGGAACTTCTTCTGGTAGCGCCCCCTGATCTGATTGTCCAATTACATAATCATGTATTTTATAAAGTCCGGGACGTTCACCCCTTGCCCAACGGCGCTCGTCATAGGCCCCTTGCATAAGTTGATAATGGACATTTTTTTACACAAAATCAGAGGTAATAGGATCTTTAGTTATAATTTTTGATGCAAGAAAATTATAACATTTTTTTTGATTTTCAATTTCAAATATGGTTCGAGTATCACCAGAAAAATTGATTACCTTTCCATTTTCGAAGACTTCTCTGGTATCATGATATGTTATCTGTGGATTTTCTATCGTTCCAGAGTTATAAGCAAAAGATGATACGAAAGTTACTGAGCTGCTGATCCAATTTCTCAATACTATCTATGTTCTTCTCTTTCCATTTTTTTATTATGTCAACATAGGTCACTACAAAATAGCCTCCTTTTTTAATCATGAAAATAATTTTTACCAAAGAAGTGACATCATGTCACTTCTGCTTTTCCAATTCATGAATAGCCCAGCTCAAAGCACTCTTGGTGTTTTCGTTGCAATTCTTAGTCTCTAACAATTCGTAGAGTCTTTCAATTTTTTTAGACTCTATTGTACTATATGAACTCTCTAATTCGAAGATAGCCCATATCAAAGCACCATCAGTATTTTCATTGAAATTGCCGGTCTCTAACAATTCATACAGTGTATCCATTTTCATTTTTTCCATATGCTTACCCCTTTTAAATATAGATTAGAGGTGACATGATGTCACTTCTGTAAAATTAACATGCGTAAGCGGCCTTTATTGCCCTTATGGTATCATCATCCAATATGCCCATGGCAATGAGTAACATGCAATAATCGTAGAGGACATTGGATGATGATGTATATTTTATCAGATCGCTGCCGGAAATAGAAAGAACTTCATTTACCTTGATGTCTTTACGAATGCTGGGAAGATTTTTTTGCACCAAGGAGCTCTTCATATTGAGCATTCAGTTCTTTATATATGTTGGTTGAGGTTTCCGCAGCGGTCTGATATGCTCCCAAAAATTGAGCAGCTATTTCATATTCATCCTGCAATTCCCGGAGTTTTGCCAGGACTTCTTTGAAGCCTTTAAAAGAAAATCCTTCAGATCGAACAGGAATTACTACATAATCCGATATCATAAGACTATTAACAATCAGTATATCATTACGCGGAGCCGTATCAATAAAAAATATAATCATAATCATCTATAATAGTCTGCAATGCTCTTTTAAGATAATTTGATTGTTTAAGTTATTTGTCTTACTTTGTAACAAAAGGAAATCGGGAATAAGTGATAAACGTTTGCTTGCAGGTAAAATGTCTATGTACTCGCCGACATTATAGATACAAGATTTTACTTCTTCCGCGGATCTGTACCGAAATTTAAAAATTTCAGAGACATTTTTTTTGCGGAGCCATAGTAAGGCCGCTCATAATGTCAGCGCTGTCCTCCTGAAAATGATTAAAGAGCAGAGATAAGTTTCCCGATTCGTCTGTGTCTACAAGCAATACTCTTTTTCCAAAAAGGGCTAAGATTTCTCCAAAAAAGCCGTTGACGTGGTCTTGCCAACTCCACCTTTGTTGTTAACTACACTAATTACTTTTGCTGCCATAATATACTCCTTCTTTTTATTTGTTATTGCAGATTTTTTACATGAAAAATTAAAAAGATTGCTTAATTCATTTATTACATCTTGAGCTGACTGCTCGCTAACAGATGAATTTTCTAATGCCTTTTTTACAGAAAGATTTAATGATATCATTAAAAGCAGAACTGTCTACCATAGTATAGATATCTTCTTTATTCAACATCGATCAGACGCCCAAGACAGATATACCGAAAACGAAGACATAAGAAAAGGAGATGATGCGAGCCGGAAGTTTCAGAAAGAAAAACTAAGACCAACAACCCAGAGCAGAAACCCAAAAACGTGATAGGCTCCGCAGGAGCCGGAAAGGTGACAACATGAAGAAAGCAAAAAAAGGAAAATTACAGAATCGTAGCAGAAAGCGGAAAACAGTTATTTAATCAGACCTATACGGAAGCAGGAGCCAACAGAATATGGGAGATGTATAACGGAGTTTACACTGATGACAACGGAAACGAGGAATATATCTACGTGGAAAAAATATAAAAGATTGATTGACGCATCCGAAAAAATAGCATAAAAATTTTAAAATATTGCGTAATATACTATTGACATATTACGTAATATTTTTGTATAATATAATTGTAGCAAGGGAACAGCAGGAAGGAGTAATAAGAAATGGATAACGAAGAAATGAATTTAGCAGAACTTTTAAAACAGACGGCAGAGGAAAACCAAACAAGAAAGATTTTAGCAATCTTAGAAGAAAGTGAGAGTTTAGAAGATGCAAAAGAAAAAGTAAAAGCCCTACTTAATAAGTAGGGCAAAGATACAAAGGCTTAGCACGAGGGGCAGAAAACCGAAACAATTCCTGCCACCTGCCCCCCAAGTGTTTTTATTATCATAGCAGGAAGATAGAAGAATTTCAAGAGGTAAAAAACGATGAAAGGAAAAAGCGGAAAATTTAACCAAATATCTTACCAAAACGAGTATATAAAAGAAAAGTACGATAGAATAAATTTAACAGTGCCCAAAGGCAGGAAAGAGGAAATAAAAAAGAAAGCGGCATCAACAGGGCAAAGTGTGAATGAATATATAAATACGCTTATTGATAAGGACAAATGAAACAAGACAGTTTTTAAGGGCGGCAGGTAGATTATACCAGCCGCCCTTCGTCGCGCATTAAGGTAATCCTGGCACACTTCTTTTTTTGTCTTGAGGTGACATGATGTCACTTCTTATATGTTATAGTATATAATACCATATAAAGGCGCTGCGATAAAACAGCATTTGGATAATATAAAGAGAGAATCAGAGGTGACATCGTGTCACCTCTGGATCCTATATCGGGCAAAGAATTGCCCGATATAGGTCCTCAAGGCATCTGCGATGGCTTGAGGAACCCCACATATATGCTCTACATATATGTGGCAGGAATAGGGGCAAGGAACGCCCGGTATACATATTATCGGACAAGCCGATAAATAAAGGAATTTTAGTAATAAGGAACATAATAAAAATTATATTTATATGTTCCTTAAATTACTAAAATAATATAGAAAAAAATGCGATTTTATTGGACTTTTTTATGAGGAACATATATCATTATAACCAGAGGTGACATCATGTCACTTCTGGATTGCAAAATACTGATAAGGAGAAAAACATGCCGAGACGTAAAGAAGACAGACATTCTGTTCAGGTCCTTTTTTACTACAGAGGAATATGAAAACTTAAAAAGATACGCAGCTTTAAAAAATATATCTATGAGCAGTCTTGTCAGGGAATATACGATGCAAGGAATACGGGGAATACTGACACAGGAAAATATAGATTTTCTCACTCCGATTATCAGATCACAATTAAAGTCTGTGGTTGATATACAGGCAGATCGAATTGCTGGATTAGTTGCTAAGACATGTATACAGGCTGGTGCAGCAGCATATCTGTCAGCAGAAGCTCTTAATAGTTTTGTGCCTGAAAAAGAGCGCAAGAGTTTTGTAGAAGCTTACGATGCAGCAAGGAAAAAGGCGGTATCATACATAAGAGCATCAGACACAACAGAAAATAGCAAAAAAGCAAGATATCTAATTTAAAAATAGAGGTGACATCATGTCACTTCATGGAGACACAATGGGACATGGATTTAAACCGCTTGTATCAAAGATAAGATGCTGGAACCCAAACAAAGGGGGATATACTAAGAAAAATTATAATTATATGCACTATATCGCTACCAGAGAAGGTGTAGACTTATCTCAGATTAACCGCATTGAAGATATGGTTAATGTAAATGCTGATCTTAATGATTATGGTGAAGATCTGATAGGCAAAGAAGCGGATAATAGTACATACCTGAAATATATTACAAACAGACCAGAAGCCATGGATTGTTCGGAAATATAGATACTGATAATTTCTCTGAGGTATCAAAAAAATTAAATGAGGTAACAAAAGCAGGATCGAATTATATTCAGGGGTATCATATCATTATCAAAAGAAGATGCTGAGGCATTAGAATATACATCCGCAGAAAAATGGAATATTTATTTGCAGTCGGTTATGCCGGATATTGCGAGAGAACTATCTGTGAGTCCAAACAATATGACTTGGGTAGCTGCTTTTCATGCAGAGGCGAATCACCCACATGTACATTATATGCTTTGGGATAATAGGGATAAGGTTATGTCACCGTATATACATGTAGCAAGGCAGGAGGCATGTCGAAAGATTTGTCAGGATGCAATGTTCACTCCGGAGAATGAAGCCTTAATAAGATCTATAACAGAAGCAGAGCGGAAAGAACTTTATGCGAAGCAGAATGCGTCACGGAATGAAATTACATCTTATATCAAAAAAATGTATCAGGAAGAATATGTTCCTGGAGGATTGAAGGAAATTCTTCCTGACAGAACATCACCGGAAGATCATAAGAGGCTGAATGAATTATATGAAAAAATATTGAACACAATGCCAGGCTCCGGCAGAATTGCATATAAATTTATGCCACCGGAATGTAAGGGCTATATTGATAAAGTAACGGATATTTTGTTCAAAAGACCCGATATAGGTGTACAGTATGATGTTTATATGAAAGCGGTAGGAGATATTCATCGGGTTTTGGGAAAAACGAGCCGTGAAATTTCGAAGGAGATGAACTCAGCCAAAGAAGATCTTTATAACAGAACCGGAAACATAATCCTGCAATCCGTATGCTGTTTAAAAGAGCAGATTTTGGGAGATAAGGATTTCGTATATGCCGATTTTATATATCCTGATTCTGAGGAGGAGGAAAACATAGATCTAACAGATTCAAATGACTTTGAGGATGAGGAAGACTATGATGACAGTGAGGAAGAGAAAGATAATCCCTAAAAGAAGAAAAAAAATTTAGGGAAATAGTGAATAATAGCTCCAGTGACAAAATAATACAGAAAGCATTAAATTCTTTGGCACGTCTCTATACCAATGCAGGATCCAACTCTGTATGACTATAATAAGGCATTATCATGTCTTAATGAGAGTGTAGCAATTAGCAAAAATTTCGATGCATATACGATGCTGGGAGGTATTTATAGCGATAAAAATGATAAATTCTATGATCCGGAAAAAGCAGAGTTATATTATAAATGGGCTATTAACCAGAATCCTAATAGGTCAAATTATGTAAAGTTGCGGTTGAGCCGGTTGTATGCTGACAATGAATCTGTATTATGCGATTATGAGGAGGCACTGGAAGTTCTTAATGGAGCTTCTGATACAAAAGGGTCAGTATCTTTGCAACAGGGAAATATATACAACAATTCCAATTATGCAGGTTATGATAAAAAAAACGGCCTATGAATGCTATGAAAAAGCTGCTCATAATGGAAATGCATATGGAATGTTTCAAAAGGGATCTATGCTGATTGATGATAGAAATACTTTCTATAATTTAAGAGAAGGAGTAAAAGGAACTAGAAAAGTCTATTCAACTAGGAAAAGAACCGAGATATCCGGGGGACACCAAACAACCGGAATTTGTAGCAGCACATATAAAATTGGCTGGACTATATCTTAATAAAAATTATGAGGTCTATAACGTAGAACTTGCAGAGCAGCATTTAAAGGAGGCACTGGGAGATATTCAGCATAGACTTCAGAAAAAATATACTCGAAAAACTGAAAGAGATATATCGTCATTAGAATCTATATATCTTAATCTGGGTAAATGCGCATTGGAAAAAGATGATCCTCAAACTGCAAAGGAATTTTTCACAAAATGTATTCAGGAGAGTCAGAGCGGTGAGATAAGAGATAATTGGTATACTGAAGAAGCAAGGATAGCTTTGTCTGAAGTATATTTGGAAGAGCAAGACTATGATGCCGCGTTGAAAGTTTTAACAGAGCCAGAGCAGAAGGATGAAAAAAGGAAGAATTGCGATTCAAGAGGCAAAAATTCATCTAAGTCTTGGTGATATTCAGAAGCAATGAGATACTATGATAAGGCTGTGGAAAAAGGAAATTTGACAGGGGAAGATATTATCAGTCAAAAATATATAGTACCAATGACTATGGAGTATATGATATCACAAAAGCACTACTGTATATGAGGGAAGCTGCCGAGGCAGATATATTTGTGGCCAAGGCAGGTGTTGCAAAATTATATTTAAGAGAGGATGCGTATAATCCAAAACTTGCATATGATCAGCTACACAGGGTATTAGCTTACAGCAAGACTTTCTATGGCGAAGATATATTCCGATGTACAAAATCAGGAGAATGGTCACTATAACCTGAGTTTTGCCATGAAACAGCTACAGCTCCTGGAAACATTAAATAATAAAGATATTGATAGAAATTATGATAGAATCCAAATGGCCATCAGTCATATATACGCTGATAAAAAATTATGAAGGGTGTGATTATGGAAAGGCATTGTCCGCGCTGGATAAGATCCAATCAGACGAAAAGGGATTTATAGATTTGCAGAGAGGCAATATATATGCCGTGGGAAATCGAAGAGGTTACTGTAAAAGACGGTATTGTGCGCATCACCGCGCTGAACTGTAGTGAAGAAAACCTACAGAAGCTGGAGAGACTCCGGGATGACTGCTATCAAAAAGAATTACAGTTTGTGTTTGATACCAGGAATAATAAGTCCGACTGTATCTCTTACTTACTGGCTGCACCATCAGAAAGTGACAGCCGGATGCAAAACGTACGGTGAAGCATTCTACAGAATCCGAGGTACTGTTACCACCATATCAGGGAAGTACTTAGAGCCAGCTGCATAAGCCGGCTCTTTTTACTTTATAAACTATTATTCACAGCGCATGAAAGCGCAGAAAGGAGATCACTATGATGATCGAAATGAAAGAAAGAATGACTTGCCTTAACTCTATTTTGGCGGATAGAGAGGCACCCTTTACCCTGGAGTATTGCCAGCGGTGGAAAAATAACTGTATGATGGAAGCATATCAGCTGGTAAACCCGAAGAAGAACTGTAGTCCTACCATCTTTTACGGAGCATGGTATGAAGATGATGACGAGTCTGTTGCAGACTTTCTCATGAAATTATTTGAGGAAAATTCGGCTTCCCTTGATGTGTCACCCTATGTTTCCCCCGAGTTCATTCTGGATAACATTCTGCCCCGGATGGTCTACAAGGATAACCTGCCGGAGATCCAAAAACAGAATCTTGCTTATACAGAATATCTGGATCTCATTGTACTTTTTTATCTGCCGGTGGAAATCGATGCGCTGAAGCAGCATAAAGATCCCAACGGTCAGTTTTCTATCCAGGTATCACAGAGTGTTCTGGAGAGAGCGGGACTTTCCCTGTCTGAAGCGTATGAACATGCCGTTGAAAATGTAAAAAGAAAAAAACGGAAATAATTCCCATGTGGAAAATGCTCGAAGATACCGGCTACCCTATTGATCTGAGGGAATTAAATATTCAGCTGCTGGTGGTAACAATCGATAGCAGTTATTATGGAGCAGGTACGCTTGTTAATCCGGAAGTGCTGAGCGAAGTTTCTGAGAAATAGGCGGAGACTATGTTGTACTGCCGAGTAGTATCCATGAATGGATAGCGCATCCTTACCATGAAGATGAATTACCGATGTATAAAGCCATGGTTGAGGATGTAAACAGAACGGAGGTTTCTTTAGAGGAAAGACTGTCATATAGCATTTACCACTATGATGCTGCAAGGGGATCTTTAGAGGTAGTATCCGTGTAATGGGGAAGCCTTGGGCTTTCCTTAAAATAACAAGCAGGAGATTAAGAGCAAGGGCATTGTGCGTGTACCATTCCGACCCCCTTCCGACTGCAAGTAAGGTTTGAAAGTACCAAACCCAACTTGCAGTTCGGGCTCCCCCTGCCCATCTCCCAGGGGAGCGCCCCAGACCCCATTTTTTTTGCCCTATAATATGTTATACTATATCATAACATATTATAGGGACAAAAAAACCAGCGCCAAAAAAGAATTGACGCTGGCCCCCTGCTAAATTTTTCTAGGTGGCTAAAATACACCCACCAAAAAATAAGCAGCCCGGTGGGAGAAAATAAAAAGGAAATGTTCCCTTTTGCTGATGGTTTTGCTGACCGTAAATGGCAAGAAAAAAACAGCTAAATTATTCATTTGTACCAAAAAGTGCTATCAATGAATGAATGAGATATAATATATGTGATTTAACAGTCATTAAATGATGCAAAAAAAAATAAAAATTGTACTAAATATCGACGCCAAAACAGAATATCAAAGAAATATCAAAAAAAATATATCCTGATGCTATTATTATTAAATGAATACACCGGAACTGGAGTCCGGAATGGAAAAGGGTTATTCTAAAAATACTGGCGGGGTCATTGATAGTATTTTTGATAGTGTATCCAGAATGGCACGTAATGCGGATGGGGAGTCGCGGACTACTTCGAACTATTTGATCGGGGGAATAGAACTTGAATTTCTGGTGGAGCATTATATAGATACTGCAGTGTATCGCGAAAACATAAAGGACAAGATTGCTCTTATGGGAACAGATGAAGATGAAATAATCAAGGGGATCAATAATTATTTTCGGAAAATCGCCGAGAAGCAGATCAGGATAGCTTTTTGAGCAGGCGGAGAAGGCGAATTGGACGATTTGCAGATGTAGTAGCTGGTTACGCCTGCCATAACGGAAACCAAAAAGGATATAATAATTTCCACGAGTACACCCCCTTTCTGTTGCCAGATTGGGTGCG
>VOFC01002060.1_pt1 | contig 19956 bp, 24 predicted proteins | sample 5384161 | NCBI WGS metagenome assembly VOFC01 (sample SAMN12384722, study PRJNA508395) | human gut metagenome | isolation source: healthy gut B | host: Homo sapiens
AAAGACCAGCATGATCACGGCCGATGCAATGATCCACGGTATCATTTTTTTCATACCATCACACACCTATGTCAAACAGTTAGTTACCTCTGCTTCCCTTTCAGTTTAACATGCCACGGAGAAAAGAACAAGCCTCCGGTCAATAAAGTGGTAAATTCTCTGCGACGGTAAGGTAGGGCAGCCGTTAGCGGCTTTACCGCTTTACGGATGCCGACTTTGCGGGTTTGTGCGCGGGACGCCCGCAGGCGTGTTTCGGAGCGCAACCGCCGCAAGGCGGCTCTTAGCGCGAAGATAACTCAAGAAGGGATACACCGTCGGCTCAAGCCAATCAGCGGATACTTCGCATCCGCTGATTGGGAGCCTTCCTCGAAACAGGCTCGCTTGATCCACCACCGGCGGCGCTTCGCCTGTTTCCCTACGCCATTAAAATTCTAAGTTTTCAGAACTTTTATAAAGTTCTGAAAACTTGCTCAGCGGGGAGGAAAGACTTTTTGACACGCTGAAAAGAACAAGCCTCCGGTCAATGACCGGAGGCGGGTATACGGTTGCTTGATGCCCTTGCGGGAGAATTACATCTCCTTGATCGCAGCCTGAGCGGCGGCCAGACGGGCGATGGGCACACGGAAGGGAGAGCAGGACACATAGTCCAGGCCGGTGCGGTGGCAGAACTCCACGGAGGAGGGATCGCCGCCGTGCTCGCCGCAGATACCCAGGTGCAGGTCGGGGTTGACGCTGCGGCCCAGCTTGCAGGCCATGTCCACCAGCTTGCCCACGCCCTTCTGGTCCAGCTTGGCGAAGGGATCGTTCTCGTAGATCTTCTTATCATAGTAGGCGCCCAGGAACTTACCGGCGTCATCGCGGCTGAAGCCGAAGGTCATCTGGGTCAGGTCGTTGGTTCCGAAGGAGAAGAAGGCAGCTTCCTTGGCGATCTCATCGGCGGTCAGAGCGGCGCGGGGGATCTCGATCATGGTACCAACCAGGTACTTCATGTCGGAACCGGCAGCCTTGATCATCTCGTCAGCAGTCTTGACAACCATGTCCTTGACGTACTTCAGCTCCTTGGCCTCGCCCACCAGGGGGAATCATGATCTCGGGGACCATGGTCCACTCGGGATGACGGGCCTGAACGGCCAGAGCAGCCTTGATGACGGCGCGGGTCTGCATGGCGGCGATCTCCGGATAGGTGACAGCCAGACGGCAGCCGCGGTGACCCATCATGGGGTTGAACTCGTGGAGGCCGGCGATGATGGTCTTGATCTCGGCCACGGTCTTACCCATGTCGTGGGCCAGCTTCTCAATGTCGGCCTCCTCGGTGGGAACGAACTCGTGCAGGGGGGGATCCAGGAAACGGATGGTGACGGGGCAGCCCTCCATGGCCTCGTAGATGCCCTCAAAGTCGCTCTGCTGCATGGGCTCCAGAACGGCCAGAGCGGTTTCGCGCTGCTCCACAGTGTCGGAGCAGATCATGCGGCGGATGGCGGGGATACGGTCCTCGTTGAAGAACATGTGCTCGGTACGGCACAGGCCGATACCCTGTGCGCCGAACTTACGGGCCTGAGCGGCATCGTGGGGAGTGTCGGCATTGGTGCGGACCTTCAGACGGCGGAACTGGTCAGCCCAGCCCATGACACGGCCGAACTCGCCGCCGATGACAGCATCGGTGGTGGGCACAGCGCCGTCATAGATGTTGCCGGTGGAGCCGTTCAGGGGAGATCCAGTCACCCTCGCGGTAAGTCTTGCCGGACAGCTCGAACTTCTTGTTCTCCTCGTCCATCTTGATCTCGCCGCAGCCGGAGACGCAGCACTTGCCCATGCCGCGGGCCACAACGGCCGCGTGAGAGGTCATACCGCCGCGGACGGTCAGGATGCCCTGAGCGGCCTTCATGCCTTCGATATCCTCGGGAGAGGTCTCCAGACGGACCAGGACCACCTTTTCACCGCGCTCAGCCCATTCCTTGGCGTCCTCAGCGGTGAAGACGATCTTGCCGGAGGCGGCACCGGGAGAGGCACCCAGAGCCTTGCCAATGACCTCGCCCTTCTTCAGAGCCACGGCGTCGAACTGGGGATGCAGCAGGGTGTCCAGAGAGCGGGGCTCGATCATGGCAACGGCCTGCTTCTCGTCAATCATGCCCTCGTCCACCAGATCGCAAGCGATCTTCAGAGCGGCGGGGGCAGTACGCTTGCCATTACGGGTCTGGAGCATGTACAGCTTGCCGTGCTCCACGGTGAACTCCATGTCCTGCATATCATGATAATGGTCCTCCAGGGTCTTGCAGACACCCTCAAACTGCTGGAAGGCCTCGGGGAACTTCTCAGCCATCTCAGCGATGGGCATGGGAGTACGGACGCCGGCGACCACATCCTCGCCCTGGGCGTTGGTCAGGAACTCGCCGAAGAGCTTCTTCTCGCCGGTGGCGGGGTTGCGGGTGAAAGCAACGCCGGTGCCGCAGTCATCACCCATGTTGCCGAAGGCCATGGACTGCACGTTGACGGCAGTGCCCCAGGAATAGGGGATGTCATTGTCGCGGCGATAGACGTTGGCGCGGGGGTTGTCCCAAGAACGGAACACGGCCTTGATGGCGCCCATCAGCTGCTCCTTGGGGTCGGCGGGGAAGTCCTCGCCGATCTTGGACTTGTACTCGGCCTTGAACTGCATGGCCAGTTCCTTCAGGTCCTCAGCGGTGAGATCCACGTCCTGCGTGACGCCCTTCTTGGCCTTCATCTCGTCGATGAGCTGCTCGAAGTACTTCTTGCCAACTTCCATGACCACGTCGGAGTACATCTGGATAAAGCGGCGATAGCAGTCCCAAGCCCAGCGGGGTTGTTGGACATCTTGGCGATAACGTCAACAACGTCCTCGTTCAGGCCCAGGTTCAGGATGGTATCCATCATGCCGGGCATGGAGGCACGGGCACCGGAACGGACGGTTTTCAAACGTATGCTGCAAAAAGTGAGCTCGGAGGGCCGCTTTTTAGATGAATCGTTTATGCGAAACGAAGGTATTCTGAGGAAGATCGAACGGCGGTCTGCGTATGCAGACCGCCGTTGTGGGGTTCTTCTTCAGTTGCCGAGATCCTGCCCCAGAATGTACTTTTTCAGGGGCTTATACAACACCGCCGCGATGACCAGCGCAATGATGGTATTGGGCAGCATATAGGAGCCGTTGTACACCATAGAGTAGGCGGAGGGGCTGGTGAAGGTCCACTTCATAAACTCCGTAGGAGCCAGAATTTTGTAGATGGTCACACCGCTGATGTAGTGAACGACAAAGCGGCCGAGGCAGCCTACCACGGTACCGACAAAGATGCCCCACTTCTTGCCCTTGAACAGGCCAGCCAGACCCAAGGGGGTAAAGGCTACCAGGTAGTCCAGCAGCATGGACTGCCAGCCCCAGGCGTAAGCGCCGTCAAAAATGAGCTGCAAGAGGCCGAAGGTAAAGCCGGCCATGAGGCCCGGAGTCAGTCCCCAGCGGACGGCAAACAGGATGATGGGGAACATGGCGGGGGTCAGGGAGCCGCCGTTGGGCAGCTCCATCAGCTTGATGTAGCTGAGCACCTGGGCCAGAGCTACCATCATGGCGCCCTCGCACAGCATGCGGATCCGGAGATGAGAGTTGGTATTCTTTGCGGACATAAACGTCCCTCCTGAAAATAAAGTACCGCAGGCCACTTGAACGGGCTTGCGGTACGGAAAGACAGATCGTTCACTTCCTACGCCGGCATTACCCGGATCAGGTTTAAGGGACAGAGGGCGGTCACAGCCCCACATCTCAGCCGGAGTTCTCTCCAGCACCCCTGTGTTCAGTTTTCTACGGCCAGTTAAAATTATAGAGAAAAACGGCGGTTTTTGTCAATACAATTGCCGAATCTCAGTACCGTTTGTCCAGAATGGAGACGATCTCCGCAAGGGTATCGTGGTCGCAGTCCGCCACAATGGTAGCGCCGCAGCTTCGCACGGTTTCTACGCAGTTAGCCGGGGCAAACCCCTCTGCCGCCATCGTCAGCATGGAGAGATCGTTGTTTTCATCCCCGGCGCAGTAGACATGATCCATGGAGATCCCCAGACGCTTTGCCAGACGAGCTACCATAGCTCCCTTGCTGGCACCTTTCCGGGTGACCTCCAGCAGAGTCCTGTCGGAGAAAAACACCTCGTAGTCCGCTGACCAAGGCTGCCTGCTCACATAGTCCCGCAGAGCCAGCAGGTGCTCGTGGTCATCCTCAAACATGATCTTGATGAGGGGCATTGGCACCTCCAGCAGGGTTGGGACAGGCTGCACCCCGGCATGGGTCACGTGCTCATGCTGCCGGGTGTACTCGTTGGGCCGCACGGCATGGATCACATTGTCCATGTGATAGGCCTCCACTGCCGCTGTGGGAAACCGGTTCAGCACATCCTGACCCTGCGGACGAATGGTCTCCGGCAGCTCCATGGTTTCCAGATAGCGTTCCGTTTTGAAATCGTACAGCGCGCCGCCGTTGCACACAACGGCCGGTGCGTTCATGGGCACCTGCTCCGCGAACATCCGGAAAGCGGGCAGGGCCCGGCCGGTGGCCACGGCGAAGCGGCCCCCGTTGTTCATGAAGTAGTGGAGGGCTTCCACATTCCGCTGTGAAATGGGTGGAATGGGACAGCCGGTGCGGCGGGGCCGCTCTGTATTCAGGATGGTATTGTCAAAGTCGCTGGCCAGCAGGACACCGTCAAATTTTCCCATAGTTATTCTCCTAAAAAACGGCGGAGCGGAAAGATTCCCGCTCCGCCTGAGATAGTCGCTTATTCCGCGGAGGGTGTTCCGCCGGCGTTTCCGCCGCCACCGCCGCGATGGCGGCGTCCGCCCCGGTGACGGCGGCGCTTAACAGCTTCACCGTTTTCCGGATTGATGACCTTTTCCCGGGCGGGAGCCGCATCCTGTTTGGGACGCTGGTCCTGCTTGGGCCGCTCGGTCCGGGGGCGGTCCTGCTTAGGCCGCTGAGACCGGTTTGCGGGCTTGCCGCCCTGACGGCTCTGGCCTTCCGGGGGCCTTGGGAGCTTCCTTCTTCGCCGGTGCGGGAGTGTTGGGTGTTCCCTCACCGCTGCCGCCGCTTCTGCGGCGTCCGCCCCGGTGCCGGACGGCGGCGGTTCTTGCTCGCCGCCCTCCTCACGGGGACGTTCCCGGACAGGGGCCGGCGTCTCCGTCGGTTCCTCCGCTTCAAAGTGCCGGGAGATCACCGGCGCGATGAACTCCTCTTCCTTTTCCTCCACATACCGCTCGGGCCGCTCCGTGGGGATCTCAATGCCGTCCCGGCTGCCCTTGCCGTTGCGCAGGACACAGATCTCGCAGTTGTGGTAGCACTTCTGGGTCTCCGGAGCACTGTCCAGGCTGACCTTTACAGTTTCCCGCAGCAGGTCCACGGCTTTTACATTGCCGGGGCCGTCGGGGGTCTGAACGAAGGATTCGTTCTTGGGCATCCGCTTCTGAGCATCCTCATAGGCGTTCTGCTCATATTTCAGGCAGCACATCAGCCGCCCGCAGGTGCCGGAGATCTTGGTGGGATTCAAGCTGAGATTCTGGGTCTTGGCCATCTTGATGGACACCGGCAGGAACCCGTCCAAAAACTGGGAGCAGCAGAAGGGCCGGCCGCAGATGCCGAGGCCGCCTACCATCTTGGCCTCGTCCCGGACGCCGATCTGCCGGAGCTCGATCCGGGCCCGGAACACGCCGGCAAGATCCCGCACCAGCTCCCGGAAGTCCACCCGCCCATCGGCGGTGAAGAAGAAAATGATCTTACTTCCGTCAAAGCTGGCGGAGACGTTCACCAGCTTCATCTCCAGACCGTGGGCGGCGATCTTCTTCTCACAGATGTCAAAGGCCTCGCTCTTTTTTTCCGGTTGTAATCCACGGTGCGGCGGTCGGCGTCAGTGGCCAGCCGCAGCATGGCGCACAGGGGCTGGACAACGGCTTCGTCCGCCACCTCGTGATTGCCCTGTGTGCAGGTGCCAAACTCCGGCCCTTGAGCCGTTTCCACAATGACCTGATCGCCCATTTTCACCGTATGCCCCTTGGGGTCAAAATAATAATTCTTGCATCCGCCCCGAAAGCGGACGCTGATGACTTCAGTCAAAGGATTTCCTCCAATTCCACCGCCAAAGCCCCCAGCACATGGCTGGCGCCCACGTTGTAGGCACAGGCTCCGCGGTACGTTTGTAACAATTCTATTGTGCCCATGATCCGCTGTTTTGTCAAGCGTTTCCCAAGTTGGACAATGAGGGCGGCGTCCGGTCCCTCCGGGGATTGACCGTACTGGGCCAGAAGGGCTGCCGCCAGAAGGGTCCGGGCCTGATCCAGCATGGCCGCAAGGCCGTCCCGGTCCAGCCGTTTTTTCTCAAGACGGACCATCAGCTCTGTGACAGTCCCCCTCTTCCCTGCCGCCAGCAGACGGCACAAGCTCCACGCCCGCCTCCGAGCTTTCCTTTTCCACGGTGACGGCGGGATGGAGCTTCAGCTCCACGCACCGGGAACGGAGCGTCTGCAAGACCACGGAGGAATTTTCCGCACAGAAGAGAAACGCCGCGTAGGGCGGGCCTTCCTCTACGATCTTCAGCAGCACGTTCTGATCCTGCTCTGTCAAAATGGCGCAGTCCGGGAAAATATATACCTTCCGGGCGCCTTCGTTGGGGCGGATATAGGCGTCCGCCCGAATCTGGCGGATGGTGTCCACGGAGAGGTTCTTGTGGGCCTCGTCCCGGACGGTGATGACGTCGGGATGGATGCCGGAGAACACCTTGCGGCAGGCGGGACATGTCCCGCAGGGCTTCTGTCCGCCGCCCTGACACTCCATGGCCGCAGCAGCGTACTGCGCGGCGGCGATCCGGTCCCCGCTGCCGGAAAACAGCAGCGCGTGGGACAGCGTCCCCCGGCTGGCGGCCTCCCGGATCCGCCGGGCAATGGGGTCATTGACAAATTCCATTGGACCGCCTCCCTTCTTTCCCGTTTCCCGCAAAAATGCGGAATAAGTATAGCATATTTCACGCAAAAAGGGAAGAACCGTTTTTCCTATCAATGGAGTGCGAAAAAATTTTCAATTCCATATTGACAACTTTCCTTGTCAATGGTATCATCCATAAATGACAAAGATAGTTGTCAAATTGACAAGCGGACCTAACAGAAAGGAGGGGCCTATGCCCCTGTATAACCGATTGAAGGAATACCGGGCCCGGCTGGGAGTCAACCAGCAGGAAATGGGCCGTCTGGCGGGGGTCTCCCGCCAGACCATCAGCCAGATCGAGCGGGGGGACTACTCCCCCTCTGTGACCCTGGCGCTGAAGCTGGCAAAGCTGTGCCAGGTCTCTGTGGAGGATATTTTCAGCTATGAGGAGGATGTGCGCAATGAAGCAGAAAAGTGAGAATCAAAAGGCATTTCCCAGATTTTTGGGGATCTTAGTGGTGGCTAGCCTTATCGGCGGTGTGCTGGGTGGTCTGTCCGGTGTGGCCGGGTATTTCTGGAAGGACCATACTGCTTTCGGTGCGGCGTTTGCCCACCTGCTGGGCGCCGCATCCCCCTGGGCTATGGTTGCCTGTGCCGCCGTGCTGCTGGGTCTTGGACTGTACCAGTACCGCAAAGTCCCAGAACTGCCTTCCGCATGGCTGGGACGGCGAGGATGAGGATGTGATGCAGCGGGCGGAGGAGCGCCTGAGCTGGGCGTTGCTGCTGGACAGCCTGACGGTGATCGTCAGCTTCTTCTTTTTCAATGCCGGGACCGCGAAGCTGCCACAGGCAGCTCCGATGGTAATACGGTCCGCTGCTGGTGGTCTTTCTGGTAGTCATCGCACTGGCCACTCTGCTCCAACAGAAGACGGTGGACCTCACCAAGAAGATGAATCCGGAAAAGCGGGGCAGCGTATATGACATGAAGTTCCAGGAGCGCTGGTGGGAAAGCTGCGACGAGGCGGAGCGCCGCCAGATCGGCCAGGCCAGCTACAAGGCCTACGTTACGGTGAGCCGCTTCTGTCCTTACTGCTGGGGCGTGCTGCTTCTGGGGAACATGGTCTTTCACTACGGCATTCTGCCCAGTGCCGTGGTGCTGGTGATCTGGGCGGTGCTGTCGGTGAGCTACACCCGGGAGGCCATCCGCCTGGGCCGCCGGGGCCAGAAAACGGAATAAGAGGACAAAAAGGAAAGGCCGCTTATGCGGCCTTTCCTTTTGTGGATCGTGTACTTTGATTTACTTCTTCTTGCTCTCCCACTTGGTGACGCACAGGGAGCAGGCAATGTCGCCGGTGACGTTCAGGCAGGTACGGCCCATGTCGAACAGACGATCCACAGCCACGATCAGGCCAATGTAAGCCACGGGGATGCCGATGGCTTCCAGCACCATGGCCAGCATGATCATACCGGCGCCGGGGGTACCGGCAGTGCCGATGGAGGCCAGCGTAGCGGTGACCACAATGAGGATCATCTGGCTCAGGGTCAGCTGCATACCGGCACAGGTGGCCAGGAACACAGTGGCAACGCACTGATAGATGGCGGTGCCGTCCATGTTGATGGTGGCGCCCAGAGGCAGCACGAAGGAGGAAATATCGTCCTCAGCGCCCAGAGCATCGGCGCACTCCTTGGAGACCGGCAGGGTCGCGGCGGAGGAGGTGGAGGTAAAGGCGAAGATCATAGCCGCGGAAGCATTCTTGAAGAACTTGACGGGGCTGATGCCGGCAAACGCCTTGGCGGAAACAGAATAGACCAGCAGGACGTGGAGAATGTAGCCGATGTAGGCGCACAGAATGACCAACGCCAGAGAGCCGAGGATCTCAGCGCCCTGGGTGGCAACCACCCAGGTCATGTAGGTGAACACACCGATGGGACTCAGGGAGATGATGAATTCCATCAGCCGCTCTACCACGGTATAAGCGGAGGTCACCATGTCCCGGACCAGTTTGGACTTCTCGCCGGCAGCCAGAATGGAGCCGCCGAACAGCAGGGCGATGACAATGACCTGAAGCATGTTGGCTTCGGTAAATGCCTTCCACATGTTGGTGGGGAAAATGGCGACCAGAGTCGCCATGAAGCCGGCATATTCCTTGGCCTCGTACTCGGCAGCCTGAGCGGCCTCGCTGAGGTTGGGGAACAGGCCCGCGTTGTTGAACACCGTTGCCAGAACCAGACCGATGACGCAGGCCACGGCAGTGGTGACCATGAAGTAGAGAATGGTCTTCCAGCCCACAGCGCCTACCTTTTTCATGTCGCCCATGGAGATGATGCCGTCGATCATAGACAGCAGCACCACAGGCACCACGATGAACTTCAGCAGGTTGACGAAGATATCACCGAAGGGCTTGATGTAGCTGGTGGTGAAGCCGGCCGCGCCGGTGAAGTAGAACACCAGACCGACAACGATACCCAGTACCAGAGCAATAAAGATCTGTACCGGCAGGGACAGTTTTTTCTTTTTTTCCATAGAATACGCTCCCTCTTTCACACTTTTTAATACGCTGTGCGTAAAATTCGCAGAAATTTACGCAAATATGATTGGAGGTATTATAGCGGTATGCCGGGAACTTGTAAAGTCCGCACTAATAAAGTTGTTTATTTTGTGCAAAATCCCATCTGTTTCACTGGATCATTCGTCAAAACAGAGATTCTATGGGCGTTTTTTGCTTATTTTGCCCGTACACGGAAGCCGCAGAAACGGATGGCGGCTTTTTTGCAAGCTCCGCCGTGGGATCCACCGCGGGGACCGTCAGGCCCACGGCCTCCGCAGCCAAGGGGAGTTCCGTGCAGCCCAGCAGGAACACACTGGCCCCACGGGTCATCATATGCTCCACCACGGTCAAAAGATCCGCCCGGTAAGCGTCTGGGCCTTTTCCGGCCTTTGACGCCATCATAGATGACCCGCATGAGGGCATCCTGCTCTGCTGTCTCCGGGATCAGGTACGGCACACCGGCTTCCCCAAGGGCATTTTGATACAGTTGAGTGGAAAGCGTACCCTTTGTGGCCAGAATTCCCACGGTCATTCCGGGGAACTGGGCTTTGCAGGCTTCCGCAGCGGCGGTGAGGATGCTGAGGAAGGGGATCTCTGTCATAGCCTGGAGCCGGGGCAGGAAATAATGGGCGGTGTTGCAGGGCATGATGACACAGTCTGCACCGCAGGCTTCCAGATTCCGGAGGGCGCTTGCCATTTCCGGTACCGGGTCCGGGCCGTTGCTGAGGATGGCGGCGGTGCGGTCGGGAATGTTGGCATTGCTGTCGATGTACACCCGGATATGGTCCCGGTCCGTTTCCGCCTCCGTCAGCAGAGTGATCTTTCTGAAACAGGTCGGCGGTGGCAAGAGGGCCCATGCCGCCTAAAATACCGATGGTCTTTTTTTCTCACACATATTACGCACCTCAACTCCAGAATTCCGGGAATAAAAGCTCACTGCCTACCTTTACGGTCAACAGGAGCAGGACTGCGATCACCGTGGGCCGGACGATCTTGCTGCCGTTCTTGATAGCCAGGCCCGCACCGATATAGTGTCCCAGAATGGATGCCACGGAAGAGATCAGGCCAACGCCCACCAGCACATACCCGGCCCGCAGGGCGGTGAACAGGCTGCCAAGATTGGAGGCCAGATTGACCACCTTTACGCCGCCGGCCGCGTGGCGGGTATCCAGTTTGGCGAAACGCACCAGCGCGATCATCATGAAGGTGCCGGTGCCGGGGCCGTAATACCCGTCATATCCGCCGATGACAAAGGCCGAGCCCCAGACGATGAGCCGCCGCAGCCAAGGGTCCAGCGGCGCTGTTTCATCCGGCCACTTCCGGGTCCGCAGGGTGATGAACGCTACCACCGGCAGCACCACCAGCAGCAGGTATTTCAGCACTACCGCAGGGGTGTGGTGCTGGAGCCAGGTGCCGCAGACGGAGCCGGTCAGGGATAAGATTACCGCCGGGGCAAAGAGCTTCCAGTCCACCAGTCCCTGATGGATGAACCGGGCTGTGGAAAAAATCGTGCCGATGCCGGAGGAGAGTTTATTCGTCCCCAAAGCGTTATAAATGGGAAGGTTTGAGAGGCCCATGAGATAGGTAGGGACGGTGATGATCCCGCCGCCTCCGGCGATGGCGTCCATAAACGCGCCTAAGAAAACGCCGACGCAGATCAGCAGTACCACCCAGAGGCTACGCCGTCCACCGTGATGTCAGTCAGGAAGGAAATCATGAAAACTCCTTGTTTACGGCCCGCGGGGCCTGAATTTTGCTGTCAGGCCAGTGGGTCCGACAGATGGAATGTACTCATCTTAACAGACCTTAAACGCCTTGTGCACCGGCATATTCTACAAGAAGCGGGAACAAAAACTGGAAAAGTAAGACAAATCGGACAAAGAGTGTCTTTCCTTTTCGACACCCTCTTACCTTGACGCTTTCGGCTATCCGGCGGTATAATATAAAATTAAAGTGTGACATTTGTAAAATGACTTGCGGCTGCCTTGACGTAATCGTTTTAAAATGCTACCCTCAATATGAGAAAAAATAATATGGCAGCAGAAAGGGGAGACCCATGGCAGATCAGACTCAACTGTATCACAGCGGCAGCTTGACGGACGGCTGGCGGCTCTTCGGTGCGCATCCTGCCACAGAGGGAGACGTCCACGGCTGGTGGTTCAACGTTTGGGCGCCTCATGCAAAGGCTGTTTCCGTAGTCGGAGATTTTAACGGCTGGGACCTGACCGTTGATCCACTTACCCAAAAGGGCGAATTCTGGCAGGGCTTCCTTCCCGGACCTGCCCGTCTATACCAGCTATAAGTATGCCATTACCGGCGAGGATGGCAGAGTTCACTACAAGGCGGACCCCTACGGGTTCCATACGGAGACCCGCCCCGGCACCGCCAGCAAGCTCTATGACATTGAGCATTTTTCCTGGACGGATGAGGACTTCCGCCGCAATAAGCAGCCGGTGTACCATCAGCCGCTGAATATTTACGAGGTCCATCTCGGCTCGTGGCGGAAGCATGAAAACGGCGAGTTTCTGGATTACCGGGATATGGCCCGGCAGCTGGCGGCTTATGTGAAGAAAATGGGCTACACCGCCGTGGAGCTGCTGCCGGTGACGGAGCATCCTCTGGATGATTCCTGGGGTTACCAGTGCACCGGATACTTTGCGCCTACCTCCCGATTCGGTACGCCGGAGGATTTCATGTGGTTTGTAAACCACCTTCACGAAAACAACATTCCGGTGATTTTGGACTGGGTCCCCGCGCACTTCTGCAAGGATGAGCAGGGCCTTTACGAGTTTGACGGTACCTGCTGTTATGAATATGCCGATCCCCGGAAACGGGAACACGCCGGCTGGGGTACCCGGGTCTTTGACTACGGGCGGCCGGAGGTGGTGAGCTTCCTCCTCTCCTCTGCCCGGTTCTGGCTGGAAATGTACCACATCGATGGTATCCGGGTGGACGCTGTGGCCTCCATGCTGTATCTGGATTACGGGCGGCAGGACGGCCAGTGGACTCCCAATATCCACGGCGGACGGGAAAACCTGGAAGCGGTGGAATTTCTCCGGAAGCTGAACACCATGGCCTTTGAGGTGGATCCCAACGTGCTGATGATCGCTGAGGAATCTACCGCCTGGCCTCTGGTGACCAAGCCCGCCGACGTCGGCGGACTTGGATTCAATCTGAAGTGGAACATGGGCTGGATGAACGACATGTGCCACTATCTGAAACTGGACCCCTGGTTCCGGCAGGACCACCACCGGGATATGACCTTCTCCATGATGTACGCGTTTTCCGAGAACTATGTCCTTCCCATCTCCCATGACGAGGTGGTCCACATGAAGGGCAGTGTGGTGGGGAAAATGCCCGGAGACTACGAAAACCAGCTCCGCTGCACCCGGGGCTTTACGCTTACCTGCTGGCCCATCCCGGCAAGAAGCTGCTGTTCATGGGCGCGGAGATGGGCCAGTGGCACGAATGGGACTCCAACGGTCAGTTGGACTGGTACTTATTGGAGCATGAGGAAAATCAGCAGCTCCATGCGTTCTTCAAGGCCGCCAACGCCTTCTACAAGGCGGAGAGCGCCCTGTGGGACATTGATTTTGACTGGCAGGGCTTTGAGTGGCTGGTGCCGGATGACAATCACAACAACGTGGTGGTGTTCCTTCGGCGGGATCAGGCAGGGAACGAGCTGCTGTGCGCGGTGAACTTCTCCCCAAACGATTATGAAAACTACCGGGTAGGCGTACCGCCCCCCGCAAGCGGTATGTCCCCGCCTTTACCACCGACGCGCCGGAATTCGGCGGCAGCGGGTTTGCGGATACGAAGCCGCTGACGGTAAAGGACACGCCCTCCCACGGAAAAAGAACAGTCTGTCACTCTCCGGCTCCCCGCGTTCGGGGCGGTATTCCTCCGGGGAGAGGGCAGTTTTACAAAGCGCGGTTCGGCAACCAAGGTGAAAAAAGTGAAAAAATAGGAAAAGGAGCTGATCCACCCATGAAAAAGAGTGTATCGCTATGCTGCTGGCTGGCGGACAGGGCAGCCGCCTGTATGTCCTCACCGGCGCCATGGCCAAGCCCGCCGTCCCCTTCGGCGGTAAATTCCGCATCATTGACTTTCCCCTGTCCAACTGCACCAACTCCGGCATCGACACCGTGGGCGTGCTGACCCAGTACCGCCCCCTGGAGCTCAACAGCTATATCGGCAGCGGCCAGCCTGGGATCTGGACAGCAGCACCGGTGGCGTCCATATCCTGCCGCCTTACATGGGCAGCAAGGGCGGCACCTGGTATAAGGGCACCGCCAACGCCATCTATCAGAATATCGGCTTCATCGACCAGTATCAGCCGGAGTATGTGGTGATCCTCTCCGGTGACCACATCTATAAGATGGATTATTCCGAAATGCTCCGCCGTCACAAGGAATCGGACGCTGCCTGCACCATTTCCGTTATGGAGGTCCCCTGGGAGGAGGCCAGCCGCTTCGGCATCATGTCGGTGGATGGGGAGGATATGATCACCGAGTTTGCCGAAAAACCCCGCCAGCCCAAGAGCAATCTGGCATCCATGGGCATCTATGTGTTCTCCTGGAAAGCTCTGCGGCGCTACCTCACGGAGGATGAGGCGGATCCGGGTTCCGAAAATGACTTTGGCAAGAATATCATCCCCAAGATGCTGGCGGACGGCCAGCGGATGGCGGCCTTCCGCTTCCAGGGCTACTGGAAGGACGTAGGTACCCTCACCTCCCTCTGGGATGCCAACATGGATATGCTCTCCCCGGAATCCGGTCTGGACCTGTCTGACGAGTCTTGGCCCATCTTCGCCCGGCAGCGTGGATGCGCCCCCATTTACATGGGCGGCGACAGCCGTGTGAGCCACAGCGCCATCAACCGGGGCTGTGACATTGAAGGCACCGTGGAAAATTCTGTGCTCTCCCCAGAGTCACCGTGGAAAAAGGCGCCAAGGTCAGCTATTCCGTGCTCCTCCCCGGCGTTACGGTGGAGACAGGCGCTGTGATCGAATACGCCATTATCGGCGAGGGCTGCCACATCGGTAAGGACTGCCGGGTGGGCGGCGCACCGGATTCCGCTCTCGATGGGAAATGGGATCTGACGGTGCTGGCCCCGGATTGCCAGTTGGAGGACGGCCGAGAGGTGGCCCCCGGCATCATGCTGGACCACCATGGTAAGGAGGTGCTGAAATGAACCGGATGCATGGCATTATTTTCGCCTATGAACAGCGCGGAGAACTGCGGGAGCTGACAGAGCGCCGTACTGCCGCATCGTCGATCGCCCTTCGGCGGCCGGTACCGGGCGGTGGACTTCGCCCTGTCCAATCTGGTGAACGCAGGTGTTACCGATGTGGGTATGGTACTCCACGGCCGGTATCAGAGTATGCTGGATCATGTGGGCAGCGGCAAGGTGTGGGATATGTCCCGGAAGCGGGGCGGCCTGCATCTGCTGCCTCCCTTCAACTACCTTCACGAGTGGGGCGTCACGCCCTTCCGGGGCAAAATGGAAGCCTTTGCCGGCGTCCGGGACTACCTGAACGAGATCCGGCAGGATTATGTGGTGCTGATGGAGGGCGACCTGGTGGCCAACCTCCCGCTGGCGGATATTCTGGAGCAGCATATCCGCACCCACGCCGACATCACCGCCGTCTGCGGAGATGACAGCTTCGCCACGGAAAACGGCACCTATTTTGAAAAGGACCCGGACGGACGCATCCGGGAGGTGCTGTTCAATATGCACCAGCCCAGAGGCTACCGGAGTCTGGATGTGTTCATCATGTCCACAGAGCTGCTGCGTTCTCTGGTGGACGAGTGCCAGGCAAGAGACCAGTACAGCTTCCGCCGGGATGTGCTGCAGGCCAAGCAGGATCTGCTGCATTTGCAGAGCTATACCTTCAGCGGCTTTGCCGCGCAGATCCGCTCCGTGCAGGAGTACTATGACCGCTCCATGCAGCTTTTGGATAAGGAGATCCGGGAGGACCTCTTTACGTCGGACCGGCCTATCCGGCCAAGGGTGCCGATAAGGCGTCCACATACATCGGACCCTGACGGCGTGCCTGAACTCTCTGGTGGCTGAGGGCTGCCGCATCGAGGGCACTGTGGTGAATTCCATCCTCTTCCCCGGCGTCACTGTGGAAAAGGGCGCAAAGGTAGAGGACTGCATCCTCTTCCGGGGCACCACTGTCCGGGAAGAGGCGCGGCTGTCCCATGTGATCACGGATAAGCATGTGGAGTTGCTGCCGGGCCGTACCATGGTGGGCCATACCGCATATCCCATTGTCATTGCCAAGGGCAGTGTGATCTGAGCAAGACTGCCTGAGGGGGTTTCTAAAATCTCTGGCCTTTCTTCTCAGGAAAGGAGTAACAATATATGAAGATTCTGTATGCGGCCAGCGAGGCCGTTCCCTTCTGTAAAACCGGCGGACTGGCAGACGTAGCCGGTTCTCTGCCTCCCGCCCTGGCGGAGCAGGGGGCCGGGACCGCTGTGATCCTGCCTCTGTACCAGCGGGTCAGAGAAAAAAATTTTGCTGACCAGCTGATGTTCCTGTGCTACGATTATGTGGATCTGGCTTGGCGGCACACCTACTGCGGTCTGTTTTCCATGAAAAAGGACGGCGTGATCTGGTATTTCCTGGATAACGAGCAGTATTTCGGCCGGTCCGCGCTGTACGGCTACATGGATGACGGCGAGCGCTTCGGCTTCTTCTCCCGGGCCGTGGTGCGGATGCTGGAGCACCTGAACTTCTGGCCGGACGTCATCCACTGCAATGACTGGCAGACTGCTCTGATCCCCATCTACCTGAAGGATGACGGCGTGCGGGAGGCGCGCTATCGCTCTATCCGCACGGTGTTGACTATCCATAACATCGAGTATCAGGGCCGCTACGACGCGGAGTGCCTGGGGGATCTGTTCGGCCTGGATCAGGGCTGGGTAGATGACGGCACGCTGCTGCTGGATGGCGATGTGAATCTTCTCAAAGGCGCGATTCTGACCGCTGATGCGGTGAACGCCGTGTCCCCCACCTATGCGCAGGAGCTGAAAAATCCCTACTTTGCTCACCGGATGGAGGGCATTTTGACCCAGTGCGGCTATAAGCTCTCCGGCGTACTCAACGGCATCGACATGAAGCTCTACGATCCTGCTGCTGACGACGCATCACTGCCAACTATACGGCGGAGGATCTGTCCGGCAAGGCTGCGGATAAAACCGCTCTCCAGAACCTGATGGGTCTGAACGAAGAGCCAAACACCCCCATTATCGCCATGGTGAGCCGTCTGGTTTCCCACAAGGGATTAGATCTTCTCCGGGAGGTCATGGGCAGCATCATGGAGCTGCCCGCCCAGTTTGTGGTGCTTGGCAGCGGCGATGCCGGATATGAGGAGTTCTTCCGCCGGACGGCGGGGCGGTATCCCGGCCGTATGGCTGTGCGTCTCGGGTATGATGAGGCGCTGTCCATGGCAATCTATGCCGGCGCGGACCTCTTCCTGATGCCCTCCCGCAGTGAGCCCTGCGGTCTTTCCCAGATGATTTCCATGCGCTACGGCACGGTTCCCATTGTCCGGGAAACCGGCGGTCTGAAGGACAGGGTCTGCCCCTATGAGGCGTGGCGTGATGCAGGCACAGGCTTCACCTTCGCCAATTATTCCAGCGCCGACATGCTCCATGTGATTCGGGAGGCGGTCTATCTTTACAAGGACGATCCCGCCGCCTTTGCCCGCCTGAGAGCGGCGGGCCATGGAGCAGGATTTCAGTTGGGACCGCAGCGCCGGGGGACTACCTGAAGATCTACGCCGCTGTCACTGGCCTTTCCTGGGGAAAAGTCTGCCCCGGAAGCGCCTGCGGAGGCTGCCGCCCCCACGAGGAGCCGGATGATCGAGGTTTCTGCCGGGGAAGCTGCTGTTTCCCTTGCGGAGCCGGTCAGTGAGACCGCTGCAAAGCCTGCTGCAAAAAAGACGGCGCGGAAACGGCTGTAAAGAAGCCTGCGGCCAAAAAGACAACAAAAAGACCGCAGCCAAGGTAAAAAGGCGGCCGAAAAAGCGGTGGAAAAACCGACTGAAAAAGCGCTGAGAAGCCCGTTGAGAAGCCGGCCGAAGAACCTGTTAAGAAAACTGCTGCGAAGACCATGGCGCCTGCGGACACCGTGGAAACCACGCAGCCTGTTCAACCCAAAAAGAAAAGGAGCCGCTAAAAAAGCGGCAAAAGTAAAACCCATGACCGTACCATTTACCACGCAATCGTTACAAGACGCGCTGACCGCCAAGCTGGCCTTGAACTTCGGCACGGAGCCGGGGGAAGCCACGATCAGGAGATGCTGAAAGCCTGCGCTCTGGTGCTGCGGGACGTGATGGCCCTCCGGGGCGTACAGACCGCCAAGGAAACGAAGATCGAGCAGAAAAAGCAGGTACACTATCTCTCCCTGGAATTTCTCATGGGCCGCAGTCTCATGAAAAACGCTTACAATCTGGGAATCCTCCCCGAATTGAAGGAGGCGCTGGGCAATCTTGGCTTCCGGGCGGGCGACCTCTTTGAGCTGGAGCCGGACGCGGGCCTTGGCAACGGCGGCCTGGGCCGTCTGGCCGCCTGCTATCTGGATTCCATGACCACGCTGGAGATTCCCGCCACCGGCTACTCCATCTGTTACGAGCTGGGCATCTTCAAGCAGAAGATCGTGGAGGGCCAGCAGGTGGAGCTGCCCGACGACTGGAAGGGCCTCGGCTCCGCCTGGCTGCTGCCCAAGCCCGATGAGGCCCAGACCGTCCATTTGGCGGTACCCTTCGGCAGTTCTGGCATGACGGACATCTGCACGTCGTCAACGAGAACTCCACCACAGTGCTGGCCGTTCCCTGCGATATGGTGGTGGCGGGCTATGTACCGGCCACGTCAACACGCTGCGGCTGTGGGACGCCCGGTCCACCCGCCCGGTGGATATGGCTCTGTTCTCCCGGGGCGAGTATCTGAAGGCCGCCGAGGAGGAGGCCATGGCGGAGACCATCGCCAAGGTGCTCTATCCCGAGGATAACCACTACGAGGGCAATCCCTGCGATTGAAGCAGCAGTACTTCTTCGTCTCCGCCACGGTGCAGTCCATTGTCATCACAAGCACCTGGAAACCTACGGCACCCTGAAAAATTCACGAGAAGAACGTGCTTCAGATCAATGACACCCATCCGGCTCTGGTGATCCCGGAGCTGATGCGCATCTTCATCGATGAGGCGGGCATGAACTGGGACGAGGCGTGGGACATCGCCACCCGCTCTGTAGCCTACACCAACCACACCGTGCTTTCGGAAGCCCTTGAGGTCTGGCCGCAGCAGCTGTTCGAATCGCTGCTGCCCCGCGTATGGCAGATATTGCAGGAGATCTCCCGCCGCTGGCAGACCAAGGTTGAGAATTTCTACCACGACCCGGCCAAAACGGAAAAAATGGCCATTCTCTGGGGCGGTGAGGTCCGCATGGCCAACCTGTGCGTTGCAGGCTGCCTGTCCGTCAACGGCGTGTCCGGCCTACATTCCGAGATCCTGAAAAAAGATGTATTCAAAAATTCCTATGCCATGGAGCCGTGGAAATTACCAACGTCACCAACGGCATTGACCACCGCCGCTGGCTCAGCGAGATCAATCCGGGTCTGGATGCACTGGTGCGGGATCTCACCGGTGGAGACGACTATCTGCTCCATCCGCAGGCGCTGAAAAAGCTGGATGCCTACGGGGAGGATGCGTCTGTTCCTCAAGCGTCTGGACGAGATCAAGTGGCAGAATAAGTTGACTTTGCCGACTACGCCCGGAAAGCTCAGGGAGTCACGCTGGACCCCAACGCCATTTTCGATGTGCAGGTCAAGCGGCTCCACGAATATAAGCGGCAGCTGCTGAACGTGCTGCATATCATCACCCTTTATCAGCAGTTGCAGGATGACCCCAACTGCGTCACCCGGCCTCACACCTTCCTGTTTGGTGCCAAGGCTGCGCCGGGATATGCTGTGGCCAAGCGGATCATCCACCTGATCAACTCTCTGGCGGACGACATTTCTCACGATCCCCTGCTGCCGGGGCAAATTGCAGGTGGTGTTTCTGGAAAATTACCGGGTATCCCTTGCCGAGCATCTGATGCCCGCCAGCGAGGTCTCCCAGCAGATCTCCACCGCCGGTAAGGAGGCCAGCGGCACCGGCAATATGAAGTTCATGATGAACGGCGCACTGATGGTCGGCACTCTGGACGGTGCCAACGTGGAGATGCACGACGTGCTGGGGAATGAAAATATGTTTCTCTTCGGCCTTCATGCCGATCAGGCCGCCAAGCTGAAGCGGGAGGGCTATGTGCCCCAGCGGTACGTCAGCCACGACCCCCAGCTGGAGCGGTGCCTGAATGCCCTGCGGAAGGGCTTCCGGGACGGCGTCAGCTATGACTGCGACGCCGAGCGCCGCATGGCAGAGACCTATGAAAACCGGGAGACGTGGAACCACATGAGTCTCACCAACATCGCCCGCAGCGGCGTCTTCGCCGCCGACC
>VOFC01004657.1_pt1 | contig 19922 bp, 35 predicted proteins | sample 5384161 | NCBI WGS metagenome assembly VOFC01 (sample SAMN12384722, study PRJNA508395) | human gut metagenome | isolation source: healthy gut B | host: Homo sapiens
ATTACGTATTGCTGTCGTGATGATGCAGCCCCTTTGGTGCAAGGGAGATCAGGCTTGTTTGCGCCAATGTAGTAGATTAGCTGACCCCATGCACCCGCTAGACCAGAGGAGTCGCTGTGGGGCGATCGTGGCACCGATGGCAAAAGCGTACGCAGGCGATGACCGGATACAGCGCATGTAGGTCGAACCGTTGCAGGGGCCGATCAGCACACGGCGAGCACCACCCAGTAGCGGTATCCAGAGCCAGCGCGCGCCACGAATGGCGGCGCAACAGGTGGTGACCACCACGGACGCACCGCGATCCGCCACGGTAGGTGGCCGAGCCTGGCGGTGAGCGAGATAAACTGGGACGCGCTGCACTCGCCACGCGATGTCAGGTTAATTGCGGTGGTCGCACCAGCGCACGACCTGTTATCGACCGGATGGAAGTCAAAGTACTTGAGGTTATCGGCTGCATTACAGACGCGCGCCGTGCTGTAGACTGCATGCGTAGCACTCGATAAAATAACACCCAGTAGTTATTGATGAGCGCCGAGATATAGCAATTCGGGGTCCTTTTTTGAACATCTGCGCCCACACCTCAAAATAGGCCTTGATGTCCTCCTGCGAGGCGTACCAGCAAAAGCAATTTTTGACGGCGTCCGACTTTATCCGGGTTGTACCTATGGCCCAGATTCTCGTACTTGAGCACACGGTCGATCACGGCACGCCTCGTCGGTCACCAGGCCGTCGCAGGCGCCTCTACGATCGTGCCGTCCTCCTTAACCGCAGGATTCTTCACGCCCGAGTTATGCGACAGAGACCAGATCCAAGTCCTTTTAAGTTATACCGATGGACCAGCTGTATCTTGCTTTCCAAGGACTGTTCGTTTTTCAAACCACACAGTGTACTTACCCGGCGTCAGCGTTTTTCCGTTGAGGGTGTGCACCTTATCCCCGGCCGAGACTGTGAATTCCGCTTTTGGAGACTGCTCTGCCTCGGGAGTAGGTGATGGTTGCCCGGTAATCGGTAAAAAACTTCTCCAGCGTTTTTAAGCTGACCCCTGTCCGTTGAAATTACCGTCTTCGCTCCACACTCGCCCATAAAAAGGGAACGCCCAAAACCACTTTTTCTGCCGGCACATGCTGAAGCGCATAAGAAATGGAGCGCTCCGCAAAAAATCAATGCTGGCTACCGGCCCCGGATCACTTCCCTGCCAACTCTCATCATAGGCCATAATCATCAAGTAATCAGCGTATTTTCCCAAAGCTGCATAGTCATAGGATCCATGCCAGCCTGTTGTCCATCCATTGGGATTTGCCGCAACAGCAACCGAAACTTCCTTTTCTTCCGGAAGTCTTTTCACGCAAGCTGCGAACCAGCTGGGTATAGGCATCCCGATAAGTGGAGGTTACATTTTCTATATCTACATTTACGCCATCTAAATCATATTGGTGAATAGCCTGCACGATCTGATCTGCAAGTTTTTTCCGGATTTTTCAAAGCCTGTTCTCCGGCAGAACGATTCCAGTGATTGCTTAACAACGGTACCACTTTGATATTTTTTCTGGTGCATGGACTCTACCAGCGTCTTGCTCAGTCCGTTTACCTGAAGGTTTCCTGGGAATCGATATCCAAAATAAACAGGGGAAACGGTCTGAAAAGATCCCACGGTCTCTACCTGGGCGATCTGCTGTTGCACTGTCCCGCCATTACAAGTAGGTCCTTATGGAATTTTTGTATTGGAACGGATCGCCTCTTCAGCAGCCGAAAGGATCTCGCTCGTAATAGATGGCAGGCCCTTGCTTTCAGCGGCCGCGATGGTCGCCGATTGAAAGGGATCACCGCCACAAGCAAAGCCCGATACAAAAATTCTGAATTGTTTTGATCTTGTATTTTTATTCTGTTCTGTCAAATATTTTACAAACCGCTGATAAGCGCTTCGGTCGGAATCTTTTGCAAAAAGTCCAGACCAAATTCCGCATCCTGCCTGTCGATACGAATAATCAAGTCATAGGTATTATTTTTTCTCTTTGTTTTAAATAATATTGATACAATTGATTCACCACCTCATTTGATAGGATGTGAAAAAAGGCCGGCTAAATATGCAACTTTTTTTCATCTGGTGAAAATCTTTTTATCCCTTTTATTTTTTCAGATAAAAGATAACCCTCTTTCATTTTCACCTGTGAAACAGATTTGTCTATCATGGTTCAGATGTTCATAACGAGACTTGGCCAAATAAAAAACTGAGTGTCCATAGGAACACTCGGATTGGTCGGAGTGGCGGGACTTGAACCCGCGGCCTCTTGGTCCCGAACCAAGCACGCTACCAAACTGCGCTACACCCCGAAGACGAAAATATCCAGCCAAGGCCGGATATTTCTCTCTATGGCTGCCCGACTAGGATTCGAACCCAGACAAACAGAGTCAGAGTCTGTCGTGCTACCTTTACACAATCGGGCAATGTGACCTTTATTATTATACTTTTTTTCATCTGTTTGTCAATAGCGTTTAAAAAGTTTTTTCTTTCTTTTTCCTCTATTCCCCTTTTGGGATATTTTTTTAGTATAATGAGAAACATAAGTTTAGGATTCTATATCAAAGGAGGATTTTTAATGGCAACCATTCATTTTAACAAAGAAAGTTTTCAAAATGAAGTTTTGAATAAAAAGGAGTTGCCCTTGTGGACTTTTGGGCCACTTGGCGGTCCCTGCCGCATGCTCGGCCCGGTGATTGATGAACTGGCTGGTGAATTGGAAGGTTCTGTCCTGGTTGGAAAGGTAAACGTCGATGAGGAAGAGGAGCTGGCCCGTCAGTATCGGGTCATGAGTATTCCAACCGTCTATATCTTCAAAGACGGCGAACCGGTCAACCGCATTGTTGGGGCTGTACCAAAAGAAAAATCCTGGATGCGCTGAATGCGGTAAAAATAGCAAGCTTTTTGAAGGGTCCGTCATGGCGGGCCCTTTTTTTCAACTGCCTGGCAGCCCGGACAAAAGCACCGCTGGCGGGCATCTTCTGAAGGAGAAACATATGAGCTCATTTGCCTTAAAAATGACAGCCCTGATTCTGATGCTTTTTAGACCATGTCTACCAATTTTTAGGATTTACCGGCATGGTTCCCCTACCGTTCACCTGGCTGGGCCGTCTCTCTGCGCCGATCTTCTATTTCTGCATGGCACAGGGACTTACTTACACCCATAGCCGTAAAGCTTATTTGCTGCGGATGTACTTATTTTCTATCACTATGGCTGTCGGCAATCTGGTACTGACAGCATTGCTGCCTGATGCGCCGTCAGGTGGAATTCCCAATAATATTTTTGCCTCTCTTTTTCTAGGAGCTGCCATTATTGTCTGTATGGAGGAAATGGCGAAGGATCGGCAAAAAAGGACAGTTGATCTGGATGTATTTTATCGGCGTCGAGCTGGCAAAGCTTTTTTGTTGGGGGATATGCTGTCCCGCGCCGGCCAAACAACAGCAGCTCAGTTTTTGCAGGTTTTAATACCGACCCCGCTGACGGTGGAGGGCGGTGTCTTTTTTCGTCCTATTAGGTCCTCTTTTTTATTATTTTCGCCTTTCCAAAAGAAAATGGCAGTGATGTACCTGATTTTCTCTCTCGATTGTGCTTACCTTCTTCCATCGCCTGGTATGCGCGCTGGGGATGTCTGCCTGGGATTCTTTTTTTCGGCGTCCAGTACCAATGGATGATGGTCTTCGCCCTGCCGCTGCTGTGGACCTACAATGGTAAGAAAGGCAAACACTCTTGGAAATATCTATTTTACTTCTTTTACCCGCTGCATATTTGGATTTTATATGCCGTCAGCGGCCTGCTGTCCCTAATAAAGCAAAAATGGGGCGGATTCCTTCTTAGTGGAATCCGCCCCCATTTTTATGCAGGTAACCCGTAAGTCAAGCCGCATCCTGGAAAAGGTCGGGATATCGCTTTTTGCGCAAAATTTTCATCCTCCCAGTTTCCGCAACGCTGTTCCCCTTTTTATCCAAAGCCGGCGAAAAAGGCCCAATATCCAACGATTATGATTCCTCCGCTAGCCACCATTTGGGCCCGGTATACTGAGCTTCACTGCAAAATCGCCGATGCAGCTATTTTCTCCGGCACAATCTATCAAGTAGGCTTTTTAAGCCATAAGAATCTGCTCGAATCGGTTACAGAATACAAGTCTGCAACGGCTCCCTTGGGCTGTAAACGGCACACACTCTTTTAGAATCTCTTTCAAAACGGCCATGCCCTATCTCTTTTCTGCTGCAATTGAAACTGCGACCATCCAGAAAATATCAGAAACTGTGTTCTTAAACAGAAACAGAGCAAAAATGGAGCAGTTATAGCAGTAACTCTCGCAGCCGCAGCAGAATTTTTTCTCTCTGCGGGATACCTGTACCTGCGTCATCCCCAAAACCGCCGCTGTTTCCACCTGGGTCTTCCCTTAAAATAACGCAGCCGAATCAGCATCTGATCTTTTTCCTCCAAAAGTGCCAATACCTGCCGCAGAGAAATGCTATCTGCCAGCTCTTCTTCCGGAGATTCTACCGGCAAGTCGATTTGGGTGCGCCTTCCTCATCACTGCCAGTCAGCGAGAGCCGGTGCCGCGGCGGAAAGGGCCTCTACCACTGCCGGAATCTCCAATCCCAGCGAATCTGCCAGCTCGCTGATGGTTGGCTCCCGCCCCAGTTGTATCGAAAGCCGTTCCTTCGTTCGAACCGCCTTTAGCGACAGCTCTTTGAGCGTTCGTGAAACCTTGACTGTTCCGCCATCCCGGAATAAGCGACGCATCTCGCCTAAAATGACCGGCACCGCATAGGTGGAAAATCGGACGCCCCGCTCCTGGTCAAAAGCGTCGGTGGCCTTGACCAGCCCCATGCAGCCCGCTTGAACAGGTCATCATACTCAATCCCCGCCCTTTAAATTTGTGCGCGCAGGCGTGAACCAGCCCCATATTCTGTTGATGATCTCATCACGACCGGCAGTGATCGGCATTTTATTCGGCTCCTTTTTGACAGGATCGTCTTTTCCAGCGTAACCGACGTGCCGTGCCCCAGGCGGGAGCGGACCTTCACTTTATCCATAAACGCCTCCATAACGGCAAATCAAGCCCGGATCGCTCGCCGGTTGTGCAAGTGGTATACAACGGTTCCATCGCCCGTTTCACATCTTCGATACCGCAGCCTGTATCTCTGATGCGAATGACGATTCTGTTTTTTCTCTAGAATTTTTGCATGTATGTAAATTGTGCCGATTCCTTCCTGGTACCCATGGACAATTGCGTTAGTTACTGCCTCGCTCACCGCCGTTTAATGTCCGCCAGCTCTTCGATTGTCGGATCCAGCGCCGCCGTAAAGGCAGACAGCGCCATTCGGGCAAATGCCTCATTGGCTGAACGGCTGGGGAAAGACAATTTCATTTCATTTAACACTTTCATAAGCTTGCCTCCATTTTCGTGCTGTTCGCTCCTCCTTTGAGGCGAAGAATGGATCGATGCAATCCGATCCAATCCCGCCAACCGCATCACCTTTCTGATGGACGGAGAGGGATTATGGATTTCTACCGCACCGCCCCATTCCCGAATCAGGCGGTAACGTCCCATGACCAGCCCGGATGCCGGAACTATCCATAAAAGTCACATCCCGAAAATCCAGTATCAGCGTGTCTGGACGAATTCTCTCCAGCATTCCGTCAATTTCTTCCCGCAGGCTGCCCGCCCCATGATGGTCAATCTCTCCAATCAGGTAGGCAGTTACCCGCTTTTCTTCGGCATACAGCTTGAGTGGCATAAGCTGTTCCTCCTTTTATCCTTCCTACCCATTCAGGGTTTCATTTTCAAACAGAAAAAGCCCTTATTCCGGTTCACTTACCAGAATAAAGGCTTGTCCTTAAAATTTGTCGCAGCGGCGCGGTTTGTCTGTTTTTTTTATTTTCCAGAAAACCTCGCCAATAAAATCGGCTGGGCTTCGGCAGCCAGATATAGGGATCCGCAGCAGAATAACGCCGTATCTTCGCGCAATAAAGGCAACGCCGCCTGCACTGCCAATTCCACCGAAGAAAAGGCCTCTACCTTGTCAGGATATGCCTTCCATCGCTTTTTTTGCCAGTTCCTCAGCCGGCAATGCCCTGGGATTTTCAGGCGAAACAGCGAAAAACATTTCCGCTTCCTGTGCGATTCGCGATGAAGCGGAACGCCAGTCCTTGTCCCGCAGCATGCCCATAATGACAATCTTCTTTTTTTGCTGTCAAGGCCATAGACTTTTGCAAGTGCTTCGCATCCCCTGCAGATTATGGGCACCATCCAAACAAAACGGTTCGACGAAATCCGCTCCAACCGGGCAGGAAAGGAAACATTTTGAATACCATTTGTAATATTTTTATCAGATATTGTAAAAACCTGGGATTTCTTTCACGGCTTCTATTGCCGAAAATGCGGTTAAAAAGTTGTAAATTTGATGCCTTCCCGCCAAAGGCAAGTCAAATGTAAAGGTCATGATACCGAAATCGGGACCCCAAAATACTTTCTGTACAAAAATTCGACAGATTCTGCATTTGGTATTATCAAGCGATTTTCTTTTTTCCGCACATTGCTTCATAATCTCGGCCAATGCTTCTGGATCCTGCTTTGGATAGGATACGCAGACTCCTCCAGGTTTTAAAATACCGCACTTTTCAGAAGCGATTTTTTTGCAGCGTGTCCCCTAAAATCTGGGTATGATCATATCCAATGGCGCGATGATCACTGACACCAGGCTATGATCGATAATGGTCGCATCCAACCGGCCGCCCAATCCCACCTCCAGACAGACCACATCGCATTTTTGTTTTGCAAACCAAAGCATTCCCAATGCTGTAACGACCTCGAACTCTGCCGGAGCAATCCCTCTTCGGCCATCTGATCCACCGCAGTCTGGATTTTTTCACATAAGGCCGCCATCTCTATCTCCGGAATCATCTGTCCATCCACCTGGATCCGTTCCCGAAAGGTCAGCACATAAGGGGAAACAAACATACCGGTGCGGTACCCAGCCTCTTGCAGAACGGATGCGCACATGGCGGTGGTAGATCCCTTTCCGTTCGTTCCGCTATATGAATAAACCGCAGCTTTTTTTGCGGATCCCCCAAAAAGACAGCAGCGTTCGAATTCCCTTTAAACCCGGTTCCTTCGTAAAACGGCGGAAGGAGTGGATAAAATTTTCGCTTTCCTGATAATTCATTGCGACACCCCAATGGAAAGACAGGCGGATTCCATCGGACCGCCTGCTTCTTGCTTTCTATTTGAGAAAGCAGCTATACTTTCTATAATTTTTTCCATCCGCTCTTTGTGTTTTTCCAGCTTCACCCGCTCTGCTTCTACAACATTCTGCGGTGCTTTTTTCGGTAAATCCCTGGCTGGACAGTTTCTGTTCCACCATGGCAATATCCTTTTCACACGCCTTCCGTTCCTTTTCCAGCCGGGCCAGCTCTTTTTCCTTATCCACCAGCTCATCCAATGGGATAAAAATGCGTGCGCTGTCAGTAATCACCTGCACTGCATCAGAGAAATCCTCTCCCCTGCTGAGGCGCAACGCCGGACACCTTCACTTCGGAAGCAGATGCCAGCCGCTCGATAAACATGGTGCCGGACTCAAATACATCGGTATCAAGCGTCTTCACTAATACTCTCGCCTTTAGAACGGCGGCATTCATTTCTGCCCGGCGGTTTCGGATGGCCTTGATGGCACTCATGACCTTTTCAAAATCTTCCTCTTCCTGCCGGAAGCAAAGATCCTCTGATACTGGGGCCAGGGCGCAATCATAATACTTTCGCAGTCATTGGGGATCGCCTGCCAGATTTCTTCGGTAATATACGGCATAAACGGATGCAAAAGCTTCAAGCACTGATTCATTACATAAATCAACACCTTCTGGGCGCTTTTGGCGGACTCGCCGCCCGCCTGAATGCGGGACTTGGTCAGTTCAATATACCAGTCGCACAGCACATCCCAAATAAAATCGTACAGCTTCTGCACCGCAATGCCCAGTTCGAATTTTCCAGATTGTCAGTAACCTCTTTGATCAGCGTGAGCTTGCTTAAAATCCACTTGTCTTCGGTCTGCAGCAGCTGCGCTCCGGCTTATCAACTTCATCGGACAGGTTCATGAGGATAAAACGGGTGGCGTTCCAAATTTTGTTGGCAAAATTCCGGCTTGCCTTCACCTTTCCTCTACAAAACGCATATCGTTGCCCGGGCTGTTGTTGGTGGCCAAGGTAAAGCGCAGTGCGTCGGCTCCGTACTCATCGATGACCTTTATGGATCAATGCCGTTGCCCAGGGATTTGGACATTTTTTCCGGCCCTGTGCATCCCGTACAATTCCGTGGATAAACACTGTCTGAAAAGGAGATTTTCCTGTATTCTCCACACCGGAAAAGATCATACGGGCCACCCAGAAAAAGATAATATCATAGCCAGTGACCAACGTACTGGTGGGATAGAAATATTTTAATTCCTTCCGTCTGCTTCGGCCATCCCAGCGTGGAAAGGGCCAAAGGGCGGAAGAAAACCAGGTGTCCAGCGTATCTGGATCCTGCTCCAGGTGACAGCCGCCACACTTGGGGCAGGTATGGGGGTTCCTCCTTCGCCACAATAACCTCGCCGCAGTCCTGACAGTACCAGGCCGGGATCCGATGGTCCACCACAATTGGCGGGAAATACACCAATCCCCTGATATTTTCCATCCAATGATAATAAATTTTGCTGAACCGGTCCGGTACAAATTTCGTCTCTCTCCGCTGCGCACTGCTTCAATGGCAGGCCCGGCCAGCGGCTCCATCTTTGACAAACCATTGCTTGGACACCCGCGGCTCTACAGTAGTGGAGCAGCGGTAACAGGAACCCACATTATGCTTATGATCCTCAACTTTGACCAAAAATCCCTCTGACTCCAGATCCAATACGATCTGCTTGCGGCATTCATAGCGATCCATTCCCTGGTATTTTCCGCCATTTTCGTTAATGGTCGTATCGTCGTTCATGACGTTGATGACCGGCAGATTATGCCGCAGCCCAACCTCAAAATCGTTGGGGTCATGGGCAGGGGTAATTTTAACCACGCCAGTACCAAAATCCATTTCTACATAGCTGTTCGCCACAATGGGAATCTCACGGCCCACCAGCGGCAGGATTACGGTTTTCCCTACCAAATCTTTGTATCGTCATCCGGGTGCACCGCCAGCGCCGTATCGCCCAGAAGCGTCCCCCCGGTCGGGTAGTCGCGATCTCCAGATAGCCGCCGCCATCGGACAGAGGGTAACGGATATGCCAGAAATGGCCGTCATGTTCTTCGTATTCCACCTCTGCGTCAGAGATGGAGGTCAAGCAGTGAGGGGCACCAGTTGATGATGCGTTCCCCACGGTAAATCAGCCCTTTTTCATACAGGCGGACAAACACTTCCTTTACGGCCTCTGAACATCCCTCGTCCAGCGTAAACCGCTCCCGCTCCCAATCGCAGGATGATCCCATTTTCTTTAATTGTTCGACAATTTTGCCGCCGTAGGTCTTTTTTCCATTCCCATGCCCGCTCTAAAAAGCCCTCGCGGCCCAGGTCTTTTTGGTAACGCCTTCTTTGCGCATGGCCTCTACAATTTTGCCTCCGTCGCGATGGACGCATGATCAGTACCCGGCAGCCACAGCGCCGTAGCCCTGCATCCGCTTAAAGCGAATGATACTGTCCTGCAGCGTGCAGTCCAACGCATGGCCCAGATGCAACTGTCCCGTGATATTGGGGGGGGGATCACAATCGTATAAGGCTTTTTTGGGGATTTGGCTCTGCGTGGAAATAACCTTTTTCCATCCAGAACCGATAGGTCTTGTCCTCAACCTGTTTCGGATCATAGACCTTTTTCCAGTTCTTTTTTTTCATTTTTCTTCCTCCTTCCGCACTGTTTCCGCCATGTAAGGACTTAGTCCAGCGCTTCTCATTGCCCATGTATTTGGGCTTATTCGTTAATTATAGTGGAAAAAGAAAAGAAAAAGCAATGAAAAATGCATTTTTATTGACATCCGTATATATCTGTATATAATTATTATATACAGTATAAACACATAAAAAAGGAGGCCGTCCGGATTGGATTTTTTTATATCAGTCATTCCAGTAATAAACCGATCTATGAGCAAATCATGGCGCAAATCAAAAGTCAAATCCTGTCCGGAGTGCTCAAGGAGGGCGATGCATTGCCTTCCATCCGTGTACTTGCCCGGGAATTGCGCATCAGCGTTATTACAACCAAACGGGCCTACGACGAACTGGAGCATGAAGGTCTGCTGCATTCAGTAGCGGGAAAAGGCACTTTTGTGGCTGCCGCCAACCCACAGCTGTTGCGGGAAGAAAAAAATGCGGCAGTTGGAGGATTTGCTGCAAAAGGCTGTGGATTCGGCCAAAGAGCATGGGTTTTCTCTGGAAGAGCTAACCCGGATTTTAACACTTATTTATCAGGAGGAACGGTAAATGGATGCAATTTTACAAGTCAAGGACCTGTGCAAAAATATGATGGCTTTGCGCTGGATCACGTTTCCTTCACGCTGCCCCGCGGCTGTATTATGGGCTTTATTGGGAGAAAACGGCGCGGGCAAATCCACTACCATAAAAAGCGATTTTAAACCTGATCCACCGAGACCAGGGTGAGATCCAGATCTTTGAAAGGACAATATCCAAAACGAGCTGGAGGTCAAAGAACAGATTGGCGTCGTATTTGATACGCTGAATCTGCCGGAAATGCTTCAGGCACAGGATGTGGGAAAGATGATGCAGTCGGTCTACCGCCAGTGGGACCCGGCAAAATACACGCAGTACCTGGAACAGTTTGAACTGCCGGTCAAAAAAACAATCAAGGATTTTTCCGTGGCATGAAGATGAAGCTTGCGATTACCGTGGCGCTTTCTCATAACGCACAGTTGCTTTTGCTGGATGAAGCAACCAGCGGCCTGGACCCCATTGTGCGGGATGAAATTTTGGATATTCTGCTGGATTTTATCCAGGACGATACCCGTGGGGTGCTGTTTTCTTCCCACATCACCGGTGATTTGGAAAAGGTGGCTGATTATATTACTTTTATCCATAAAGGAAAGGTGTATTTTTTCTGAACCTAAGGATCTTCTGCTGGAAAATACGGGGTTCTCAAGTGTACGGAATCCGAATTTTCTGCACTGGATGGCAGCGTGATCAAGGGGGTACGCCGGCACCAGTTTGGGTTGGGAGGCGCTGGTGGAAAGGCAAAAACTGTCTGGCCGGTATACTGTTGATAAGGCAAGTATTGAGGATATCATGCTGTTTATTGCAAGGGGGGAACACAGATGAAGGGTTTATTATTAAAAGATTTCTGCATCTTGAAAAAAGCAGATAAAACTGATGGTCGTCTTTGTCATTTTTTATGCGATCTGGGCTGTTGCCGCAAAAATGCCCACAATGATGGGAACAATGGTGATCCTTTTTGAGCATTATGATGCCTATTTCTTCCATGTCCTACGATGAAGCCGGTCAGTGGTACCGCTATGCTTTTTCCTTGCCCATTCCGCGCCGAACGCTGGTGCTGGAGCAAATACGTGCTGGGATTTTAGTCTCATTGGGCGGCCTGGTGGTTTCCGCAATTGGCAACATCATCATTTTGGCGCTGACCAACGGGAAAATGCATTGGAATCCTGGCTGACCATCATTGATTTTGAACTCGGCGTGATTTTTCTTTCCATCATCATTCCCATATTATTCAAATACGGTGTGGAGAAAGGCCGCCTTTTCATTGTCGTCATCGCGGTTATCCCCTCCCTTTTGGTCGCCTTGCTGGGAAGTACGTTGAAACCTCCGGTACCCCCTCATGCCCAGCGCAGAACTCCTGCAGGCAATTTTGTATTCCCTCTCCTCTGTTTACCCTGGCGATTTTTCTAATTTCCTTCCGCATTTCAGTGGGAATCTGCCGAAAAAAAAGAATATTAAAAAATCCCTGTTTTTCTTTGAAGTATCATGTTCTTCCATAGCAGGGTGGTTATCACCGCTTTTTGTACTGCTAAACCGAAATCCCTTTTGGCAAAAAATGTTTTTCCAAGCGTATTCGGTCGTATTCGGCCAAAACAAAGTCCGCTGAAAAATGGGGCGGACTTTTTCAATGAAATTTTATTTTTTTCGCTCCGTTTTTTCCCGCACGCCTAGCAACCGTTTTCGACTGGGGTGCTTGGCCGTCCATCGTCTTCCTGATCATCTTCCTTTGGCACCGGCACATGCTTTTTTTCTTCAGCCGATCCCGCACAAGCTGGCGAAACAGCGAATAAACCACCGAGCAGACCGGCACGCTCAGTAAAAAAATTCCCATAACGCCCCACAGGTTGCCGCCAATGGTCACTGCCACCAATACCCAAAGGCGGGGAGTCCCACAGATTTTCCAACCACGCGCGGATATATCAAGTTCCCCTCTAACTGCTGAAGGACTACAATATAGATCAAAAAACCAAACCGCTTGCATTGGGTCGACCATCAAGATCAAAAACGCGCCGATCCCAGCCCCGATAAATGCGCCAAACATTGGGATCAGTGCCGTTACGCCGACGACTACCGAGATCATCATCGCATAAGGCATGGAAAAAATCGACATGCCGGTAAAGCACAAAGGCCCAAAATCACCGCCTCAGTGCACTGCCCGGAAACAAATTTGGAAAAATGCGGTTGGATAAGCGGCCGACTGACAGAATTTTTTCTACCCGCTGCGGTGGTAAAAAAGCCAGCATCACGTTTTTGAGCTGCGCGCCCAGCTGCTCTTTCTGCAGTAACAGGTAAATAGAAAAAAACCAAAAGACAGCACCAGGTTCATCACTCCCCTACAATGGATGAAGTAATCCCCAGCGTTGTGTTAAACACTGCCGATCCCCCGTTTTTAATCGAATCGGTCACGATATTGACAACTTTGTTCCAGTCGATATTAATATTCTGGAAAACATCCATAGGGATCTCAGAGGCCAGCCAATTTTGTGCCCAAGTGAAAAATTGATCCAGCTGGTTCGGCAGCTGTGCTGCGATCATTCTCCCCGTAAGGGGATAATTTCCGGCACAATCATAAACAGCAGAATAAAAAATAAACCCGATCAACAGCCCAATGGTCAAAACCACACAGACGGCCCGGCGACAGCGGCTCCACCAGGCATAATTTTTCCGGTTCAGCGGTGCAAACAGCTTTTCCTCCACAAATCGCAGCAGAACATTCATCATGAACGCCATGACGCCGCCCACCAAAGGGCTTTAACAACGCCAGGCCACTTTGCAGTATATCAAAGACAATTTCCGGATGCATAGCCCCGACCAACAGCAAAACTGCGAAGGTGATGAGCAATAAAATCTTTTTTTTCACATTGCTTTTATTTAAATCCATCCTGTCCTCCTCCGAGCATTTAAGGCAAAACCGCATAGGGAAAGGCACGGCATGCCTTTCCCCATTTGTTTTCATATTTTGGTAATGTCTACGACCTCAATGTCGTCCACCTTTTCGCCCAGGCTCTCAGGCAATCCGCCAGCACCCGCGCCGTATCGATCGCCGTAATGGGGGATCGAGCGCTCTACTACCTTGCGGCGGATTTTTACGCTGTCCCGGTGCGGATCGCGCCCTTTCTGGAAATGGAAATCACATAATCCCACCTTGCCGCTTTCGATCAGATCCTCGATATTCGGATGCGGCTCATGCATTTTGCGCACTGCGTTGGTGGAAATCATGTTTTTATTCAGCCGCAGCGCGGTACCGCCCTGTAGCGTATAATGTAAAGCCCATGGAAGCGAACTTATCCGCAATCGGCACAATATCATGCTTGTCGCGTCGCGCACCGTCAGCAGGGACGCCGCCCCCTCCCGCTTCATCTTGTATCCGGCCGCCACCAGCCCTTTGTAGATGGCTTCTGGAAGCGTTTTTGGCCACGCCCAGCACTTCACCAGTCGATTTCATTTCCGGACCCAGCTGGGTATCCACATCCCGCAGTTTCTGGAAGCTGAATACCGGAACCTTGACGCAAACATAATCGCTCTCCGGATATAGCCCGGTTCCATAACCCATATCCGCAGCTTTTCACCCATACAACGGGTGGCCAGATCCACCATGGGCACACCGGTGACCTTACTGATGTATGGTACTGTCCGGGAGGAGCGCGGATTTACTTTCGATAATATATACTTCGTCGTTATAAATGACATACTGAATATTCATCAGCCCAACAATTTTCAGTTCTTTTGCCAGACGAGCCGTATAGTCCACGATCGTATCCTTGATCCGTTTGGAGAGATTCTGGGCCGGATATGAAATCGAGTCGCCGGAATGGATGCCGGCCCCTCGATATGCTCCATAATGCCGGGAATCAAATAATCCTCCCCGTCACAATGGCGTCTACTTCCGCCTCAATGCCCATCATATATTTATCGATCAGCACAGGATTTTCCAGCTCATGGGAGGTGATGATGGCCATATATATTCCTACGTCTCTCTCCCCATAAGCAATGATCATGTTCTGGCCGCCCAGTACATAGGAAGGACGCAGCAGCACTGGATAGCCAATCCTGTCTGCCGCTTCCAGCCTTCTTCCGTGGTGAATACGGGTTTCTCCACCGGGCGCGGAATACCGCAGCGTTCCAACAGTGCGTCGAACCGCTCCCCGATCCTCCGCCTCGTCGATAGCGTCAGCTGAAGTTCCCAAAATCCGAACGTCCATGTCCTTGAGAAACTTGGTCAGTTTAATGGCCGTCTGGCCGCCAAATTGAACCACCACGCCCCAGGGTTTTTCGGTCTCAATCAGGGCCCGAACATTTCGGGATTCAACGGGTCAAAGTACAGCCGGTCACCAGTGTCAAAGTCGGTGGAAACCGTCTCCGGGATTGTTATTGGCGATCACCGCCTCAAGATTTTTTTTCTTTCAAAGCCCAGGCGCAATGGACACAACAGTAGTCAAACTCAATCCCCTGACCGATCCGGATAAGGCCCGGAGCCGAATACAACCACTCTCCTTTTCCCGCTGTTTTGGTTGGCGATGTATTCCGCCGCCTCATTATCTCCACCGAAATTGGCGTAAAAATAAGGCGTTTCAGCAGTAAACTCCGCTGCACAGGTATCCACCATCGAATAACCCGCCAGCATTGGATTTTGGATTTCTTTTTCCAGTCAAACGGCGGATGGTTTTGTCCAAAAGCCCATTTCTTTCGCTTTTTATAGGTCTTTTCGCTGTCGTCGCCGCTGGCCAGCCAAGCTCCATATCCGCCAGCTTTTGGAATTTGGCCAGAAACCACTTATCGATTTTGGTGATCTCAAAAATCATATCCCAGCTGATATGCCGTTTGAGCGCTTCGTATACTACAAAAATCCGCTGGTCGTCTGCGCATGATGCAGCAAGGCTTTGATCTGCTCATCGGATTTTCTTCCAGCTCCGGCAGAGTCAGCGTTTCCAATCCCAGTTCGATGGAGATCGCAGCCTTCATCATGGCCAGTTCGAAGCTCTGGCCGATAGCCGATTACTTCTACCGGTAGCTTTCATTTGCGTTCCCAGCGCCTTATCCGCGTAAACAAATTTGTCAAACGGCCAGCGCGGGAACTTTACCACGCAGTAATCAATGCAGGTTCGAAGCAGGCGCAGGTCTTCCCCAAGTCACCGCATTGGGGATTTCGTCCAAGCAATAGCCAATGGCGATTTTGGCCGCCACCTTGGCAATGGGGTATCCAGTGGCCTTGGATGCCAGCGCCGGGCAGGATACCGGGGTTTACCTCAATCACTGCATACTCAAAAGCTGTCCGGATACAGCGCGAACTGCTGTGCAACCGCCTTCGATCTTCAAAGCGGTAATGATATTAAGCGCCGCGGAACGCAGCATCTGATACTCTTTATCCGTCAGCGTTTGAGAAGGGGCCACTACCACCGAATCCCCGGTGTGAATGCCCCACAGGATCCACGTTTTCCATATTGCAGACGGTAATCACATTTCCTTTGCTGTCCCGCACGACCTCGTATTCAATCTCCTTCCAGCCGGAGATGCATTTTTCAATGAGCACCTGGGTGATCGGGGACAACCGCAGGCCGTTGGGCCAATCTCATGCAACTGCTCTTTGTCATAAAGGCAATGCCGCCGCCGGTGCCGCCCAGCGTAAAAGGCCGGGCGAACGATCACCGGGTAGCCGATTTCTTCGGCAAACGCCAGCGCGTCGTCAATATGCTCCACTACTTTGGATGGGATGCAGGGCTCACCGATGGCCAGCATCGTATCTTTAAATGCCTGGCGGTCTTCGGCCTTTTTAATGGTCTCCGGGTTCGCGCCCAAAAGCTTGACGCCCTGCTCTCCAAAAAGCCTTCTTCCGCCAGTTCCATAGCCAGGTTCAGCCCTGTCTGTCCGCCCAATGTGGGCAAAATGGAGTCGGTTTTTCCAACCGTATGATTTTTGACAATTTCCGGCACCAACGGCTCAATATAAATTTTGTCTGCCATGGCCTTGTCGGTCATGATAGTGGCCGGGTTGAGTTGATCAGCACAACCTCCAGCCCCTCCTCCTTTAAAGCAGCAGGCAGGCCTGTTGCCCGCGTAATCAAAACTCTGCCGCCTGCCCGATGACGATAGGGCCGGAACCGATCACCAAGACCTTTTGATATCGCTGCGTTTTATCTTACTTGGCCTCCTTTTCGCATCATGGCAATGAACTCGTCAAACAGATAGGACGTATCCTGCGGGCCGGCACTGGCCTCCGGTGAAACTGCACCGTAAAACAGGCTTTTTTTCTTTGTAACGCACGCCCTCTACCGTATTATCGTTGGCATTGATATGGCTGATTTCTCCCACCGCCGGGTCCACTGTATCTCGCTTGCACTGCATAGCCGTGATTTTTGGGAGGTAATATAGGTGCGGTCATGAGCAAGATCACGCACCGGCTGGTTGGCCCCACGATGCCCATATTTCCAGCTTCACCGTCTTAGCGCCTGTAGCCAGTGCCGTCAGCTGATGGCCCAAGCAGATGCCAAACATCGGCACATCCGCATCCAACGAGCTTTTTGATCTGGGCAATAATCTCCACATTTTCCTCCGGGTCGCCGGGGCCGTTGGACAGACCATGATTCCATCGGCTTCATCGCCAGAATTTCCTCTGCCGGGTATCCGAAGGAACAATTGTCACATCGCACCCCCGGTTTTTCAGCGACCGGACAATGTTTCTTTTATAGCCAAAAATCCATCAAAAAACAACCCGGTAAAGGCCTTGTTCGCTTTTCTCCTCACGGATCGTTTTTGCAACTGACCGACTTGACTGCATCCACAGATAACAAAAGAAAGCGGATATCCTCCAGCGCAGTTTTTCTCGGTCGATGGTTTCATACTCAGTGGTCGCGCCGTTCATCACACCGTATTCCCGGAAGCTTTTTGGTCAGATGCCGGGTGTCGATTCCGCTGATGGCGACGATGTTCTGCTGCTTTAAATATTCATCGATATTCATTGCCACCCTGACTGGCTGGATATAGGCACATGTGGGAGGAAGCGGACTCCATATCATCCGATTAATGCCATAGTTTCCGATCAAAGGGGATGGGGTCTGGGTAACGATCTCTGCCCATAATAGGATGGGTCGGTCAGCACCTCCTAACAGTCGTGCCAGTAGTAAATACAATTTCTCCAATGGTTCTCCCTCAAACGGTCCCTCAAAACGGTCGGCCAAAAACCAACCATGCTTTTTCTCTTGTTCCATTACCTTTCTCCATTCCGCCGCTGCGCTGGCAGCGTAACCGAGGATGGCGTTCTCCTCTGTTTGCGCGCAGCAAAAACAAGAAACTTTTTCTTTGTTTTTTCGAACGAAAGTTGACTGTTCCCGGGCGACGCTTTCCCCAGCTTTTTTAAAGGCGGTTTCCGACGCTCTTACGGCTTCCAGGCTTGAAGGGAACCAGGGGTTTCTTCATTGTTGGCGTTTCAGCTGCATGGCAGGTAAACCGGGCGAAGATGTCGTTAACCCGGCGATCTACAATTCAGGCGTGCCGATCACCTCGCCTCCCAACTCAACTTCAATCACCTTGGCAGTCTCCATGGAAGATTTGCCCGTCGTCACCCATCTTCCGTAATCAGGACCTTTTCCCCTTTTTTGATTTCAAAACCCGGCGCAGGGGTCATGACGTTGTTTTCCCTCTCGGTAAAATAGCGCGCGTTTGCCCAGCTGGCGGCCCAATTATTCATACGCTACGATAATGCCGCCCATCGCCGGTCCCGCCGACACGTCGATAATCCCAGGTCCTTGACCTTTTGCGCCACAACCGAAAGCACTTCAGCGAGAGCTTTATCGGGTACTGGAGCAGCGGCATTTTGCGCATAACGGTCGGAATGGCGGCCGGAGGACAGCAGGAAATGCCCCTCCAGCAAAGCACCGGTTTCTTTCAAAATTTCGATAGACATAAGCTTTCCTCTCCTTTTTGATTCCATATGGTTTTCGTTTGGGGCTATCCCGGGCTGCTTCCTATGATTTCTCAACTGAGCGGCAGCTGATCTTTCAAAAATTGTTCCAAGCCATCGATAATATCCAGAGCAGATATCGGTTTGATAATTTGCGGTTCCCCCACCTGCACAGCAGTAGCGCCAGCCATTAAAACTGCCGCATCCTGCCAGCCGGCAATGCCGCCTAATCCCCCACTGGGATTTTGAGCCGCGCCGCAGACTGATAAACCATCCGCAATGGGGAAAATCGCCGGCGGAAAGCCCCGCAACACATTTTGGAACACGGGTTTTCTTTGTAGATATCAATGGCCATGGCTTGAAAGTATTGACCAGCGACAGGGGAATCCGCCCCTGCTTCTTCACAGCACCAAAGGCCATTTTCACCACAATGTTTTCTGCATTGAAGTTTGACATCAAAGGCTTTTGCAGATTGCCCGCACCTGCTTGACCGCTTCATACGCGATTATCGCATTTGATGCCCAGCGCCATTCCACCATGCTTTACGTTAGGGCAGGAAATGTTCAACTCAATGATGTCCACATCGGTCTCCATTTGGCTTTTCACGCCCTCAAGTAGGCTTTCGATGGTGCTGCCGCCCAAATTGGCGATCACCACCGTATCTTTTGCCGTAAACAGCGAATCCTCCCAGATAAATGCGTCCCACGCCGGGATTCTGCAAGCCAATACTGATAATCAGGCCGCTGGGGGAGTTTCGTATACCCGCTCCCCCTCATTGCCAAACCGTTCTTCCAGCGTCAAACCCACTTGGACTGAATGCCACCTAGGCGGGAAATATCAAAAAACTGGTTGTATTCCTGCCAAAGCCAAAAGTGCCGGAGGCCGCTATGACAGGATTCTTCATCGTTACCCATTAAAAACCGTCTAAGCATAGATCTCCTCCCCCTCAAACACCGGCCCATCACTTGCAGATACATTTTGCCCCATGGGCGGTGTGGCAGGTACATCAAACAGGCGCCACCAGGCCGCATATGCCTCTCCATAGATACATAACTTGGGGTACTTTCTTGGCTATGTCTTTGCCAGCTTTTCACATCATCATTTCCGGCCCGCAGGTCAGCACGACATCAAAGTCCGAGAGGAAAGGGTCCAATCGAAGTCGGTAACAAATCCCTTGTATCCCTGCTTTTCCGCTGTCGGTTGCCACGCGGATTTCGCTTTATAAGGCCGAAAGTCGTCAGCGCATAGCTTTGATCCGGAATCCGCAGCAAAGGGATTCACTTCGCCAGCCAGACAGGTGTTTGACCGCCAGCAGCGGCGCAATCCCATCCGCCGGATACGCAGCCTTCCCTTTCATCACAACAGCCGTAATGCCAACCAAAGATCTTTATAAACGATCACTCAATTCCTTGTCATTGTCTTTGATTGCCTGAAGTTCAGCCTTGGTTGCCTCATCAAAATACGCTCCCTCAAGCCATAATACATAAGTTTCCTTGTAACCCATTCTGATTTCTCAGCAATACGTAACTTCA
>VOFC01001117.1_pt1 | contig 19920 bp, 27 predicted proteins | sample 5384161 | NCBI WGS metagenome assembly VOFC01 (sample SAMN12384722, study PRJNA508395) | human gut metagenome | isolation source: healthy gut B | host: Homo sapiens
GCGCTTTACGGCGCAAAAATGATGCAGCCCGGCCTGACGGCGGCGGACAGTGAGGAAAACAGCCTCCGCCCCCAGCATCTGGAGGACTACATCGGACAGGACAAGGTCAAGCAGAACCTGAAGATCTATCTGGAAGCGGCCAAACGCCGGGGTGAACCGGTGGACCATATCCTGCTCTACGGCCCCCGGGTCTGGGCAAGACCACCCTGGCCGGGATCATCGCCAATGAGATGGGGGTCCAGATCCGGATCACCAGCGGCCCGGCCATCGAGAAGCCGGGCGACCTGGCCGCTCTGCTGACCAATCTGCAGGAGGGCGATGTCCTCTTCATCGACGAGATCCACCGCTGTCCCGGCAGGTGGAGGAAGTACTCTACCCGGCGCTGGAGGACTACGCGCTGGATATCATGATCGGCAAAGGCCCCAGCGCCCAGAGCATCCGCATCAACCTGCCCCGGTTCACGCTGGTGGGCGCTACCACCCGCGCCGGACAGATCACCGGCCCGCTGCGGGACCGCTTCGGTGTGCTGCTCAAGCTGGAACTGTACAGCCCGGACGAGCTGAGCCGGATCATCCAGCGGTCGGCGGGCATCCTGGATCAGCCTATCACCCCGGAGGGGGCCTACGAGCTGGCCAAGTGCAGCCGGGGCCCCCCGTGTGGCCAACCGCTTCCTCAAGCGGGTGCGGGACTTTGCCACCGTGCTGGGGGACGGCATCATCGACCGGGATGTGGCCCTGCTGGGCCTGAAACGGATGGACGTGGACGCGCTGGGTCTGGACGAGCTGGACCGCAGCCTGCTGCGCGCCATCATTGAGATGTACAACGGCGGGCCCGTGGGTCTGGAAACGCTGGCGGCGGCCCTCGGCGAAGAGGCCGTGACGCTGGAAGACCTGTGCGAGCCCTACCTCATGCAGATGGGATTCCTGACCCGGACGCCCCGGGGGCGCTGTGCCACCCGGCTGGCCTACGAGCATCTGGGGCTGCATGCCCCGGAGACCGGGAACCCGGAGGACAACGGTCAGCAGAGCCTGTTCTGAGCCTGCTGTGAGAGAAAGAAAGGAGGACGCTTATGCGCCCTGCAGATAGCTGGAAGGATTACGAGCTGCTGGATGCCACCGACGGCAACCGGCTGGAGCGCTGGGGAGAGACCATCCTCATCCGGCCCGACCCGCAGGTGGTCTGGAAGACCCCGCGGCAGAGCCGCTGTGGGCAAAGGCAGACGCCGTCTACCACCGCTCCAATCAGGGCGGCGGAGAATGGGAGTACCGCCGCCGTCTGCCCGAAAAATGGAAGATCTCCTGCGGCGAAGGGGAGGACCGGCTGACCCTGATCGTCAGCCCCACCGGATTCAAGCACACGGGCGTGTTCCCGGAGCAGGCCGTCAACTGGGCCTGGTATGCGGAGAAGATCCGCGCCGCAGGCCGCCCCGTGAAGGTGCTCAACCTGTTCGCTTACACCGGCGGGGCCACGCTGGCCTGCGCGGCGGCCGGGGCTTCGGTCTGCCATGTGGATGCCTCCAAGGGCATCGTGGCCTGGGGCAAGGACAACGCCGCGGCCAGCGGTCTGGCCGACCGGCCCATCCGCTGGCTGGTGGACGACTGCGCCAAGTTCGTGGCCCGGGAAAAGCGCCGGGGCAATACTTACGACGGCATCATCATGGACCCGCCCAGCTACGGGCGCGGTCCCGGCGGCGAGATCTGGAAGCTGGAGGACTGCATCTACGACCTTATCTCCCAGTGCGAGGAGGTGCTGAGCGAGAAGCCCCTCTTCTTCGCCGTCAACAGCTACACCACGGGCCTGTCGCCTGCAGTCATGGAATATATGCTGAAAACGACCCTGGTGCCCCGCTTCGGCGGCAGGACCAGCTGCGATGAGATCGGCCTGCCCGTAACCGCTACCGGCGGCGTAGTGCCCTGCGGCGCTACCGCAATCTGGGAAGAATAAGCTTTTTGTGAATGGGGTACAGCCCTTTGAGAGGGCGCACCACCGGAAAGAGAAAACAGATGGAAGATACGATTTTAACTGCGAAAGATCTGAAATTCCGCTACGACTCCGAGCAGCCGGACTATGCCCTGAACGGCGTGTCCGTGGAGGTGAAGCGGGGCGAGTTCGTGGCAGTGCTGGGTGCCAACGGCTGCGGCAAGTCCACACTGGCCAAGCATTTCAACGCCATCCTCCTGCCGGAAAGCGGCACGGTGCTGGTGGAGGGGATGGACACCCGGGATGACGCGAAGCTGTACGACATCCGCCAGACGGTGGGCATGGTGTTCCAGAGCCCGGACAACCAGATCGTTGCTACCGTGGTGGAAGAGGATGTAGCCTTTGCGCTGGAGAACCTGGGCGTTCCCCGGAGGAGATGCGCCGCCGGGTGGATGACGCCATGAAGATGGCGGGCATCTACGAATACCGCGAGCGGGCACCCCACAACCTGTCCGGCGGCCAGAAGCAGCGCGTTGCCATTGCAGGCGTGGTGGCCATGCGCCCCGACTGCCTGATCCTGGACGAAGCAACGGCCATGCTGGACCCCCGCGGCCGGGAAAAGGTGATGAGCACCATCGGCCACCTGAACCGGGATTTTGGCATTACAGTGGTGGCCATCACCCATTATATGGAAGAGGCGGCGCAGGCCGACCGCGTGATCGTGATGAGCAAGGGCAATGTGGTACTGGAAGGCACCCCGAAAGAGGTGTTCAGCCAGACGGAAAAGGTGCGTGCGCTGCGTCTGGATGTGCCGCAGGCCGCCGAGCTGCGGGATGAGCTGGTGAAGGCCGGCATCCCCATGCCGGAGGGCGTCATCGACACCGGCGAGTGCGCACAGGCTCTGTACGAGCTGCTGAAGTGAGGGGGGACGACGTATGGCAGAGATCATCAAAGTAGAACACCTGAGTTATGTCTATAACCCGGGGATGCCCAACGCCGTCACCGCACTGGACGACGTGAGCTTTACCGTGGAAGAGGGCGACTTTGTGGGCATCATCGGAGCCACCGGCTCCGGCAAGAGTACCCTCATCACCCACATGAACGGTCTGAACAAACCCACCAGCGGAAAGATCTGGATCGACGGGCGCGACCTGTGGGCCGAGCCGGAGAAGATCCGGGAGTTCCGGTTCCTGACAGGTCTGGTGTTCCAGTATCCGGAGTACCAGCTGTTCGAGGAGACCTGTTACAAGGATATCGCCTTCGGCCCGAAGAACATGGGGCTGGATGAGGCGGAGATCGACCGGCGGGTCCACGAAGCGGCGGACTTTGTCGGTCTGGACGAGGCGCTGCTCCAGCGCAGCCCCTTTGAGCTGTCCGGCGGCCAGAAGCGCCGGGTGGCCGTGGCCGGTGTCATGGCCATGCGGCCCCGCATCCTGGTGCTGGACGAGCCTGCTGCGGGCCTTGACCCCGAAGGCCGGGACGAAATCCTGGGCGAGGTGAAGGAGTACCATAAAAAAGACCGGCACCACCGTGCTGCTGGTCTCCCACAGCATGGAGGACATCGCCAAGTATGCCGACCGGGTGCTGGTGATGAGCAACCGGAAGATCGCCATGTACGACACCGTGGAAAAGGTGTTTGCCCGGGCCCCCGAGCTGCTGGAGCTGGGGCTTTCGGTCCCGCAGGTGACCAAGATCTTCCTGAAGCTGCGGGAGATGGGGATCAATGTCCCGGCGGACGTCTACACCATCCCCTATGCGGTGAAGCAGATCGTGGAAGCAAAGCGGCGGCGGGATGCGGGGGAGAGCCTTGTGCTGCCCCGTGACGCCGCACAGGAGGGAGGGGTGCCGCAGAATGCTGAGAGATATCACCATCGGCCAGCACTTCCCCGGCAGCAGCCTGGTCCACCGGTTCGATCCCCGGATGAAGCTGGTGCTGACCATCGTTTACATCGTTCTGCTGTTCGCGGCGTCCAACCCGCTGGGGCTGACGCTGTCCATCCTGTTCCTGGTGGCCATGTACGGGGTGGCGAAGATCCCTTTCAAGCTGATCGTCAAGAGCCTGAAGCCGATCTTCCCCATCATCGTCTTTACGGCGGTACTCAATCTGTTCTTTGTCTCGGGGACGGAAGCCCTCTGGTGCAGTTCGGGTTCATCCGCATCTATGCCGAGGGCGTACGCTACGCCGTGCTGATGGCGGTGCGCGTCATGGCCCTGATCGCAGGCACCAGCCTGCTGACCTACACCACCAGCCCCATCGTCCTGACGGATGCCATCGAGCAGCTGCTCAAGCCGCTGGGCAAACTGCACTTTCCGGTGCATGAGCTGGCCATGATGATGAGCATCGCCCTGCGGTTCATCCCGACCCTGATCGAGGAGACCGACAAGATCATGAACGCCCAGAAGGCCCGCGGTGCCATGCTGGACAACGGTTCGATGACCGAGCGGGTCAAGGCGCTGGTCCCGGTACTGATCCCGCTGTTCATCTCGGCCTTCCGCCGTGCCGACGAACTGGCCATGGCCATGGAGTGTCGGTGCTACCGGGGCGGCGACGGCCGCACCCGTCTGAAGGTGCTGCGGTGCGAAAAGCAGGATTACATCGATCTTGCCGTCTGCATCGTCTGCTTTGCGGTGATCCTGGCCTCCCGGCTGGTGTTCCCCGAATTTTTAAGCTATGAATTTTTTGCTTACGCTTGCCTTGCCTATGACGGCACGAATTACTGCGGCTTTCAGGTGCAGCCCAACGGGCGCAGCATCGCGGCCGCGTTTCAGGATGCACTGGAAGCGGTGCTGGGCAGCCGCCCCGATATCAAGGGCTGCAGCCGCACCGATGCCGGAGTCCACGCCCTGGGCTTTGCCCTGAATTTCCACGCGGACACCCGCATCCCGCCGAAAAGCTGCCGCTGGCCCTGAACCAGCATCTGCCTCCGGATATCCGGGGCCTGTCTGCCCGGGTGGTGCCCGAGGCGTTCCATGCCCGGTACGCCGCCCACACCAAGACCTACCTCTACCGCATCCACAACCATCCCATCGACTCGCCCTTTGACGAGAAGTACTATACCGGGTGCCCCGGCGGCTGGATGTGGAAAAGATGCAGCAGGCGGCGGAAAAGTTCGTGGGGAAACACGATTTTTGGCCCTGTGCGCGGCGGGCTCTTCGGCGGCTGCCCACGGCGACACCGTCCGCACCATCACGGCCTGCACCGTGGTGCGCAAAGGCGACGAGATCGAGATCGAGGTCACCGCGGACGGATACCTCTATAATATGGTGCGCATCCTGGCGGGCACCCTCTGCGAGGCCGGGGCCGGGCCGTCTGACCCGGCGGAGATCCCGGCCATCCTGGCCAGCCGCGACCGCAGCAGGGCAGGCCCGACGCTTCCGGCGAAGGGGCTGTTCCTGAAGTTTTTGAGGATGAGGTGGACTGACCCTGAAATCTCGAAGGAGCAAAAATGAAGAAAACAACCACAGCGGCAGTGACGAGCCGCTTTCGGCCGGACGGGTCGAATATCTGGAGGCTGCCCGGCAGCGGGTGCGGAACCGCCGCATTCGCCGCACAGCGGTGCTGCTGGTGCTGCTGACGGCGGTGGTGCTGTTTGCCACCGGCCTTGCGGGCAGCTCGGTGGCGGCCCTGAAGGACCTGACCGACACGGCCCGCATTGCCTTTCTGCCCGGGGCCGGGTGGCCCCAGCAGACCGGTGTGGCGGGAGCTGGACCCAGGTGCAGCCCCCTGACCGGCAGCTTTGTGGAACTGGGGAATGAGGGGTGCGTGGTCTGGTCCCACACCGGCAAGAAGCTCAACAGCATCCAGAGCGGCTACGCCCGCCCGGCGCTGGCCGCAGGAAAGACCCGGTTCGTCCTGTACAACCGCTCCGGCAACGAGCTGCGGGTGGAGAGCCGACCCAGAATCTCTACACCAAGCAGATGGAAAACAGCATCTTCCTCTGCGCCATGTCCGACAACGGCACACTGGCGGTGGTCACCGAGGACCAGACCAGTATGGCGCAGCTTCTGGTTTATAATTCTCAGATGGAGCAGCAGCTCAGCTGGAGCATGACCTCTCAACGACGGCACCCCGCTGCGGATGGCGTTCTCGCCCGACAGCCGGAAACTGGCGGCGGCGGCCGTCACCGTCAGCGGCGGTCAGGTGATGACCAACCTCTATCTGGTCGATCTGGCTTCCGGCGACCCGGTGAGCCTTGCCAACCAGAGCGGGGTGCCCCAGTGGCTGGGCTGGACGTCGGCCAACACCATTCTGGCAGTCTACGACACCAAGGCCGTACTCTACAATGCAGGCGGCGGGGAAAAGTGCCGTCTATGAGTTCGCCGGTACGGAACTGAAGCGATGTTTCGGTGGATTCTGCGGGCAATGCGGCCCTGCTGCTGACCTCGGGCCAGGTCTGTCAGGCGGTGACGCTGGACAAGAACCTGAACGTCCAGTTCACGCCGCTGCTGTCTCGGCAAATTCCATTGTCCGGGCAGGCAGCCTGTTCTACCTGCTGGGGGATAACGCCGTGGAGTGCTTTGATGCATCTGGCACCCGGCAGTGGAGCCAGACCCTTGCCGCCCGCCCGCAGGCCCTTCTGGCCGACAGCAAGACCCTGCTGCTGTTCAGCGGCAACACGGTGCAGAAGTTGGGCACCCGCTGAATAGCCCTCTCCGTCAACAGCATTGCCACCCTCCCAAAGGGAGAGGCAATTGCTTTGAGGAAAAAGAGTGCAATTTACGGCTTCCCCTGTCAGAAGCGTTGGCTCCCCCTTTGGGGGAGCTGGCCCGGCAGTCGTGACTGAAGGGTGAGCCAGTTCGGAATAAGGTTAAACGTATGTTCAAGAATCCGTCATTTATTTTTGATATTCTATGTACGGCAGTCTGGCTGCTGCTGGCGTTCCGGTATGCCCGCAAGGGGTTCCTGGCGTCGATGGTGCAGCTGACGGGCAGCCTCATCAGCCTGTGGGGTGCCAGAGCCTTTTCGGGCTGGGCCGCCGGGCAGGTGTTCCAGCGGTTCTTTGCCGGAGCTTCCGGGACCAGATCGCTGCCAATATCGCCGAGGGGGGGCCGTCAGTCTGGATGGCATTGCCCAGCGGTACGCGGGCTTTTCTGCCTGCCGCTTTCCGGGCTTCCATCGTAGAGGCCTGCCAGCGCTCCATCTCTGCCGTCCTCAATGACAACGCCGTTGAGCTGGCGGATACCATCGTCCAGAAGGTGCTGGCTCCGCTGCTGACCCCGGTGATCTCGCTGGTGCTGTTCTTTGTGGCGTTTGCCCTGCTGCGGATGCTGGTCAGCCTGCTGGTCACAGTGCTGGGGCTGGTGAACAAGCTGCCCGTGATCGGTGCAGTGAACCACTGGCTGGGCTGGGGCGTGGGCGGCATTGCCAGCCTTGTGGACATCTATCTGGTGCTCTGCGTGGTCTGGGCGCTCATTGTGATCACCGGCGGCAACCTCACCATGCTCAACGACACGGTGATGAGCGGCAGCCTTTACTATAAAGTATTCAATGTGTTCAACCCGTTTGTCTGAGCGGGGAGGGGAAAAGGAGGAACAATGGTCTGCATTCGATGCCAGAAGCGGCCTGCCATTATTTTTGTCCAGCGGATGGAAAATGGCCAGATGAAAAACGAGGGGTACTGCCTGCACTGTGCCCGGGAGATGCACATCAAACCGGTCGATGATCTGATGAAGCAGTTCGGAATGTCCGACGAAGACATGGACAACATGGAAGACCGGATGGAAAATATGATGCAGGAGATGGGGGACATGAGCAGCATGAACCCCTTCTCCATGATGATGGGCATGGGCCAGCCGGACCAGAGCGAGAGGACGGCGACCTTGTGCCCGGCTCCAGCGCCACCTTCCCGCTGGGGTGAACGGCGGTGCCCAGAACGGCAAAAACGAAAAGAAGGCGGGCAAAACGACAAAAAGCCGCCCCGCCGCAAGTTTTTGGATACCTACTGCGAGAACCTGACCCGCAAAGCCCGGGAGGGAAAGCTGGATGATATCATCGGCCGCGACCGGGAGATCTACCGCACCATCCAGATCCTGAGCCGCCGCCAGAAGAACAACCCTTGCCTTATTGGTGAAGCGGGCGTTGGCAAGACCGCCATTGCCGAGGGCATTGCCGAGCGCATTGCCAAGGGGCAGGTGCCGGCAGGGCTGCAGGATAAGGAGATCTTCCTGCTTGACCTGACCAGCCTTGTGGCAGGCACCCAGTTCCGCGGCCAGTTCGAGCAGCGGGTCAAGGGCCTGCTGAGCGAGGTCAAGGCGGCGGGCAACGTCATCCTGTTCATTGACGAGATCCACACCATTACCTCTGCCGGTGAGAGCGAGGGTGCCATGAACGCGGGCAACATCCTCAAGCCCGCCCTCTCCCGTGGCGAGATCCAGGTCATCGGTGCCACCACCTTCAACGAGTACCGCAAGTACATCGAGAAGGACCAGGCGCTCGAGCGCCGGTTCCAGCCCGTGCGGGTGGAGGAACCCAGCGTTGCTGATACGCTGGCCGTGATGGGCGGCATCAAGCATTACTACGAGGAGCACCACCATGTGCAGGTGCCCGCCGATGTGCTGAACGCCACCGTGACTCTGAGCGAGCGGTATATCACCGACCGCTACCTGCCCGATAAAGCCATCGACCTGCTGGACGAGGCCTGTGCCTGCTGCAATCTGGCCCACCCGGTCATCTCCGAGTACCTGACCATGCAGAAGGAACTGGAGGCCCTCAAGCAGGAAGAGGCCGACATGGAAAACGCCGATGTGAACGAGCCCATCGATTACGAGCGTGTGGCAGAGCGCAAGACCCGGATGGCGCAGCTGGGCGGGAATTGCCCGCCAAGCAGGCTGCAGCCGGGGAGATCCGGGTGACCATGGACGATGTGGCAAAGGTCATCGAGCTGTGGACCGGCATCCCAGCCGTGAAGATCCGGGAGACCGAGTATGCAAAGCTCGCCAGCCTTGAGGCCGAGCTGAAAAAGAAGATCATCGGTCAGGACGATGCCGTGCATCTGGTGGCCCAGGCGGTCAAGCGCAGCCGTGCCGACCTCTCGGGCCGCAGCCGTCCGGCCAGTTTCATCTTTGTGGGCCCCACCGGCGTGGGCAAGACGGAGCTGGTGAAGCAGCTGGCAAACCAGCTCTTTGACGGCCCCGACCCGCTGATCCGGCTGGATATGAGCGAGTATATGGAGAAGTATGCGGTGTCCCGCATGATCGGTTCGCCTCCGGGCTATGTGGGCTATGAGGAGGCCGGTCAGCTGACCGAGAAGGTCCGCCGCCGCCCCTACAGTGTGGTGCTGTTCGATGAGATCGAAAAGGCCCACCCTGATGTGATGAACATCCTGCTCCAGATCCTGGACGAGGGCAAGATCAACGATGCCCAGGGCCGGACGGTGGATTTCTCCAATACCGTCATCTGCATGACCTCCAATGCGGGCAGCAGCGACCAGACCACCGCAAGTCTGGGCTTCAACCGCAGCGAGGAGGAGCGGAACGAGGAGAAGAGCCGCAAGGCACTGAGCCAGTTCCTCCGCCCCGAGTTTTTGGGCCGCGTGGATGAGGTCATCACCTTCAAGCCGCTGAGCGAGGAGACCCTGCAGGGCATTGCCGCCCTGATGCTGGACGAGTACAAGCCCAGCATGGAGGCCAAGGGCATTGCCTACGGCTACACCCAGGCGGCACTGGCAGCGCTGGTGCACAAGAGCCAGGGCGGCAAGTTTGGTGCCCGCGACCTGCGCCGCACCATCCGCAAGGCTGTGGAGGACCCCGCCGCTGAAAAGATCATCGACGGCACCCTTGTTTCCGGCTCCACCCTGACCGTGGATGCTGAGAACGATGAGATTGTGCTGAAGTAAAGAGCAAACAGAAAGCCGCTGCACAGCGTAACAACTGTGCAGCGGCTTTTTGTAGTGTAAGATCGCTCCGTTACCTGCGGTGAGGCTGATGGGAGATCAGTCCACGCTGACCGGCTCCTCCGGCTTGTTGGCGGTACGGGCGCTCGTGCGGCCCTCGGGAATGATCTCGCCTGCGGCGGTCAGCGCCATCTTGGTGAGGGTAGGGCCTACCAGCTCGTACACGAGCACCGAGAAGAGCACCACGTTGCGCACCATGTGGCCGTCGGAAAGCTCGGCAGCCTCGGCGGCCATGCCCAGTGCCACACCGGCCTGCGGCAGCAGGGTGATGCCCAGATACTTCTGGATCTTCTCACTGCAGCGGGTGGCCTTGCAGCTGACATAGGAGCCGGAGATCTTGCCCAGAGAGCGGGAAGCGATATAGACGGCACCAATGAGCAGGACCATGGGGTTTGCGAGGATGTTCAGATCCAGCTCTGCACCGCTGAGCACGAAGAAGAGGATATTCACCGGCGACACCCAGCGGTCGAGGCGGTCCAGCAGCTCATCGGAAGTGGGGCAGATGTTGCAGAACACGGTGCCGGTCATCATGAGACCAGCAGCAGCGAGAAGCTGCAGTGGATGGGGCCGACCTCAAAGCTGACCATGGAAAGGCCCACCGTCAGCAGCACAAAGGCCACCGAAAGGCTCATGCTCTTGGGCGGGAGTGGAAGTAGATCTCCAGCTGGTTGAGCAGCAGACCGGCCAGCGCGCCCAGACCCAGGCTGAGTACGATCTCCACCAAAGGCTCCAGAAGGATGCTGATGGGGTCGATGCGGCCCTGTTCCAGCGCGTTTGCGATGCCGAAAGAGGCCGAGAAGAGCACCAGACCCACGGCATCATCAATGGCGACCACCATCAGCAGCAGGCGGGTGAGGGGGCCGTCGGCCTTGTACTGCTTGACGACCATCAGGGTGGCGGCAGGGGCCGTGGCTGCTGCGATAGCACCCAGCGTGATGGCCGATGCCATTGAGATGACATCCGGCCGGGCAAAGTGCAGGGCCACCAGAGCGATATCCACCAGCACGGTGGTGATAACGGCCTGCAGGATGCCCACAGTGACCGCCTGCTTGCCCATGCTCTCCAACGCGCTGAGCCGGAACTCATTGCCGATGACAAAGGCGATGAAGCCCAGTGCCACCTGTGTGATGATGCCGTAGCTCTCGACCTGTGCAAGGCTCCCGAAGCCGAAGCCCCAGCCGCTCAGGCCCAGCCGACCCAGAAAGAAGGGGCCCAGCAGAAGCCCTGCCACCAGATAGGAGGTGACAGCCGGCAGACGGACCGCTTTCGCTGCACGGGATGCCAACAGGCCTGCAATGAGCGAAAGAGACATGCAAATGAGCAATTGCTCCATAAAATAAGATCCTCCTCAGGAATTAAGATACGTTAAAAAGTATATCTTATCTGAGGAGGAAAAGCAACATTTGTTAATTGAATTTAAAAATCTTCTGTGCCATGCGGTAACCGCCCAGCACGAGCTTGTCGCCCTTGGGGATCTTCAGGTTGGTCACGCCGCCAAAGCCGTAGCGGATGGAGCGGTAGACCCCGGCACTGGTGTGTGCCTTGAGGTAGGCCCACAGTTCGTTCTCCTTCTGCTTTGCGGCGGCACTGCCGTCCAGCAGAAGGAAGATGTCGCTGATGGCCATCATCATGGAGAGGTAGTGCAGCATATAGCTGCGCAGCTTTCTTCTGGCCCTTGAGGGCATCCAGGTCCTGGCAGTCGATCATGTGGCGGGTCACTCGCAGCTGCTGGTCCACCCGCTTGACCATCACACTCTCGTTCACGCTCTGGTCGGCCCGGCCGATGAAGTAGCGGTACAGATCCACGTTCAGATAGTACATGGTCTTGACATAGGGCAGGGGCTGGTAGACAAAGATATTGTCCACATAGAAGGTGTGCTTGGGCAGCTCCAGGTGGCAGTCCCGCAGCAGCTGTGTGCGGTAGATCACCGAATGCATCAGCAGGTTCTGGTCGGGCCGGAAGTGGCCGACATGCGTCCAGTTGAACAGTCGGTTCTGGGGAACACGTTGGTATAGCGCACGGTGTGGCTGGTGTTGTCCTCCACATGCTCGTAGACATAGTTGCAGATCATCAGGTCAGGCGCGGTGCCCCGGGCAGTCAGCGTGTTCAGCTTGGCCAGCACGGTCCTGAGGGCTGCTTCGTCCAGCCAGTCGTCGCTGTCCACTACCTTGTAATACAGGCCGGTGGCGTTGCGGATGCCCTGATTGACGCCCTCGCCGTGGCCGCCGTTTTCCTGATGGATGGCCTTGACGATGGTGGGATATTTGGCGGCGTACTCATCGCAGATGGCGGGGTGTCATCCTTGGTGGAGCCATCGTCCACCAGGATGATCTCGGCCTGCTCCCCGGCGGAGAGCAGGGTCTCGATGCAGTGGCGCATATATGCCGCCGAATTGTAGCACGGCACGGCAAATGTGATCAATTTCTGAGACATACGAAATACTCCTTTGCTTTTTCCGGCAGATGCGCAAGGCAGGAGCCGGGATGGAGATATGTACCCATATTATAGCATTTTTGTGCAGGAAATGCTATCGAACGTGGGAAATGTCAGAGATGTTTTACAATTATCCGGGGAGTTGTGGTATACTGAATGGGTTATAAACCTCTCAGGCCGCTTTGCGTCCAGCTCCCCTGGTAGGGGGAGCCAAGACTTGCCTCTCCTACTAGGAGAGGTGGCATTGCGAAGCAATGACGGAGCGGTTTTGTATGGATAGGAGGAACCATGGAAAGTCCGCATAGTATTCTGAAAAAAGTCTTTGGCTACGACAGCTTCCGCCCGGGTCAGGAGGAGATCGTCTCCCGCCTGCTGGCCGGGCAGGATGTACTGGCCGTGATGCCCACAGGTGCGGGCAAGTCCATCTGCTATCAGGTGCCGGCCCTGCTGCTGCCGGGCATCACCATCGTGGTCTCGCCGCTGGTCAGCCTGATGAAGGATCAGGTGGGGGCGCTGGTACAGGCCGGTGTGGCGGCAGCTTTCCTGAACAACAGTTTGACGGACAACCAGAAGGCCCTGATGCTCCGCCGCGCCCGGGAGGGGTGGTATAAGATCATCTATGTGGCTCCGGAGCGTCTGGAGATGCCGGGTTTCCAGCGGTTTGCGCAGGAGCGGGAGATCAGCATGGTCACGGTGGACGAGGCCCACTGCATCAGTCAGTGGGGGCAGGACTTCCGCCCCAGCTACCTGCGCATCAAGGCGTTTGTGGACAGCCTGCCCAAGCGCCCGGTGGTGGGAGCCTTTACGGCCACCGCCACGGCCCATGTGCGGGAGGACATCCGCACCCATCTGGAACTCCACACCCCCTACGAGGTGACCACCAGCTTCGACCGGCCCAACCTCTATTTTGCCACCCGCAGGGCCCTGCCCAGCGAGAAGCCCCGCGTTCTGCTGGAGCTGGTGCTCAGGGAGCGGGACCATGCGGGTATCATCTATTGCAGTACCACCCGGCAGGTGGACGAGACCACCCGCCTGCTGCAGAGCCGGGGAATCCGTGCGGCAGCCTACCACGCCAAACTGGATGCGGATACCCGCCGGCAGAATCAGGACGATTTCCTCTACGACCGGCTGCAGATCATGGTGGCCACCAATGCCTTCGGCATGGGCATTGACAAACCCAACGTCCGGTTCGTCATCCACTATAATATGCCCAAGGATTTGGAGAGCTATTATCAGGAGGCGGGCCGCGCGGGCCGTGACGGGGAGCCAGCCCGCTGCACCTTGCTCTATTCCGGCACCGATGTGCGCACCATCCGGTTCTTCATCGACAAGGAGATGGAGGCTGACAACGGCCTGCCTGCGGATGTCAAGGCCGAAGCGGCACGCAAGGCAGAGGAACGGCTCAAGTACATGACCTTTTACTCCACCACACCGCGCTGCCTGCGGGGGTATCTGCTGAGCTACTTCGGCGAGGCCGCGCCCCAGAAGTGCGAGAACTGTTCCAACTGTCTGCTGGCAGCACAGGTTGCTGAACAGGTGGAGGAGCAGGCGGCACAGGCCCGCCAGCGTGCCGCGGCCAGTGCAAAGCGGCTGGCCTCGGCCTCCCGCCGCCGTGCCGACGAAGATGCCCTCAGCGAAGCGGACGAGAAGCTGCTGGCTGCCCTCTATGCCCTGCGCAAGCGGCTGGCCGCAAAGCAGAAGCTCCCTGCCTATATGGTGTTCAACGATTCCACCCTCCGCCAGATGGCGCTGAAAAAGCCCCTGAGCGTGGAGGAACTGCTCAATATCCCCGGTGTGGGCGAGAAAAAGGCCGCCCGCTATGGCCAGGAGTTCCTGGGTGCCATCGAGGATATGGTTTCATCCCGTTAAATGACAAAGCGCCCGATTTTCCACTCGCTCTGCGTAGAGTGTGGAAAATCGGGCGTTGTTTTATTGCATGAAAGTGTATTGCTATGCCAAGGGCTCCCCTTACCAGGGGGCCTAGCGCGCGTCAGCGCGACTGAGAGGTTTACATCGTGTGTGTGGCAAACACCTGTTCGTCCTCCCACCAGACGGGGGCCTTTGCGGCAAGGCTCTTGGGCACATCCAGAAGCCGCTGGTTGGAGCTGCCCCGGAAGCGCAGGGAGATATCGTGCTGGGCTTCCACAAAGCGACCGTCCACCAGAACATCCAGCAGACTCAGCAGCTCATCGGTGACCTCACAGCGGGCCGGGCAGGGAACACTGCCGGTCAGCTGTTCCCAGGTGTAGCCGGAATAGCACCAGACGCTCTTATTCGGGTATAACGCCCTGAAGTTGCGGACGAAGGGCAGCAGTTCCCGCTGATTCTCCGGCTCAAAAGGCTCACCGCCCAGCAGGGAGATGCCTGCAATATAGTCGGGCTGGCAGGATGCAAAGATCTCGTTGCGCACGGCCTTGTCGAAGGGCTGACCGTACCCGAAATCCCATGCCACCTCGTTGAAGCAGCCCGGGCAGTGGTGCCTGCAGCCCGAAACAAAGATGCTGGTGCGCACCCCCGGCCCATTGGCAATGTCGTAATACTTAATTGTTGCGTAATTCATCACAGATGCAGCACCCGATCCTTGATCTCCTGTGTCCGGCCCTGGTTCCAGAACTGGGTGCCGATATAACCGCAGGTGCGGCGGGCAACGTTCAGTTTGTTCTGGTCACGGTTGCCGCACTTGGGGCACTCCCACACCAACTTGCCGTCATCCTCAACGATCTTGATCTCTCCGTCGTAGCCGCAGCACTGGCAGTAATCGGACTTGGTGTTCAGCTCGGCGTACATGATGTTATCATAGATGAACTGCAGCACGCTTATCACGGCCTCCAGATTGTCCTGCATGTTGGGCACTTCCACATAGCTGATGGCACCGCCCGGGGACAACTTCTGGAACTCGCTCTCAAACTTGAGCTTGGTGAAGGCATCAATGTGCTCCGAAACATGGACGTGGTAGCTGTTGGTGATATAGTTCTTATCGGTGATGCCGGGCACGATGCCGAACCGCTTCTGCAGGCACTTGGCAAACTTGTAGGTGGTGGATTCCAGCGGGGTGCCGTAGAGAGAGTAATCCATGTTCTCGGCTTTCTTCCACTCGGTGCACTTGTCGTCCATGTGCTGCATCACGCTCAGGGCAAAAGGCTTGGCACCGGCATCGGTGTGGCTCTTGCCGGTCATATACTTCACACACTCATACAGACCGGCGTAGCCCAGGCTGATGGTGGAGTAGCCGCCAAAGAGCAGCTTGTCGATCTTCTCGCCCTTCTTCAAGCGGGCCAGTGCGCCGTACTGCCACAGAATGGGAGCGGCATCGCTGGGGGTGCCCATCAGGCGCTGATGGCGGGCCTGCAGTGCCTTGTGGCAGAGAGCCAGGCGCTCGTCAAAGATCTTCCAGAACTTCTCGAAGTTGCCGCCGGAGGACAGGGCGACGTCCACCAGGTTGATGGTGACAACGCCCTGGTTGAAGCGGCCGTAATACTTGGGCTTGCCGTTCTCGTCGACATACGGCGTCAGGAAGCTGCGGCAGCCCATGCAGGTGTAGCAATGGCCCTCGCCGTTTTTGTCCACCTTGAGCTCGAGCATCTTCTTCTCAGAGATGTAGTCGGGCACCATCCGCTTGGCAGTGCACTTGGCAGCCAATTCGGTCAGGTAATAATAAGGAGTGCCGGGGCGGATGTTGTCCTCTTCCAGCACATAGATCAGCTTGGGGAAGGCGGGGGTGATCCACACGCCAGCCTCGTTCTTCACGCGCTGATAGCGCTGACGGATGGTCTCCTCAATGATGATGGCAAGGTCAGCCTTCTCCTGCGGATTGCGGGCCTCGCCCAGATACATGAACACGGTGATGAAGGGAGCCTGACCGTTGGTCGTCATCAGGGTCACCACCTGATACTGGATGGTCTGAACGCCGCGGTTGATCTCGTTGCGCAGGCGGCGCTCCACGATCTCCTTCTTCCGCTCCGGGGTAACGTCCAGCCCTTCCATCTCCGCTTCGACTTCAGCGGCGATCTTCTTGCGGGGAGACATCCACAAAGGGAGCCAGATGGGTCAGACTGATACTCTGGCCGCCGTACTGGTTGGATGCCACTTGCGCAATGATCTGAGTGGCAATGTTGCAGGCGGTAGAAAAGCTGTGGGGCTTTTCAATATAGGTGCCGGAGATCACGGTGCCATTCTGCAGCATGTCGTCCAGGTTTACAAGGTCGCAGTTATGCATGTGCTGCGCAAAGTAGTCGGAATCGTGGAAGTGGATCAGGCCCTCGTTGTGTGCCTTGACGATCTCCGGGTCCAGCAGAAGGCGGGCGGTCAGGTCTTTGGAGATCTCACCAGCCATATAGTCACGCTGGACGCTGTTCACGGTGGGGTTCTTGTTGGCGTTCTCCTGCTTGACTTCCTCGTTCTGGCACTCGATCAGGCTGAGGATGCGCTCGTCGGTGGTGTTGGTCTGGCGCTTCAGGCTCTGGACATAGCGGTAGGTGATATAATGACGGGCCACATCGTGGGCCTGGATGTCCATCAGCTTGTTTTCCACCATATCCTGGATCTCTTCCACGCTGACCGCGCGGTTCAGGGCCCGGCACTGCTCCGTGACATCGTTGGCGATGGACAGGATCTGCTCCTGGGTCAGGCTGCTCTTGCGGCTGACTGAATCGCTGGCCTTGGTGACCGCAGTGATGATCTTGGTGATATCAAATGGAACCTCGGAACCGTTGCGCTTGATGATCTTCATAGTGTTCCTCCGTCGTTCTATCTGTGTATGGCAGTTCAAACGGGTGCCTCTTGCGAAAGAGGCACCCGCAAAGCAGTCTTGGGATGCGTTCAATTGATGTGATTCTATGATATCACTATTTAGTGATATGTCAATGGAGAAACCACTACATTTTGTGTTTTGGCGGTTTTCGCCAAAATTGAGCCAAGAATCTTGGAGCAAAATTTGAGGCCAAAGCTCTTGACAAACTGTGCAAGGAAAGTGTTTGCATTCCGGGGCGTAATATCCACGGCGGTGTATACTTCTCTGGAAGTTTGGATAGAACAATACCTTATTATATAGAGAAAAATGACCTCTGAGGTCCCTGCAGCCTTCTGCGTCAAGGAACGTGTAAATTACAGTTAAAAAACTAGTCAAAAAGTCAAAGACGCAAAAAGAAACGAAAAAAAAGTGAAAAAAGGGGTTGCCAAACGTGTCGGGATATGGTATTATACTTGAGCGCCAAGGGCCGCCGGAAAGAATGACTTCTGAAAGCGGCAGAAGCAAAGCAAAAAAAGAACCAATATGGATACGTTGAAAAACGAGCCACAAGTTCGAAAAGATCGAAAAGCTTCTGAAAAAAGTACTTGACAAAAAATCGCTTCTGTGGTAAAATAATCAAGTCGTCAGCCACTAAGGCTGAGGCGCACAGGACCTTGAAAATTGAACAATATCGAAAAACTTGTAACGGAACCTATTTTCGTGTTGGAAAAACACGTTAAACAATTCCAAACAAAGTAATTCACACAGGATGCAAGCGATTGCGTGCTGAGCGAAGAAGATTTAACACTTTTTAAGTGATAAATATCATTTAATAAAGAGTTTGATCCTGGCTCAGGACGAACGCTGGCGGCGCGCCTAACACATGCAAGTCGAACGAGAGAGAAGGAGCTTGCTTCCTCGATCGAGTGGCGAACGGGTGAGTAACGCGTGAGGAACCTGCCTCAAAGAGGGGGACAACAGTTGGAAACGACTGCTAATACCGCATAAGCCCACGGATCGGCATCGAGCTGAGGGAAAAGGAGCAATCCGCTTTGAGATGGCCTCGCGTCCGATTAGCTAGTTGGTGAGGTAACGGCCCACCAAGGCGACGATCGGTAGCCGGACTGAGAGGTTGAACGGCCACATTGGGACTGGGACACGGCCCAGACTCCTACGGGAGGCAGCAGTGGGGAATATTGCACAATGGGGAAACCCTGATGCAGCGACGCCGCGTGGAGGAAGAAGGTCTTCGGATTGTAAACTCCTGTTGTTGAGGAAGATAATGACGGTACTCAACAACGAAGTGACGGCTAACTACGTGCCAGCAGCCGCGGTAAAACGTAGGTCACAAGCGTTGTCCGGAATTACTGGGTGTAAAGGGAGCGCAGGCGGGAAGACAAGTTGGAAGTGAAATCTATGGGCTCAACCCATAAACTGCTTTCAAAACTGTTTTTCTTGAGTAGTGCAGAGGTAGGCGGAATTCCCGGTGTAGCGGTGGAATGCGTAGATATCGGGAGGAACACCAGTGGCGAAGGCGGCCTACTGGGCACCAACTGACGCTGAGGCTCGAAAGTGTGGGTAGCAAACAGGATTAGATACCCTGGTAGTCCACACCGTAAACGATGATTACTAGGTGTTGGAGGATTGACCCCTTCAGTGCCGCAGTTAACACAATAAGTAATCCACCTGGGGAGTACGACCGCAAGGTTGAAACTCAAAGGAATTGACGGGGGCCCGCACAAGCAGTGGAGTATGTGGTTTAATTCGACGCAACGCGAAGAACCTTACCAAGTCTTGACATCCTGCGACGATGCTGGAAACAGTATTTTTTCCTTCGGGACGCAGAGACAGGTGGTGCATGGTTGTCGTCAGCTCGTGTCGTGAGATGTTGGGTTAAGTCCCGCAACGAGCGCAACCCTTACTGTCAGTTACTACGCAAGAGGACTCTGGCAGGACTGCCGTTGACTACACGTACTACAATGGCGTTAAACAAAGAGAAGCGAGACCGTGAGGTGGAGCAAAACTCAGAAACAACGTCCCAGTTCGGACTGCAGGCTGCAACTAGCCTGCACGAAGTCGGAATTGCTAGTAATCGTGGATCAGAATGCCACGGTGAATGCGTTCCCGGGTCTTGTACACACCGCCCGTCACACCATGAGAGCCGGGGGACCCGAAGTCGGTAGTCTAACCGCAAGGAGGACGCCGCCGAAGGTAAAAACTGGTGATTGGGGTGAAGTCGTAACAAAGGTAGCCGTAGGAGAACCTGCGGCTGGAAGGAGTCAGGCAGATGGGAACATCGAAGATGGTCGACCATCTGGAACAGGTGACAGATACAAGCAGAGTAGATATTGTTCGATTTTGAGGGCCCTGAAAAGGGGTTACTCAAAACCTTATGTGGGGGTTTAGCTCAGCTGGGAGAGCACCTGCTTTGCAAGCAGGGGGTCAAGGGTTCGATTCCCTTAATCTCCACCACATGGGCCAATAGCTCAGCTGGCTAGAGCACACGACTGATAATCGTGAGGTCGATGGTTCGAGTCCATTTTGGCCCACCATGTGATGAAAATCAAAGTTTCGGGAGACCGGGCTTTGAGGGACATCACCAAGACGTACCTTGAAAACTGAATAATAACTGCGAAACAAAGATTATAGTAAGTTCTTTTAAGAAATATTGCAATTTCAAAAGGAAGGGTAACATAATCTTCGTTGGCAAAAGAGAGAATCAAGAGGATACCAAATGTTCTGAAAGAACGTTTGAAAAGGTCAAGCGAACAAGGGCGCAGGGCGAATGCCTTGGCACTGGGAGCCGATGAAAGACGTGATAAGCTGCGATAAGCTTCGGGGAGTTGCAAATAAGCATTGATCCGGAGATTTCTGAATGAGGAAACACACCTGGGTTCATACTCAGGTACAATACACTGAAATTCAAAATAGGTGTATTGTGATAG
>VOFC01006771.1_pt1 | contig 19917 bp, 34 predicted proteins | sample 5384161 | NCBI WGS metagenome assembly VOFC01 (sample SAMN12384722, study PRJNA508395) | human gut metagenome | isolation source: healthy gut B | host: Homo sapiens
ATCACAATGTCGACATATTTTTAGTTCTATTTTTTTATTTTCATCTATTTCATTAATCAATGTTTTTTACAAAATAAGCACTTATTAGAATATGGATAAACTTTTTTGCTATCATTTAAAATTTTTCTTTTCACAAATTCTTTATCTTTTCTTCTATCTAAAACTAACAAATCATCGAAATTTTTCAATTCTATTAGTTTCTATATGCAATCCATCATCTCTTGCTTTTGTATCTGTATACAATATAAATGATGTTTTTTATTTAAAGCCTATATAGTCCAATTGCTTGTTTTTTTACCTTTTTCAAATTCCCTAATATTTTAAATAACAATATCACTCTCATGAAAATTTTCTGTATTAACACATAATAAACAAATTAATATTGGCATTTTTTCTTTTAAATAACAATTTTTCAACTTTTCTTTATCATCTTTTTGAAAATGTAAACTGGCAACTCCAGTAGTTCTTTCTAGTTCTCGAATTCATACTTGCATATTTGAATATATTCGTGTTTTGAGGAATTTGTAATCATTTTTATATATTTGTTTTTGATTCTCCATCAGCTAATATAAGTGTTGGTATCGCATCTGGATTTTTTGTAATATCGTTGTTAATATTGCACCATAATAAAAATTAGCTTTTTAAAACTCTTCCCATATTTATTATCTCCCATTTAATATCATTATCTACAGTATATCATACAATTTATACACTTGTCGTCTATCTTATTTCCACTCAAATCATCTCATCAATAATATGGTGAAGTCTATTTAATGATCTATTAAGGCTAGTACCCATACATTTGTACAAGTTCATATCTAAGTGAATTTTTATTTCTTCACTAGCTTTTTTATGTTTACAATATTTTAATAATAAAAGGACACACACCCTCAAAAAGGGATATATGCCCTTTAATACTCACTAAAAAAATATCAAATTAACTCTAACAAAGAATCAATCAATTATTTCAACTGAGCAGCAACCTCAGCTGCAAAGTTCTTCTTTCTTTTCAATACCTTCACCAGTTTCAAAACGAACGAATCCTTTGATTGTAACATTAGCTCCGTTTGCTTTAGCAACCTGTTCTACGTATTTTCCAACTGCCTGTTTTCCGTCTTCAGCTTTAACATAAGCCTGATCTAACAGACATACTTCTTTTTTAATTCTTTGTTCAGACGTCCAACGATCATCTTTTCGATGATGTTTTCTGGTTTGTCTGGGTTTTCGTTCATAGCCTGAACTTTTAAGATTTCTGTTTCATGCTCGATGTAATCTTTAGAAACTTCATCTCTGCTTGTGTATTTTGGAGAAATAGCTGCAACCTGCATTGCTACGTTTTTAGCCATCTCTTTGATCTCGTCGTTAACTACGTCTGTAGCAACTTCTACTAATACACCGATCTTACCACCAGCGTGGATGTAAGATGCAACAAATCCGTCTGCTGCAGATACTTTAGCGAATCTACGGATGTTTAAGTTTTCTCCGATAACGGCGATCTTACCATCTAATGCTTCTTTTACAGTTTTTCCAGCTTCTGCTTTAGATTCTTCTGCTAAGAATCCTTCGATATCAGCTGCTTTTTGTTGTAAGAGCCTGATCAGCTACTTCTGCTACATATGTTCTGAATGTATCATTCTTAGCTACGAAGTCTGTTTCAGAGTTAACTTCAACGATTGCTGCTTCTTTTGCATCTTCAGATACTGCTACTGCAACAAGTCCTTCAGCTGCGATACGTCCAGCTTTCTTTGCTGCTTTTGCAAGACCGTTTTCTCTTAAAAATTCAACTGCTGCGTCCATGTCTCCGTCTGTGTTTGTAAGAGCTTTCTTACAATCCATCATTCCGGCACCAGTCATTTCTCTTAATTCTTTTTACCATTGCTGCTGTGATAGCCATGATTCTTTTCCTCCTAAATTGAAAGTGTGAATAAATTATTCAGCGTCTTCTGCAACTTCTTCAGAGTCTGCATCGATTCCCTGGTTTGCTTCGATAACTGCATCAGCCATAGCAGATGTGATCAGTTTTTACTGCACGGATCGCATCATCGTTTCCTGGGATGATATAATCTAATTCTTCAGGATCGCTGTTTGTATCTGCGATTCCAACAAGAGGAATTCCTAAAAAGTATGTGCTTCCTGTACACAGATGCTTTTCTTTCTTAGGGTCTACAACGAAGATCATGTCTGGAAGTCCACCCATTTCTTCGATTCCACCTAAGTTCTTCTGTAATTTGTCTTTTTCTTTGTTAAGTTCGAAAACTTCTCTCTTTGGAAGTACGTCAAATGTTCCGTCTTCTTCCATCTCTTTGATCTTTTTCAGTCTAGCGATTCTAGATTCGATTGTCTTGAAGTTAGTCATCATTCCACCTAACCATCTCTGGTTTACGTAGAACATTCCGCAACGTTCTGCTTCAGCCTGAATAGAATCCTGAGCCTGTTTCTTTGTTCCTACGAACAGAATCTTTCCACCCTGTGCTACACAATCTTTTACTGCATTGTAAGCATCGTCAACCATTCCTACAGATTTCTGTAAGTCGATGATATGGATACCATTACGCTCTGTGTAGATGTATGGTGCCATTTTAGGTTCCATCTTCTTGTCTGATGTCCGAAATGTACACCTGCTTCAAGTAACTGTTTCATTGAAATAACGCTCATTTTTATGGATCACTGCTTTGTGTTCTGTGAAGGATAATGTACTGATCGCGGAATCTACGATTCCTTTCTTTCTTCGTTCCTGTTCCACTTCTTCGCTTACAGATCTTAACATTTCAAGTCCGACAACGGTTGTTCCATATTCCGCTAAGATAATATCATCAATGGAATAATTTTTCTCTGGCGGTACATAAATAATGTTCCGAATCTTTCTCCTGCGATATCGATCGGTGCGATGATCGCATAGTAATCATCAACGTCTGACTCAAATCCAAGTGTGGAAAGGCTGACATTTTCATTTTGTGGAAAGAATCGTTAATAGTCTTTCATTTAATGAAAAATCAACATAATCTTTGACATTTCCTGAGATCAGCTGATGAAGGACTTCGATGTGGTCTGCTTCATTTTTCCTAGGATCTTTCCTTTTTTACTGATGACAAGGACATTTGAATTCATAACTTCTGTTAAGAACTTTACAGATGTCGTTAAATACAACTTTCTGTGAATTGTTATTATGAAGTAATTTATTGATCTTTCTTGTTTTATCTAGTAATTGTATACTACTCATCTATATTTTTCTCCTTATTTTGACACTGACTCCCCAGAAGTCTCTTTCTCTTTTGCATCTTCTGGCATGCTGCATACGAATCCACATTCTTTATTGGAACATACAAGCTTCTTACCTTTTTTCGATCATATAGCTTCCGCATTTTTCACATTTGACTGTGGATGGTTTCTGCCATGACATAAATTCACATTCCGGATTATTTTCACATCCGTAATATTTTCTTCCTTTTTTGTTTTCTTTAAGACAACTTCTCCGCCGCACATTGGGCATGGGATTCCGACTTTTTCAAAATGTGGTTTCGTATTTCTGCATTCTGGGAATCCAGGGCATGCAAGGAATTTCCCATATGGTCCGTACTTCACGACCATATTTCTTCCCATTCATCGCAGATAACGCCTGTGACTTCGTCTTCGATCTTGATCTTCTCTAATTCTTTTTCTGCATTCTTCACTGCGATCTCAAAGTCTGGGATAGAAGTTTTCAATGACGGATTTCCAATGGACTTTTCCTTCTTCTACCATATCAAGCAGACCTTCCATCATCGCTGTGAAGTTCACATCGACGATACTTGCAAATGCTTTCTTCATCATGTTGTTGACTGCTTCTCCAAGCTCCGTGACGTATAAGTTCTTCTCTTTCTTTTGACAACATAACGTCTTGCTGTGATCGTTGAGATCGTTGGTGCGTAAGTACTTGGACGTCCAATTCCAAACTCTTCTAGTGTCTTAACTAAAGATGCTTCTGTATAATGAGCTGGTGGCTGTGTAAAATGCTGTTTTGGTTCTAGTTCATTCAATGTAAGTTTGGTATCTTCATCGATGGATTTTAACATTACATTTCCTTCGGATTTTCATTGTTAATGTTATATACGGATAGGAATCCATCGAAAGTGATCTTGCTTTGCAGATGCGTTAAAACGATAATCTCCGGCTGCGATCTTTACGGATGTATTTTCGTATTTGGCTGGTGCCATACGGCTTGCCATGAAACGGTTCCAGATCAGCTGGTATAAACGGAACTGATCTCTTGATAGTTCATCTTTGATGCTTGCTGGTGAATTTGTCATGTAGGTTGGGCGGATGGCTTCATGGGCATCCTGTACTTTCTTGTCGTCTTTTTTCTTTGCGACAGTTCCTTCTCCGACAAACTCAGCTCCATAAGCTTCCTTTGATATATTCTTTGGCTGCTGCATCAGCTTCACACAGAGATACGTGTGGAGTCTGTACGTAAGTATGTGATCAGACCGACGGTTCCCTGTCCTTTGATATTGACACCTTCATATAACTGCTGTGCGATACGCATTGTTTTCTGTGGTGCGAAATTTAACTTGCTGGATGCATCCTGCTGAAGAGTACTTGTCGTAAATGGAAGTGGGCTCTTCTTTAATCGTTCTGTGACTTTCACTCCTTCGACGGTGAATTCTTTTCCTTTTAAATAGGATAAGATCTCATTCATCTCTTCTTCACTGTGGATCTCCATTTTCTGATCTTTGGTTCCAACAAGTTTCGCTTCTAAAGGTTTTTGCTTCCTTTGACATCTAATAAGGCTTCTAAGGACCAGTATTCCTGTGGAATAAACAGATTGATCTCTTCTTCTCTGTCACAGATCAGGCGTAGGGCTACGGACTGAACTCGTCCAGCACTTAACCCTCGTTTGATCTTTGCCCAGAGGATCGGACTGATCTGGTATCCTACGATTCGGTCCAGAACACGTCTTGCCTGCTGTGCGTCGACTAAATTCATATCGATGTCTCTTGCGTGTTTGATGGAGTCTTTGACAGCTGTTTTTTGTGATCTCATTAAATGTGATTCGGCTGTAGTTTTTGTTCTCCAGTTTTAATGCGTAATATAAATGCCATGAGATGGCTTCTCCTTCACGGTCCGGGTCAGTCGCGAGGTATACTTTGTCTGCTTTTTTTACCGCTTTACGAAGAGCTGCTAATACTTCACCCTTCCCACGGATCGTAATGTACTTTGGTTCAAAGTCATTCTCGATATCTATTCTAAGGTACTCTTTGGCAGATCGCGAACATGCCCGTTGGACGCGATCACTTCGTAATTCCTGCCCAGGAACTTTTTGATTGTTTTGGCTTTCGCCGGTGATTCGACGATAACTAGATATTTTGGCATATAGTATTACCCCTTGTTTACATTTTTTTGATATATAAGTTCTGATGGATCTGTTTAATATATCCTTTCGCTTCTAATTGAAATAAAGCTTTGATCACTTCTTCATAAGAATCTTGGGATGCACTTAATATCTCATCAATATGTTTCGGTTTCAAACTCAACATATCATACACCCTTTTTTCTGCCTTTGCAAGAGATTTTGTATGAAGCTTTGGAAATTTTCGTGAAATTCCTGTGAATTCTGAAAATTCTGTTAAAATATCGTCGACATTTTCAACCAATTTTGCTCCTTGTTTGATCAATCCATGACACCCTTTGACAATGTTTGTCTGTGATCATTCCGGGAACCGCGAACACTTCTTTTGTTCTGATCAAGCCCGCAATCCGCCGTGATCAGCGATCCTCCCTTGCTCTCTGGCTTCTGTGACGAGGATTCCATCACTTAATCCACTGATGATTCGGTTCCTTTCTGGAAAATGCCATTTGAGCGGTTCACTGCCTGGCGGATACTCAGAAATAACTGTCTGATTCGCATACATGTCATAAAATAACTGAAAATTTTCTTTTTGGGTAAATGAGATCGATCCCACATCCTAAAACCCCAACAGCCTGTCCTTTTTTGTCGATTATTTCACGGTGAACCGTCCCATCTACGCCCCCCTTGCGAGTCCACTTACAATCTGTACGCCTTGCTGAGCCAGCTCTTTTTGCGAATTTTTTCGAGATTTCAAAGCCGTAAGTTGTCGGAAATCTTGATCCTACGATCGCAATTGACAGTTCTTTTTCTTCATATGGCTGGCCTTTTGAAAGATGCCATAGGGAGCATCATAAATTTTTCTTAAACGATTCGGATATGCAGCTTCTTTTGAATGATAAAACGGATATTTTCACGATGCAAAGATTCATAGTCTTTCTTGATCGCTGTTTCATCTCTTGAATGAACGAAACGATCGTATTCAAGTTGTGTCATGTGTTGTTTTAAGATTGCTGGGTTGATCTTATAGAGTTCTTTTGGATGAATGAAGATATCCATCAGTTCTTTTTGTTTCTTGATCGGCAACATGACTTTGCCACACAGCCAGTACCAGTATAATTTATCTTCCATATTCAAGCACCTCTTTGATAAATCCTGTATTTCTGAAGGTCATGGCTTCCATCAGGTGGATCGGTTTGATCTCTGATTCATTTTCCATAAGCATGATCGTCAGGGCTACTTTTAAAATCTTATCCATTCCTCGCCTTGTGATCTTGCCAGATCGATAGGCGATATCTAAAATCTCTTTGCATTCTTTGGATAAATGAAGGAGCTTGTTTAACTGTATGTGGCTTAAATGGCTGGTATCACTGCATTGATAGTTTTTTAATAACTTTTTTCTCTTTGGATGGTTGTTTCGATGCGTTCTTTTGATCTGATTGGATGTTTCTTGACTCTCTTTTTGTATCTTCTGTGTGTCAGCCTCTTTTTACTTAGACATAGGACCATGTCAAAACGGTCTAAGATCGGACCGGACAATTTCTTTAGATAACGCTTTTTTTTCATGATAAGTACATCGGCAGATCCCATCTTCCAATCCATAACCGCAAGGACATGGATTCATAGTGGCGATCAGTTGAAAGTCTGCCGGAAACTTGTGGTAGATCCCATTTCTGGTGATATCGATCGTTCCATCTTCCAATGGCTGTCTGAGTGCCTCGATACATTCTGTTTTAAATTCCATAAATTCGTCCAGAAAAAAAATGCCATGATGTGCTAATGTGATCTCTCCTGCCGTCGGCGTCTTGCCGCCTCCAAGGAATGCGGCTTTCGGGATCATTGATGTGGCTGGCGAAATGGTCTGGTATCATCTTCTAAATACCGTGGAATTCCAGTGGCATCATAGATCGCGTGAACTTCCATTTTCTCTTCTTTTGATAATGGTGGAAAGATTGTCGGAATTCTTCTGGCTGCCATTGTTTTTCCTGATCCCGGAGATCCAATGATCAGTAAATGATGTCTTCCAGTGACCGCGATCTCCATCGCTCTTTTTTAAATGTTGTTGTCCGATGATGTCACTGAAGTCTTCTTCTGACTCTTCCTTTTGATAAGTTGTTGCACTTCTGCAACTTTTTTGATGATATGTTCCATGAAAATAGTCCAGGACATCCTGTAAACTGTCCATAAATACCACTTCAATATCTTCAATCCCTCTTAGAGAATTCTCATCTTCACTTGCCGCAAAAGAACTTGTGGATTCCTTTTTTTCTTGCTTCTAAAACAATTGGAAGACAGTTTCCAACCCCTCTGATCTTGCCATTTAACCCTAATTCTCCCATAATGCAGATATCCTCTAATTTGCTTGCATCGATTAAATTCAGGCATCCTAAAAAGGCCACGGCGATCGGGAAATCAAACGCGGTTCCGTTCTTTCTTATATTGGCTGGGGATAAGTTGACTGTGATCTTCATGGATGGCAGGGGATGGCCGATGGAGCGTAGTGCTGATGCAACGCGCTCTTTTGCTTCCATGGATTCTTTAGAAAGATAGCCTACCATGGTAAAATATGGCAGGCCGTTTCTGATCTCTACTTCTACGTGGATGAGCTTTCCGCTCACTCCACTGACGATTCCTGTGATTACTTCCTGATAAATAATACTCAACTCCTTCTCTTCTCAAAAAGAAGCTGGTTTCAAAATGATATGGTTAGTCTATCACAAAAGTAATATTTTTACAATACTGTATATTCAAAACAATCGTACTTATTTCAATAATTTCTTTAATTCACTCATAAATGTGTTCACATCTTTGAATTCACGGTAAATGGCTGCAAATCTTACGTATGCAACTTCATTTAAATCCTTTAATTTGTCCATGACCATCTCTCCGATCACAGATGTTTCAACTTCTCTTGTTCCCATGTTATAGATCTTTGTCTCGATCTCATCGATCGCTGCTTCGATCTGCCCCATGGATACTGGGAGTTTGTGACAGGATTGTACGATTCCATTCCGGATCTTGTTTCGATCGTAGAGTTGTCGTGTCTTGTCTTTCTTGATGACACTCAACGGTTCTGTCTCTATCTTCTCATAAGTTGTAAAACGTTTTCCGCATTCGTCACATTGTCTTCTTCTACGGATCGCATTGTTGTCTTCTGCCGGTCTGGAATCTACGACTCTGGAATTCTCACTTCCACAATATGGGCATCTCATCTTCTTGTACCTCCGTGTTTTTTTACTGCTTGAAGTATATCATTTTTTTGTAAAAGAAAGCTTTTCTTTTATTTCAGGCATTCTTTTTCGTTGATATCGACTAGAATCGTATCTCTGCCGATCTACAATGCATTTGTAGGGGATTTTGTAAACTTTATTCTTGCCAACGCATATGAGCATCTTCGTTGTTTTGGGAACGATCAGATAACAGATCTTACCCGTATGGATTTCAAATTCGAGGTCTAGGACAAAGCCTAAACATTCTCCTGTATTACAATTGATCACATCTTTTTTGCCGAAGTTCGAGAAATTTCATGTCAGGAATCCTTTTTCTTCCTATTATAATAGTATTCTTTTCTTCCATGAATAGAAGCAGAAAAAAGCAGGAGATTCTAATCTCTAGAATCTCCTGCTTCTTTATTATTATAATGATATAAAGAAAGATTAAGCTTCTTTCTTTTTTGGTGCTGGTTTTTTAGGAACTAATTTCTTTCCTGTAATGATTCCTTTTGGACATTTACCTGCACATAATCCACAACCTACACATTTATCATAATCGATCTGTGCGATGTTGTTTTCAACTTTGATTGCTCCAAGTTTACATACTTTTTTCGCATGCTTTACATCCGATACATCCTGCTTTACATACAGACATAACGTTTTTACCGAATTCTTTAGAGCTGCACTGTACTCTTGTTTTCTTGTTTTCTGGTACAAGGTCGATCAATGCTTTTGGACATGTTTCTGCACATTTTCCACATCCTACACATGCTTCTTCATCGATGTGAGCGATTCCGTTCACGATAGAGATCGCATTTTCTGGACATACTGCTGCACAGCTTCCAAATCCCATACATCCAAATTCGCATCCTTTTGGTCCTGCACCTGGTACGTTCATCGCTTCGATACAGCTCTGAACTCCTGAGTACTGGTATTTGTCAGATGCTTTTTCGCAAGTTCCGGCACATTTTACAAATGCGACTTTCTTCACGAATTCTCCTGCTTCTACACCCATGATCGCACTGATCTTCTCAGCTGCAGCTGCTCCACCAACTGGACAGCCGTTCACTGGTGCTTCTCCATTTGCGATTGCTTTTGCAAGTCCATCACAACCTGCGTATCCACAACCACCACAGTTATTTCCTGGAAGTTCTGCACGGATAGCCACTTCCTTCTCGTCTACAGGAACTTTAAATTTCTCTGAGGCAATTCCCAGTAAGATTGCGATAAGCAGACCGGTTCCTCCGACAACAACCATGGCAAGTAAAATTGCTGATATATTCATCTTCTTTACCTCCTAAATAAGTCCTGAGAATCCGAAGAATGCGATTGCCATTAATCCTGCTGTTAACAGTGTGATAGGCATTCCTTTGAAAGATTCTGGGATGTTGTTGTATTCCATCTTTTCACGGATACCAGCAAGGATAACGATAGCAATTAGGAATCCTAAAGAGATACCGATACCATTGACTACGCTGGCGATGAAACTATAGTCGTTCTGTACGTTTGTTAATGCTGTACCAAGAACTGCACAGTTTGTTGTGATCAGTGGAAGGAATACTCCCAGAGATTCATATAATGCTGGCATAGATTTCTTGAATACCATTTCTACGAACTGTACTAATGCTGCGATTACCAGGATAAATACGATCGTATTTAAGTATGTTAAATCTGTTGGTACTAATAAAAATGTATAAATTAAATTTGTAACTGCTGATGCGATAGTAATAACGAAGAGAACGGCTGCACCCATTCCGGCTGCTGTCTCAACTTTCTTAGAAACTCCAAGGAAAGGACATAAACCAAGGAACTGGCTTAATACGACGTTATTTACCAGCGCTGAACCGATGGCAATTAACAATAAACTTTTCATTCTGATCCTCCTTATTTGTCATCTACAGTTGTGTCAAAAAAGCTTCTGGAACCACAAGCACTGTTTCCACAGTGAGCACAGTCTCCACATCCACCGCTCTGTACTTCTCCGGCTTTTTGAGGTTTTTGCTCTTAACTTTATTCTGGATCGCTACTAAGCATGCAAGTACAAAGAATGCTCCAGGTGCCAGAATAAAGATTGTGATTGGTTCATATGCAGATGGCATTACCTGCATTCCAAAGATCTGTCCTGCTCCTAATAATTCACGGAATGCTCCTAAAATTGTCAGGGCAATTGTAAATCCAAGTCCCATTCCAAGTCCGTCAAAGAAGGAGTTGATCGGTCCATTCTTTGCTGCAAAGGATTCTGCACGTCCAAGGATGATACAGTTTTACTACGATCAGTGGGATGTATAATCCTAATGCGTCGTTAACTGCTGGAACATATCCCTGTAATAAGAACTGTACGATGGTTACCAGAGATGCGATAACTACGATATATCCTGGGATACGTACACGATCAGGGATGACATTTCTTAATGCGGAAATGATCATGTTAGAAAACATTAATACGGCTGTTGTTGAAAGTCCCATTCCTGCACCGTTGATCGCAGATGTTGTTACTGCTAATGTAGGACACATACCTAACATTAAGACGAAGGTAGGGTTTTTTCTTTTACGATACCATTAATCAATCGTTCCATTGGATTTGGTTTCATGTTTAATTACCTCCTTCAGGCTCTTTGAATATGCAACACAGCTGTTAACTGCACTTGTGACAGCACGGCTTGTGATCGTTGCACCACTGATGGCATCTACTTTAGAATCATCGTTCTTACCAGATCCATCTTTTACAACTTCAAATTTGTCTGCTTTTTTGTTTTTAAAGTTACTCTTGAATTCTGGTTCTTTTGGCTTTCATACCTAAACCAGCTGTTTCGCTGATGGATAATGTTTCATAACCATTGACTGTTCCATCATCTCTAACACCTACAGATAAAGATACATCTCCACCGTATCCTTCTGGGTTTGTTACAGAGAATACGTATCCAAGTTCTTTTTCCGTTTTTGTCAACTGCTTTTTACAACTTCAGAAATCGTGTTCTGTCCAAGATCATTTTGATTTTAAGACAGCTGCTACGTCTTTTCTGGTCTAATTTTACTGTATCGAATTTCGCTGCATCTTTGAATACGGCTTTGTAAGCTTCCTGTTTTGTCTTTTCTTCCTGTGCGGCGATCGGTGCTTTTGTTACATTATATACGATACCTAAAAGGAGTCCTGCAATTAATGTGATCACACATAATTTGATACAATCCATTACGAGATTCTTATTCATTGCTCTTACCTCCTTTTTTTACGATTCCAAATGGAGTTGGTACTGTCACTTCTCTCGATCAGTGGAACTAATAAGTTTGCAATGATGATTGAGTAAGATACACCTTCTGCCATTGGTCCGAACAGACGGAATAATCCAGTTAAAATACCAAGAACGATCGCATAGATGATCTTTCCGTTCTTTGTAATTGGAGATGTTACGTAGTCTGTTGCCATGAAGATCGCACCTAACATTAATCCACCACTGAAGATCTGTGCTGCCATGTAAGATAGATCAAATCCATGACCACCGAAGATAAGTACGAAGATTGCTACAACTGCAACATAAACACATGGGATGATCGGGGAGATAACTTTCTTAAATACTAAGTATGCTCCACCGATGATCAGTAATAATGCAGATGTTTCACCAATTGTTCCAGGAACGAATCCTAAGAATGATTTCATAACATCTACGCTTTTTCCTGTTCCATAACAGCAAGTGGTGTTGCTGTTGTTACACCATCATATGTAAATGTTGTCATTCTTGCTGCAAATGAGATCATTAAGAAACATCTTGCACCAAGGGCTGGGTTCATAAAGTTCTGTCCCAATCCACCGAACACCTGTTTTACAACGATGATCGCGAAGATTCCACCAAGGATCGGCATCCAGAATGGTGCTCCTGATGGTAAGTTTAATGCAAGTAACAGTCCGGTCAATGCCGCACTTAAGTCACCTACAGTGATTGGCTGTTTCATAAGTTTCTGGTAAATATACTCAACGACAACACAGGTAGCAACAGAAATTGCAACTGTCAGTGCCGCAGATGCTCCAAAGATATAGATACCAAAAATTGTAGCGGGTAGTAATGCGATGATAACATCTAACATAATCTTTTGTGTTGAGCCATTATCTCTTACATGAGGGTTGGCTGACACATGATATAATGTTTCGCTCATATGTATCTCTCCTTTATTTCTTTCTACGGTTAGCTAATACCTGTTTACGACCTGTCTTCATGGACTGTGCAAGGTTACGTTTTGCTGGACATACGAATGAACATGATCCACACTCAACGCATTCTGCTCCATAAAGTTTTTCAAACTCGTCAAACTTGTTATGATCTGCTAATACAGATAATTTTGCTGGCATCAGCTTCTGCGGACAGACGCTTACACATCTTCCACAACGAATACAATTGCTTGGTTGGTTCGCAGCAACTTCATCTTTTGTGAATGCTAAAAAGCATGAGAATGTTTTGACAGCTGGTACATCTGTTGTAAACATTGCCATACCCATCATAGGTCCACCAGAAATGATCTTTTCAGGCTGTGTCTTAAATCCACCGGCTGCTTCGATCAGTTCTTCTACATTTGTTCCTGTACGGACTTTAAAGTTGCTTTGGGTTTTTGATCGCATCTCCAGTCACTGTCACAATACGTTCATATAATGGTTTTACCGTCTTTGACAGCTTCTTTGATCGCTACGATCGTAGCTACGTTATCAACGATGCATCCTGCATCTGCTGGTAACATGCTGGAGTTGATACTTCTTCCTGTTGTTGCATAAATCAAAGAACGTTCTGCACCCTGTGGGTATTTTGTCTTTAATGTAGCAACGCTGATTCTTGCATCACCTTTTACTAATGCTTCTACTTTTAGCAATTGCATCTTTTTATTATCTTCAATACCAATGATACCTTTTGCTTTTGGGAACATATCAAGTACGATATTTAATCCTTCAATTAAAAGTTCTGGTGTCTCCATTAAGATGCGGTAGTCACCTGTGATATAAGGTTCACACTCCGGCTCCATTTACGATGATATATTCGATCGCATCTGGATCTTTTTGGCGCTAATTTCACATGTGTTGGGAATCCGGCTCCACCAAGTCCTACGATTCCAGCTTCTTTGATCGCTGCTAAAACATCATCTTTAGACATCTGATCATAAGGTTTTGCCTCAAAGGCAGCCTCTTTGAATTCTCCATCATTCTCAATTACGATAGAGTTAACTTTTGCTCCGGCTGGAGTCATTCTTGGCTCGATCGCCTTTACAGTTCCTGAAACAGAGCTGAAAATATTCGCGGATACAAATCCTCCAGCTTCTGCCACCTTCTGGCCTACTAACACCTGGTCTCCCTTGCTAACGATTGGCTGTGCAGGAGCACCGATGTGCTGACCTAAAGGTAAAACAACATCTCCTTTGGCAGGTATTCGGTGATTGGTGAATTTTTGCAAATTCTTTACCATCTGCCGGATGAACACCGCCGCTAAATGTAAACAATGCCATTTTAAGCCCTTCCTTTCTTCTTTACATTTTTTTCCATTGAAAAAAAGAGTTCTCATAAAATGAAAACTCCTTTGAACACAAGACTTATAATACCATAGTCTTTTTATTTTTCAATGTTTTTTAACAATTTCTTTGCATTTGCATACAAAATTCTATGTTTTTCTTCAGATTTTTAAGATTCTGAAATAATTTACAATTCTGGCTTTTATATTCTATCATTTACGGATCTGTCCATTTTCCATAAATAATAAATTTGTTGGTTGTCAGTGCATCTAATCCCATTGGTCCTCTAGCATGAATCTTCTGGTACTGATGCCGATCTCGGCACCAAATCCAAATTCAAATCCATCCGTAAAACGTGTGGATGCATTGACATAAACGGCTGCTGCATCGATCTGATTTAAGAATTCCCAGCATTCTGGTAAGAATTCTGTGACGATCGCTTCCGAATGCCCCGTATTGTAATGATTGATATGTGCCACTGCTTCGTCAAAGCTGTCGACAGTTTTCACAGAAATGATAGAATCTAAGTATTCTGTTCCCCAGTCTTCTTCTGTTGCAGGGATGACCTGGTCATTTTAAAGCACAAACTCTCTCATCTCCACGTACCTGTACTCCTTTTTTCTAATAAAGCATCGATGATCGCTGGACCGTGACTCTCCAAGATGTTCTTATGTAATACTAAAGATTCACATGTATTACATGTTCCAAGTCTCTGTGTCTTTGCATTGATGATGATGTTAACTGCCATGTCTTTCTGAGCAAATTCATCTACGTATACATGACAATTTCCTGTTCCTGTCTCGATCACTGGCACTGTAGAATTCTTTACAACACTCTGAATGAGTCCTGCACCACCTCTTGGGATCAGAACATCTAAGTATTCATTTAACTGCATCATCTTTGTAGCTGTCTCACGGCTTGTATCTGTCAGCAGCTGAATGCTGTATTTTGGCATATTGACAGGATTCTAGTGCACTCTGGATCACATTTGTGATCGCAAGATTTGAATTGATCGCATCACTTCCACCACGAAGAAGGCATGCATTTCCTGTTTTAAAACATAATGCAAATGCATCTCGGCTGTTACGTTTGGTCTTGATTCGTAGATGATACCGACAACTCCTAATGGTACTGTTTTCTTACCGATCAAAAGTCCATTCGGTGTTTTCTGCATATGTTCTACAGAACCAATTGGATCATGTAGTTCAGCTACCTGACGAAGTCCTTCTGCCATTGCTTCAATACGGTCAGGATTCAGGGATAAGCGATCGATCAACGCCCGCTCATATCATTCTTTTTGCATTCTCTACATCTTTATAATTCTCACTTAAGATATATTCCTGATTCTGTACCAGACATTTGGCTGCTTCTCTTAATACTTCATTCTTATCTTCAATCCCTGCTTTTCCAAGAATTATGATGCTTCTTTTGCCTGTTTTCCTAGTTGTTCTAACATTATGAATGCCTCCTTTTCGGTGATGTTTTGCATCTATTATCAATCTGTTTTTATCTAATCTGCTCTAGTTTAATCCTTTTTGGTTTTAACGGAGTGATAGATCCATCTTCATTTTTGATGCTTACATTATTAAGTTGTGCTCTTAAGTTAGCACGAACAGACTGGATATATTCATGTCTTAATTTTCTCTGTTCTTCTTTCTGTTCTGGTGTTAACCCAATGGATTTATCCAGATTGTATAATTCATTAATTCTTTGAATATCTTTTCTTTCATCTGTAATATTTCCTTTCTATATAATACATTGTTTTATCTTTCCTTATGCCTTAAAGTATGGGCGTTCTGTTAAATATTTCTTAAAATCAAAGTCTGGTCGTTTGTGTGCTAAGAATAATGTTCCAACTTCTTCTCCTGCAACGACTTTATTGACATTATTTAGATCATCACTATTTACGATCACCATATCTGCTCCTGCATCTGTTACGATATTGGCTGCTGCGATCTTTGTTTCCATTCCTCCAGTTCCGACTTTCGTTACAGCTCCTTTTGCCATTTTCCCGATCTCTTTTCATCTAAGACTGGTACTTCAGAGATCAATTTGGCCATTGATTCTTGTGTGGATCATCCAGTATAAAGTCCGTCAATATCTGTTAAGAGAATTAAAAGATCTCCTTCTACAACAGCAGTTACGACTGCAGATAAGGTATCATTGTCACCAAACTCGATCTCTTCTGTCGATACGGTATCGTTTTCATTTACGATCGGGATCACGCCGAGTTTTAGTAATTCTTCAAAGGTATTCTTGGCATTATATCTTCTCTCATCATTGAGCATTGTTTCTTTTGTGATCAGAATCTGTGCAGATCCCTGATTGTATTCAGCAAACAGTTTCTGGTAGATCATCATTAACTGTCCCTGTCCTACAGCAGAACATGCCTGCTTCATCGGAAGGGATGTCGGACGTTTTTCTAATCCTAGGGCTTTAAATCCGACACCGATTGCTCCTGATGATACTAAGATCACATCTTTTCCGCTGTTATGTAAATCTGTTAAGACACGGACTAATTTCTCTAATCGGAATAAATTGATGTTTCCTGTTGCTTTATGGATCAAAGAAGATGTACCTACTTTGACGATGATTCTTTGTTTATCTTTTAGTTTTTCACGATTATTCATTTTACATTCACTCCTTGAAAGGTATTTTTACACTGTAACGAGGGCTTGTGCAACCTTAATTCCATCCATTGCCGCAGAAGTGATGCCGCCAGCAAAACCTGCTCCCTCTCCGCATGGGTAGATTCCTTTGATATTGCTCTCAAATCCTTGATCTCTCTCGATTCTTAACGGAGAAGATGTTCTTGCTTCAATTCCGCACAAAAATCGTATCTTCTCGATTAAATCCTTTGATCTTTTTATCAAAATATTGCATTCCTTCCGAAATCGCTTCACTGACCGGTTCTGGAAGACAGTTTCTTAAGTTTCCAAAACTTGTCAATCCTTTGGTATTCGGTGTGATCTCGCCAAAGGATTCTGTAATCTTTCCTTCTCTGAAATCTTTTAATGTCTGAACCGGGATTCTTCCTTTTCCTTCGCTAAAAGCTTTTTTCTTCCCATTTCTGCTGAAATCTTACGCCTGCTAATGCGTCATTTCCATCAAAATCCTCTGGTGTAACACTTGCGATGATCGCACTGTTGGAATTCTTTGCTGCTCGATCGTGATTGCTCATTCCATTGACCGTCAATCGTTCTGGCTCTGAAGACGCGTTGACCACGAAACCTCCCGGACACATACAGAAGGAATACACACTTCTTCCATTGTTTGCATGATATGTTAGTTTGTATGATGCAGCTGGAAGATCATATTGATCTGCTCCCTTTCCATACTGCGAATGGTCGATCATCTCACGCGGGTGTTCCACACGAAGTCCGATTGCAAAAGCTTTTAGGATTCATTTCCAGATCACGATCTGATAAGACTTTAAATGTATCTCTGGCACTGTGTCCTGGTGCTAAGATCGCTGTTTCTGTTTTAATTTCTTCTTTATCATTGATGATCAGCCCTGTTAATTTTCCATCCTGGATCACGAAATCTGTCACTTTTGCCTCAAAACGGACATCTCCGCCAAGAGATCTGATCTCTTCTCTGATCCCTGCAACGACATTTCTTAAAAGATCCGTTCCGATATGTGGTTTATTTTCATATAAGATCTCTTCTGGTGCACCATGTTCTACAAAAGTTTCTAAAACGAATCTATTCCTTCCGAATTTGTCTTTTACTAAGGTATTTAGTTTTCCGTCTGAAAATGTTCCTGCTCCTCCTTCTCCAAATTGTACATTGATTCAGGATTCAGTTCACCACTCTCCCAGAAATGTTCTACATCTTTCATACGGTTTGTGACATCTTTCCCTCGTTCTAAGACGATCGGATGTAATCCGGCTCTTGCAAGCATCAGTGCTGCAAACAGACCTGCCGGTCCCATTCCGATCACAACCGGTGGATATTTAAATTCCCGCTGATTTTCTGGAAATTCAAACTTCTTTTCTTTTACTGCCATGATATTACGATTCTTGTTCTTTTTGAGGAATTTCTCTTCTTGACCCTTACCTAATGTCACATCAACTGCATACACATAAGATAATTCTTCTTTTTTCCTCGCATCAATAGACCGTTTTACGATCTTGTATTGTTTATATTCTGTATTATGTAATGCTTTTTTATCTTCTTCTCAAGTGCTGCCTCTTTGTGATCGATCGGCAGCTTGATCTGGTTGATTCTTATCATTGTCTTCCTATCTGGCTTGCAGCGATGTATCCAGATGTAAATGCCCACTGAAGGTTGTACCCTCCGCATGTTCCATCGACATCTAGTAATTCACCGACAACATAAAGCCCTTCTAATAACTTTGATTCTAATGTTCCTTGTATGATTTCTTTTGTGGATACGCCTCCGGCTGTTACCTGTGCCATATCATATCCTTTATATCCTTTGATCTCAACTTCAAAGTGTTGGATCATATCTAAGATCCTGTTAAGATCTTTCCTGGATATCTGAGCAACTGGTTTTCTTGGATCAATCTTTAATCTCAGTAAGATTGCATATACCAGTTTTTTATTTAAAAATCCCTGGAAGAATTCTTCGACTGTCTTATAATTGCAGCTCTTTAAGAATACTTCTGTTGTTTTCTTCTAAGGTTACCATCTGTGGCATGAGATTTAAATAGATTTTTACTTTTTTTCTTTCTTCTTAATGCTTCGATCGCAAAATGACTGATCTGGAAAATCAGGATCCCTGAAACCCCATATTTTGTAAACTGAACTTCTCCATGTTCTTTGGCGATCAATTCATTATTCGCGTAGACGCTGACATTACTGACATTTCGAACTCCTGAGGTGTCTTTTAAATATTTTCCTTCTGCTTCTAATCCTACCAAAGACGGGAATGTATCCGTGATCTTATGATGAAAGTCTTTTGCAAGTTTGTATCCACTCCCATTGCTTCCTAAGATTGGGCTGTGCACATCCGCCAGTTGCAAGAATCAGATTTCTCGCTTGAAAACATTTCTCATTTCCATAGACATAAAATGTCGATTTGCGTTTCTCTGCCTTTATCACTTCAAAGTCTGTTAAAATATCGACATGTAAATGTTTTAATTTCTGTGTCAGTGTGTCAACCACCGTTGCCGCCTGTAAGGATGCCGGGTAATAATACCCATGTTTTGCTCTGTGATAAGCATTCCGAGGGATTCAAAGAATTGAATCAATTCTTCCAAACCAAATTCTTCGATCATCGGATAGGCAAAGGAAGGTATCTACCCGCGGTAACAATCCTCATCCATATAAGCATTTGACAGATTGCATCTTCCATTCCCTGTCGCCAATATTTTCTTTCCTAATTTATCCATTCGTTCAAGCAAGAGAACTTTCTTATGATGACTAGCTGCTGTGATCGCTGCCATCATACCAGAAGCCCCTGCTCCAACGATGATCACATCATATTTCATTCGTTATTTTTCTCCAAATATTTATTTTAACTACTGTATGATTCAGAAAATGATATACTTCTTCTCTGTTTTCAAAGATAAAATTCTCTTTCAGCATATTTTTGATGTCTGCTGGCAGATTCTCTTTCTTCATACTTTGGTCTGTTTTTTTCAGCTGTTGTTGTTATCTGAGAACGAACTTCCTTGAGGGGTTGTCCTTCTTTTCATTTTGCTGAAATGCAAGATAACACATACAGTATGCACATAAAACAGTGATCACAACCATATAAATCATCAAAAATCGATTGATCTTCTTCATAATATCAACCCTCCTTTGGCTATATTGTTGTTACCAAAAGATGGGATTATTTATACAAAAAGCCTCCAAATCTGTTGCAGATCTGGTTTTTCTTCCTTTTATAAATGGAAGCCCTTACGATTTACAATAAATGTAATTTCTTTGC
>VOFC01002980.1_pt1 | contig 19916 bp, 21 predicted proteins | sample 5384161 | NCBI WGS metagenome assembly VOFC01 (sample SAMN12384722, study PRJNA508395) | human gut metagenome | isolation source: healthy gut B | host: Homo sapiens
CATAGACCTGTTCCGGCGCGGCACGCAACACGCCCTTCCCGGTTACCGGCCCACCATCAGCTTCGGCGGTACGGGCATCCCGGCGGAGGCGGCGGCCACCGTCCATATCCGGATGTCGCCTACATGACCGCCGAGGACAGGAACGACTTCGGCATGAGCCGGCCGTCCACCATGTCGCACAATCTGGCCATCCGGGCCCAGCTGCTCTGCGGCGGCAATGACGCGCAGGCACGGCAGGTCCTCCTCAGCATGGGCCAGTCCGGCGCCTTCCTGCTGCGCACCCTCAGCAACCAGACCGGCGTGCTGCTGGACGAGCACTCGCCCCTGGACATCGACATCCGCCGCGAGGCCAGCGGCGATGTGACCATGCGTTACCACACGCCGCCCCAGTCGCCGCTGGATGCGGACTTCACCTACACCGTCACCCCGGACGGCCGGGGCGTGCTCACGGCCTGCCGCATGCAGGCCCGTCAGCCCCAGGACGCCTGATCCCCTAACAAGGAGCCCCTGCCATGAACCCCGCTTTTTCTTCCCTGCTGGCCGCCCTGGCCCGTGAACTGGACCTGCCCGGCATCGAGACCCGCGACGGCGATCCCTCCTGCCTGCTGGGCATCGATGACTTCGAGGTCAGTCTGCGCTGCCTTTCTGCGGAGCAGGTCATGATCTTTCACCGTGGTGGCCCCCCTGCCCGCGCGCAAACGCGACGAGCTCTACGCCGCGCTGCTGGACGCCAACACCTTCTTCCACTGGACCAGGACTGCCCGACGGCGCCATCCGCGTCAAGGATCTCTGCTCCCGCGCCAAGGATTTCGGCATGCCCGCCTGCGCCATCACCGACCACGGCAACCTGTTCGGCGCGGCCAAGTTCTTCCTGACCTGCAAGGACTTCGGCATCAAGCCCATCATCGGCTGCGAGGTCTACGTCTGCCACGACCATCTGGACAAGACCTCCGAGCTGGCCCGCAAGCGCAACCACCTGATCCTGCTCTCGGAGACCATCGAGGGCTACCACAATCTGGTCAAGCTGGTGAGCCGCAGCTACCTGGAGGGCTTCCACTACAAGCCGCGCGTGGACAAGGCCATGCTGCGCCGCTATTCCGAGGGCCTCATCTGCCTTTCGGCCTGCATCGCGGGCGAGATCCCGCGCGCCCTCAACGCCGGTGACATGGACGGCGCCATCGCCCTGGCCCGCGAATACGCCGACATCTACCCGGACCGCTTCTATCTGGAGCTGCAGTCCAACAGCCTGCCCGAGCAGGAGATAGCCAACAAGGGCCTGCTGGAGATAGCCGACCATCTCAAGCTGCCCATCGTGGCCACCAACGACTGCCATTACCTCAACGCCGACGACGCCGACGCCCACGAGGTGCTGCTCTGCATCCAGACCCAGACCACCATGGACGACCCCAAGCGCATGCGCTTCGGCACCCATGACCTCTACTACAAGTCCGGCGAGGAGATGGAGGCCGTGTTCGGCCATCTGCCCCAGTCCCTGAGCAACACGGCCGAGATCGCCGAGCGCTGCAACGTGGAACTGGACATGGGGCACCACTATTTCCCGGTCTACAAGCTGCCCGAAGGCGCCAGCCTGGATTCCGAGTTCCGCCGCCTGGCCGAGGAAGGTCTGGAACGCCGCCTGGAAAAGCACCCCAACCGCGCCAACATCGACCCGCAGGCCTACCGCGACCGCCTGCAGTACGAGCTCAAGGTCATCCTTGAGATGGGCTTCCCCGGCTACTTCCTCATCGTGCAGGAGTTCATCAACTGGGCCAAGGACCACGGCATCCCCGTGGGCCCGGGCCGCGGTTCGGCCGCCGGTTCGCTGGTGGCCTGGTCGCTGCGCATCACCAACCTGGACCCCCTGCCCTACAATCTGCTTTTCGAACGCTTCCTCAACGCCGAGCGCGTCTCCCCTGCCCCGATATCGACGTGGACTTCTGCGAACGCCGCCGCACCGAGGTCATCCAGCATATGGTGGACACCTACGGCAAGGACAGCGTGGCCCAGATCACCACCTTCGGCACCATGAAGGCCAAGGGCGTGGTGCGTGACGTGGGCCGCGCCCTGGGCATGAGCTTTGCCGAGACCGACCGCATCGCCAAGCTGGTGCCCGACGACCTCAAGATGACCATCAACAAGGCCCTGGAAGCCGAGCCAGACCTCCAGAAGCTGTACGATACCGACCCGCAGGTGAAAAAGCTGCTGGACACGGCCCGCCGTCTGGAGGGCCTGTCGCGCCATGCCTCCACCCACGCCGCCGGTCTGGTGGTCTCGCCCCGGCCCATGGACGAGTTCCTGCCTCTCTACACCGGCAAACGCGGCGAACTCGTGACCCAGTTCGACGGCCCCATGACCGAAAAATCCGGTCTGGTGAAGTTCGACTTCCTGGGCCTCAAGACCATGACCCTCATCCAGGACACCCTGGACAACATCACCCTGCAGGGCAGGACGCCGCCCGATCTGGACAACCTGCCCCTCACCGACGCCGCCACCTACGACCTTTACGCCCGCGGCGACACCGACGGCATCTTCCAGGTGGAAAGCTCGGGCATGCGCCAGTACCTGCGCATGCTCAAGCCCTCGTGCTTCGAGGACGTCATCGCCATGCTGGCCCTGTACCGCCCCGGCCCGCTGGGCTCCGGCATGGTGGACGAATTCATCAAGCGCAAGCACGGGCAGGTGCCCGTGGTCTATCCGCACGAGTCCCTCAGCGACTGCCTGCGCGATACCTACGGCGTCATCGTCTATCAGGAACAGGTCATGCAGATCGCCCAGATCATCGCCAGCTACACCCTGGGCGGCGCTGACCTGCTGCGCCGCGCCATGGGCAAGAAAAAGCCCGAAGCCATGGCCAAGGAACGCGTCAAGTTCGTGGAAGGCGCGCAGAAGAACGGCGTGGACAAGGCCAAGGCCGACGAGATCTTCGACCTGATGGAAAAGTTCGCGGAATACGGCTTCAACAAGTCGCACTCCGCCGCCTATGCCCAGATCTCCTACTTCACGGCCTACCTCAAGGTGCACCATACCGTGGAGTTCATGGCCGCCCTGCTCACCTCGGAAATGAGCAACCAGGAAAAGCTGCTCAAGTACATCTCCTGCTGCAAGGACATGGGCATCGACGTGGTGCAGCCCTCGGTCAATGCCAGCCAGCGTTCCTTCTCGGCCCGCGAGGGCAAGGTCGTCTTCGGTCTGGGCGGCATCAAGAACGTGGGCGACAGCGCCATCACCGAGATCATGGAGGCCCGCAAGGACGGCGAATACGTCTCCCTCTTCGACATGTGCTGCCGCGTGGACCTGCGCAAGGTCACCAAGCGCGTGCTCGAAGCCCTCATCAAGGGCGGCGCCTGCGACTGCTTCGGCGTTTCGCGCGCGGCCCTGCTGGCCGCCCTGGACACGGTGGTCGCCCGCGCCCAGAAAAAGGCCAGGGAAAAGAACTCCAACCAGATCTCCCTGCTGGCCATGGCCCCGCAGGTGGAAACCAGGCCCCAGCCCGGCATCGGCTTCGACTGCCCCGAGTCCGGCATCCCCGAGATGGACGAGGACCAGCGCCTCAAGAACGAAAAAGAGGCCCTGGGCTTCTTCCTCACCAGCCACCCCCTCCAGCCTTTCAGCCGCGAGATGCGCCGCCTGCGCCTGACCACGCTGGAAGACGCCCGCGACCTCTACCCCAAGGCCGAACTGAGCACCGCCGTGCTGGTGGTCAGCCTCAAGGAAGTCATCACCAAGTCCAAGGGCGAGCGCATGGCCTTCGTGGGCGTGGAAGACCTGACCGGCCATGCCGAGGTCACGTTCTTCCCCCGCGCCTATGCCGAGGCCCGCGAGCTGCTCAAAAGCGAACAGCCCCTCTGCCTGCGGGCCACGGTGGACAGTCAGGTGGACGAGAGCCGCGACAGCGACGAGGACGGCGAGGAGACCAGCCGCGAGGTCAAGCTGCTGGGCCAGAGCGTGACCCTGCTTTCCGAAGCCTGCGGCCAGAGCGATACGCCCATCTGCGTGCAGATACCGGCCCACCGCCTGGGCGATGAAGACATCCTGGCCCTCAAGGCCATCCTGGAGGCCCATCCCGGCACGGTGGAGGCCGAAGCCATGATCCTGCTGGACGGCGTGCGCTGCCACCTCACGCTGGGGCCGCAGTTCCGCGTCAGCCCCGGCCCCGAACTGGACAGGGCCCTGGCCGCCTGGGCCGGGTAAAAAACGTTTCCGGGGAAGGAACCCCTTTAGCTGGCGCCCAAAGGGGGTTCCTTCCCCGGCCCCCTATCCTCCCCCAAATGCGCTTTTCACAAAAGGAAACCTGACGGGGACGGTATGCTATACGCCTTCCCTGGACGGCATCCCTCCGGGAAAGGATCACGTACGAACCCTGGCTGACCGCATGACAGTCAAAGGAAAGCCCATGCCCAAAAAAGATCTGGCGCCTCACGGTGCGTGACGAGATATCCGCAGGCCACGCCCTGCGCCATTACGAAGGCAAATGCGAACGCCTGCACGGCCACAACTTTGCCGTGGAACTGACCGTGGAAGGTGACAAACTCACCGAAAACGTGGAACTGCTGCTGGACTTCAAGGTCCTCAAGCGCGCCCTCAAGGAAGAGCTGGCCGCCCTCGACCATCAGATCATCAACGAGGTGCCGCCCTTCGACCGCCTCAACCCCTCGTCGGAGAACATCTCCCGCCATATCTTCCAGAACGTGGCCCGCCGCCTGGCCGCCGATGAAAGCGCCCGCCATGTGCGCGTCCACAGCGTCAGCGTCAGCGAAAAGGGCGCGCAGACCGCCACCTATCTGGAACTGGACGACTAGTTTTTTCCGGCCCGCCTGCTGCTGCGGGCCTGTTGCTGAGGGGCTGTCATCACGGGGGAGGAAAGGGCCCCTTTTGAAAAAGGGGCGCCCCTTCCTCCCCGCGCCCCTTCCTTCCTCCCGAAAAACTTTTCCGCTGAGCGCCCTGACGGTCCCCGTTGCTGCCTCGCGGGAAGGGATTCCGCCCCCCTGACCGGGCCGGTGCTGGTAAGACGGGCGGGGGCCAGGGCAGCCCGGAGACAAGGACAAGGGAGCAGCATGTCCGTCCTGCCTGCTTCCCCCCGCTTGCCGTCCGCGGACGCGCTGTGCCTGTCGCAGCATGTTTTTTGCCGCCGAAGTGAAAAAGCTCCCTTTTCAGGGAGCTTTTTCATGCGCTGCCGCTTCCGGCCGCAGCGCCCGCAACGAAAGCAGGTCCGGGCGGGGCGGCAGGGATTTTACCCGCCGCACGGCGACCGCCGCCCGTGCAATGGCGATTTTGCCGTGGCGCCGCATCCGCCCGCTAAAAGGAGGCCCGCCCTCCTCCCGCGTCGGCATCGAGAGCAGCAATAAGGGGTTCCCCTTCCCCCCGGGGACTCCACTCAGGCCGTTGCTTTCCGGCGGGCCACGATGCCGCGCCGGGCCAGTTCGGCCACCACTTTTTCCGCAAAGACCGGCAGCATGGCCTGGGCTTCGGGCGAAAGGCCCACCTGCATGGTGCGCCAGTCAAAAGGCTGGAGACCGAAGGCCAGGCATTGCGGACGGCACCCGGCCAGCTCGCAGACCTGCAGGGTCTGGAGCAGATCCGTCTGGTGCATGGAGCCCTGAAAGCTCAGGCTGCGGCTCAGGTCCTCATTTTCCAGCAGATAGACCGTGCCCGGCTCCTTGCCGCCCAGCACCACGTCCAGCACCACCAGCAGGTCGCAGGCCTCCAGTTCGGACATGAGCAACAGGCCCTGGGTGGCGCCTTCCTGCAAGCGCACGTTCTCCGGCCAGTGATAGGCCTCTTTCAAATAGTCCACGGCGGCCACGCCAAAGCCCTCGTCTCGCAGCAGGATATTGCCCACGCCCAGGATCAGGATGCGGGGAGCGGCCTCTGTCTCGCTCATGGAGCCTCCTCGGTTATCGGCCGCCCCGGGGACGGCGCATGAAAAAGGGGAAGGGCCCCTTGCGGACAGCCCTTCCCCCAGCCAGCGGATACGGATTACAGGACCTTGAACTCGTGCACCTGATTGGTCTCGCCGTCGATGACATGCACGGCGCAGGCGATGCAGGGGTCGAAGGAATGGATGGTGCGCAGGATCTCCACAGGCCGCTTGGGATCGGCCACGGGCGTGCCCACCAGGGCCTGCTCGGCGGCACTCAGCACATGCTTGGCGTCCCGGGGGCCCAGGTTCCAGGTGGTGGGCACCACCAGCTGGAAATTGCCGATCTTGCCGTCTTCGATGCGCAGCCAGTGCGACAGGCCGCCGCGCGGAGCGTTGACGAAGCCCGCGCCGCGCCCTTCCTTGGGCACGCTGCATTCCATGGCGATCTTTTTGTCACCGCCGGCGATGTTGGCTTCATATTCGGCCAGCCACTTTTCCACCTGCTGGGCGATGACCAGGGTCTCGACGCCGCGGGCGGCGGTACGGCCCAGGGTGGAGAACAGGGCTTCCGGTCCCACGCCCAGGGCGGAGAGGACCGTGTCCACTGCTGGCTTCACGGCCGCATGGCCCTGGGCATAGGCCACCAGCACCTGGGCCAGCGGACCGGTCTCCACGGCCAGGCCGTCATAACGCGGCGCCTTGAGCCAGGAATAGCGGTCCGTATCGCCCAGGCGGGTGAAGGCGGGCTTGGTCTCGCCGTCGTAGGGGGCGCGGGCCTCCTCGCCTTCATACCAGCTGTGGCGCACATGTTCGGCGATCTTGGCGGGATCGAAGGGCTGCACGGCATCCAGCTTGCCGTCCAGCAGCACGCCGGGCTTGAGCCAGCGTTTGGTCAGGTCGCGTTCGCCGCCCACTTCGGGGAATTCGCCGAAGGCCATGAAGTTGCGGCAGCCGCAGCCCAGGGCGGCCCAGTCCTTGTAGGCGCCGGCCACCAGCAGCAGGTCGGGGATGTAGACCTCTTCGATGAATTTGCGGGCCTGCACGTACAGGTCGCGGAACTCCTTGATGCGCTCGGGCGTCAGGGATTCGTAACAGGTCACGCCGCCGGGAATCAGGAACTGGGGATGCGGGTTCTTGGCGCCGAACACGGCCATGGCCTTGGCGGCGTTGACCTGCACGCGCAGGGCTTCCAGATAGTGGGCCGTGGCCACCAGGTTGGCTTCGGGATCCAGATAATAGGCCGGATGCCCGCCCAGGAAATAGGCATTGGTGAAGGGGCCCAGCTGGCCGCTGTCCACAAAGGCCTTCAAACGGGCCTGCACGGCCTTGAAATCATCGGCCGTGGCCTTGCGCGGCGAGATGGACGAGGCCAGCGCCGCGGCCTTGGCCGGATCGGCCTTGAGGGCGGCGGTCACGTCCACGAAGTCCAGGGCGTGCAGGTGGTAGAAATGCACCATGTGGTCGTGCATGAACTGCAGGCCCAGCACCAGGTTGCGGATATGGGTGGCATTGGCGGGCAGGCTCAGGCCCATGGCATCTTCCAGGGCGCGGGTGGAGGCCAGGGCATGGGTGTAGGTGCACACGCCGCAGGTGCGCTGGGTGAAATGCTGGGCATCGCGGGGGTCGCGTCCCTTGAGGATCACTTCCAGACCGCGATACAGGGTACCGCAGCTGCGGGCATCCTTGATGCGGCCGTTCTCCACTTCCACCTCGATGCGCAAATGGCCTTCGATACGGGTCAGCGGGTCAACGACAATGGGGCCGGAGAAATTGCTCTGGGGCGTTTTCATAGCTTGGCTCATGCTGGCAGCTCCCTAGTTCTGGTAAAAAGGCGACAGGTCATCCCAGAAATTGGGCTCGCTGCAACCGATGCAGGGATGTCCGGCCCGCACGGGCCAGTTGGTCTCGTTGAACAGGGCCTTGGGGCAGTTGTTGTAGGTGCTGGGCCCCTTGCAGCCCAGGTCGTACAGGCACCAGCCCTTGCGCGCCTCTTCGGAGTCGAAGGAAGGCGCGAACTCGCCCGCGTCGAAATGGGCGCGGCGTTCGCACAGATCATGCACGGACTGGCCGTAGAACATGAGCGGACGGCCCAGATCGTCGAGCTTGATCTCCTTGTTCTGCAAAAAGGCCACCAGCGTGCCCACCAGGTTCAGGGGGTTGGGCGGACAGCCCGGGATATTGATGGCTTTCACGTCCATGCCCAGCTTGGCGAAGCACTCATTGACGCCCACGGCACCGGTAGGATTGGGCTTGGCGGCCTGCACGCCGCCATAGGCGGCACAGGTGCCCATGGTGACCACGGCCTTGGCCTTGGGCAGCACGCGCTTGCACAGGTCCAGCATGGTGTGGCCGCCCACATAGCCGTATTTGCCGTCCAGGGCCAGGGGGATGGCGCCTTCCACCACGCAGATGAAGCCTTCAGGATTGCTGATGGCCTGTTCCAGAGCGGCTTCGGCGGCTTCGCCCGCGGCGGCCATGATGGTCTCGTGGTAATCCAGGGAGATGGTGTCGAGGATCAGGCTGTCGATGAAGGGTTTGCAGGTACGCAGCAGGGCCTCGGAACAGCCCGTGCATTCAGCGCAATGCAGATAGACCACGGAGGCGCGGCGATTGGTCAGCGCCGCGGCCACTTCCGTGGCCATGCTGGGTCCAAGGCCCATGGTCACGGCCACGGCCGTACAGAATTTCAAAAAGTCGCGACGGCTGACGCCCTGTTGCGCCAGACGTTCCTCCCCGCCTTTTTTGCCCAGACCAACGGCAATACGCATACGTGCCTCCTGTCTGCAGGATGAGATAGTCAAGAATCAGGACAGTACAAGATGAAATGGAAGGCTCCAGCCACGGAGCCTTCCCCCGACTGCCGTCCACTGCATGAGGTGCATGCCACAGCAAAGGACGACCAAGGCCATGCATGGTCGAATGGGGAGTATGCGGCGAGGGGAAGGGATGGGTGGGATTATGCGTGGGCATGCCATCCATTGCCCGCGCCGCAGCCGGAACTGACGCGAACCCGCGTCTTCAGCCGGCTACTTCACAAACGGACAATGAACATGATGCCTCCTTGTGGCGGAGGATTCCGCCATTGGGGATCATCTTATCCTGCCGCGGCCATCAGGTCAACCGCTCCTGACGATTTCCGGCAGTGGACAGGCGTGCGGCAGTCGGATTACGTCCTGCCGACGCTGAAAAAAATTTTTTTCTTTCCCCGTGGCCGCCGCAGCCTCGCGACCTGTCCCGGCCAGTCCGTACAGGGCAGGAAGGACCGCGGCCCGGCGATCCCTGTGCCCTGCCCTTCCCTGTCTGGGCAGGCCACCAAAAACACTTACCGGGAACGACAAGGGGGCTTTGGCCCTTCCCCGTCCGGGCACGAGCGCCCCCGAACGGCGTCGCGCACAGGCCGCGGCACAGGTCTCCCTGACAGGGAAGGCGGGACGGCCGCAAACCAGCTCCCCGCCGCTCGCGACCGGTACGGCCGTCCGGCGTGGCCTCCCCTCTCGACCCTGCGTGCCGCATCTGGCATACTGGCGCCACCGGCATGACGCCGGAGCGAAAACGCAAGGAGGTCACAAATGAAAACCCTGGATTGCCGGGGCCTTGCCTGCCCCCAGCCTGTGATGCGCACCCGCGACGCCCTGGAACAGGAGCGGCCTCAGGAGCTGCTCGTCCTGGTGGACAACGCCGCCGCCAGCGAGAACGTGAGCCGCTTCCTGCGCCGCAGCGGCTTCGAGGTCAGCGTCAGCCAGCCCGAAAGCAGCCTGTGGGAAGTGCGCGGCCTGGGCGGCGCCGCGCAGGTGGAGAGCCGGAACAGGCCCCGGCCGCCGCCCCGGCAGCGGACACGGAAAACCGCAAGACCCTGGTCCTCATCACCACCGATACCCTGGGCCGCGGTGATGACGAGCTGGGCGCCCGCCTGATGGAAAACTTCCTGGCCAGCCTGCCCGAACTGGGGCCGTCCCTGTGGCGCATCGTGCTGCTCAATGGCGGCGTCAAACTGGCGGCCACGGAAGGCAAGTGCCTGGATACCCTGAAGCAGCTGGAAAGCAGCGGCGTCAGCATCCTGGTCTGCGGCACCTGCCTGAACTTCTTCCACCTGCTGGAAGCCAAGCAGGTGGGCGAGACCACCAACATGATGGATGTGGTGACCAGCCTTTCCCTGGCCGGCAAGGTCATCCGGCCCTGACCGCGACGCCTGCGGGCCGTGCGGGAAAACGCCTTTCCCTGCCCGCGCATGAGGCATAAAAAAAGAGGGACGCTCCGCAGCGTTCCTCTTTTTTTGTGTCCTGCACCTGCCCCATGCAGGCCATCGAAAAATCTCCCGGCCCCGCCAGCATGTTCCCTCATAGGACGGGCCCTTTTCTTCTTCCCGCATATCTGCCGGTCCCGGCCGCATATCCCCTGCCGCAGACCGCAGCCAGCGAAGCGGTAGCCCCTTCAAAAAACTCTTCTCCTCTGAAGACCCTGTACTCCGGTCAGGAGACGATAGCCCTCCCGTGATCCAACGCCGGGGACCTGCCGGCCAGACCAGAACAAAAGTTTTCGGGGGGGATGGAGGGGGCACGGGGGAGAAAGGGCCCCTTTTCCAAAAGGGTCCCCCTCCCCCGCCATATCCTATTCTTCCCACAGCCCGGCCAGCACCGCAGCCGTGCGGGCCAGCATCTCTTCCGTATGGCGGGCGGTGAGACCGAAACGCAGCAGGGCCTGCCCGCGCGGCACCGTGGGCCAGCGGGCGCCCAGCACCAGCACGCCGCTGTCGGCCAGACGGGCGGCCAGACGGCGGCAGCGCGTCTCGTCGCCCACAGGCACGGACAAGATGTGCGCATCGCCCATGACCGGCAGCCCCGTTCCCTGAGGGCCCGGCGGAAGAAGGCCACGCGCGCGGCCAGCGTGCGCCGCCGCTCCCCAAGGCGCGGCAGTTCCTCCACCAGCGCCAGCATGCAGGCCGCGTGGGCGGGCGGCAGGGCCGTGCTGTGCATGACGGCCGAGGCCAGATGCTCGAACAGGGGCGAGAAGCCCCGGGGCAGCAGCAGGAACGCGCCCCACAGCCCCAGGGATTTGCCCAGCGTGCCCACCACCAGATCGGCCGGGGCCCGGCCGTCATCCCGCAGGGCCTGAGCGGCGCACAGGCCGCGTCCGCCGGGGCCCAGGGCCCCCAGCGCGTGGGCTTCGTCCACGCACAGGAAAAATCCGTATCTGTGACGCAGGGCCGCCATGCGCTCCAGATCCAGGGCCGCGCCGTCCATGCTGTACAGGGATTCGGCCATGACCACGGGCTGCGGCGCGTCCGGCGGCAGGGAGGACAGCAGGCGCTCCAGATGGTCATAATCCAGATGGTTCCAGGCCCGGATGCGCGCCCCGGCCAGCGGCAGGGCCCGCATGACGCTGGCGTGGCAGCGCCGGTCCACGAAGGCCTCCTGCCCCTGCTGGAGCAGGGTGGTCACACAGGCCAGATTGGCCTGGTAGCCGCTGGGCAGGAACAGACATTCCGCAAAACCGAAGTAGTCGGCCACGGCCCGGCAGGCCAAGTCCACCACCTCGCTGCGGCCCCCGGCCAGACGCGAGGCCGAGGCCGACGGCGCATGGGCGGCGAAGCAGGCGGCCACCCGCGCCTGCCAGTGCGCATCGGCGGCCAGGCCCAGACCGTCATTGCTCATGAAGGAGATGTATTCCCGGCCGTCCCGGTACAGCAGCGGCCCGGCGGCGCCCCCCGGACATGGCGGCGCTGTGACGGGCAAGGCCCAGACGGGCATCGGCGCGCAGGCGGTCGTTCAGACAGTCATAAAGGCTTCGGCGTTGCGGGACAGGCATAAATACAGCTCCCTGTAGCGGTTCTCCAGCAGTTCACGGGAAAACGAGGCATCATAGGGCACCAGGCCCACGCGCAGTTCCAGCTCCAGCGGCGGCAGGGGGCCGTCAGGCCCGCAAAGGCCCCGCACGCGCACCAGCAGGGCCGCCACGCCGCCGCCCTGTGCCGTCACCCGCACGTCCAGCCGCGCCGTGCCGGACAGGGGCCCGGCAGGCCACGGGGCGCGCTCCACGGACAGCAGGAAGGCATGGCAGGAAAAGTCCCGCGCCACGCGCTGCTGCAGGGCGGCCGCCTGTGCGGCGGCCTCCAGCACCTGCCAGAAGGGCACGCCCTCACAGCGGCGCCAGGCCGTGAGCCCCGACGGGGACGACAGGCCACGGGCCGCATCCAGCAGCACGAAGGGCGACGGCGCGTCCAGAAAGAAATCCGTGCTCATGGACGCAGATCCACCACAAGGGCGGCGTTCTGGCCACCAAAGCCGAAATTCTCCAGCAGGCCGCGGGAGGTCGGGAAGGGACGGGGCTCCCGCACGAAGTCGAGACGGGCGGAGCAGGGCCGGTCCAGATGGCGCACGGGCGGCATCCTGCCGTCACGCCAGGCGGCCAGCGCACAGCACAGCTCCAGCGCCCCGCAGGCCGAGGAGCCGTGCCCCAGCCAGGATTTGAAGGCCATGACGGCCGGGCCGCCGGGGGCATCGCCCAGCAGGCGTTCCCACAGCAGGGCCTCGGCCTGGTCGTTGAGCTGCGTGCCCGTGCCGTGGGCCGAAAGCCAGCCCAGCCCCGCGGCATCGAGGCCCGCCTCTTCCAGAGCGCCCCGCACGGCCAGTTCGGCCCATCTGCCCCGGGCTTCGGGCGCGGTGAGGCTCTCGGCGTCCACGGACGCCCCCGTAGCCCAGGATCTCCGCATGGACATGGGCGCCCCGGGCCTGCGCCGACGACAGGCCCTCCAGCACGAAGGCCGCGCCGCCCTCTCCGGGCACGAAACCGTCCCGGTCAATGTCAAAGGGACGCGGGCCCGCACCGGGCGCACAGAGGCTGAGGGCGCGGGCCTTGTGATAGCCCAGCAGGCCGCCCAGCGAAAGACGGCTGTCCCCGGCCGCCACCAGCACGGCATCGGCCAGGCCGCAGCGTATGCGCCGCCAGCCTTCGCCCAGGGCCTGCAAGGCCGACGAACAGGCCGTGTTGACGGTCAGGGCCTCGCCATGACAGCGGCAGAAGCGCGCCAGTGCCCCGGCGGCGGTATTGGGCAGCCAGCGCAGCAGCCAGAGCGCGCCCAGCGTCGCGGTATCCTGCGGCGGCAGGCCCGGCTCGCCGGTGACGTCCAGCATGGGGCCCACGGCGACGACGATCTGCGAGCGCGGGGGCAGGCCCGCTTCCAGACCGGCATCGCGCAGGGCCCGCAGGCCCGAAAGGAGCGCCATCCGGCTGCCCCGGTTCAGATAATGGCGGTGCCGCCAGCCTTCGAACTGCTGCCGGGCCTCGTCCCGGCCCCAGTCGTCCGCCGGGCAGACGGCCAGGCCTTCCAGCACGGTGGAGGCCCGGAAGGCATCCCGGCCCTCGCGCAGGCTGCGGGCCACGCTGTCCAGATCATGGCCCAGCGCCGTGCAGCAGCCCGCACCGCTGATGACGACCCGCCCGGGCACGGCCATCAGGCCCCCTGCCGCGTGGCGTCAAGGGCCTGCTCCACCCAGCGGGCGATATCGCCCAGGGTCAGGGGCGATTGCAGGGCCATGCCGTCGGCATCCGTATAATAGGCGGCCAACTGCTGCCGCCGCGCCTCGTCCAGATGGCTGTAGTGCTCGCGCAAAAGGCGGCCGCATCAGGGGCGCCGGCCAGCTGGTAACGCAGGGAGCGCAGGAAGGCGCGCTCCTCGTCCACAAAAGATATGGAAGGTGGCGCCCAGCTGCACGCTCACTTCCAGCAGGTCGATGGATTCACAGGGCAGATCCTGCATGAGCAGGGTCTCGTCGCTCAGGGTCGCGGCATCGCGCTCGAACAGACGGGCCACGATTTCGCGCACCTTGAGGCTGATCTCGTCGTATGGCATCACAGCTCCGGGAGTTTGAGGGCCCCGAGGCCCCCGTCAAGAGTCACCACGCTGCCGTTGATGGCCGCGGCCTCCGCCGACAGCAGGAAGCACAGGCCCGGCAGCACCTCGTCCGGGCCAAGGCAGCGCCCGGCGGGCATGGCACGGGCCACCTGCCCGTGGCGGGAAAGGAATTCGTGCCCGCGCCCGGCATCCAGCCAGCTCAGACGGACGGAACAGGCGCTGAGGCCGCGTCCGGCCAGCTCCACGCCGAGGCTGCGGTACAGGCCCTCACCGGCCAGCTTGGCCGCGGCGTACCAGCCCTGCCCGGGCGACGGCCGCTGCGCGGCACTGGACGAGACGAAGACACAACGGCCGAAACGGCGGGCCAGCATGGCCCGGCCCACGGCACGCAGGCTGCGGGCCCGCAGGGCGATGTCATCATCCGCCCAGCGTTCTATGGCACCGGGCGCCGCCAGGGCCACCAGCTGTTCGAAGCGGGAATGCAGCAGATCCGCCAGATGCCCCACCGGCCGGCCCAGCAGGGCTTCGCAGCGGGCGGGCAGGGTCTCGGGATCGGCGGCAAGGACGAGGGCGGGCAGGCCGTCCTGCGCGCAGCGGGCGCAGCCGGCGTCGTCACGGCAGACACAGCAGACCTGCGCCCCTTCGGCGCACAAGGCCAGTGCCAGGGCACGGCCAAGATCGCTGCTGCCGCCAAGGATGAGGACGGAACCATGGAACGTCAATCGCATGGCCGCATAGTGAAAAAAAAACGGTCCGGGCGCAAGGGCCCTGCCGCATGCGGCCTGCGCCAGCCCGTGGGCAGGCCCGGATAGGGCCTGAAGATGCGCCGGGCATGAGGCCCATCGGGCTCACGGCAAAAACGGGAGACCGAGCCGCACGCATGCGCTGCGCATCGCACGACCCGCCAATGACCGGAAGGAAGGGGTTTGCGGGAGGATGGGAGAGCCGGAAGGCGAAAAGGGGCGCTTTCCCCAAAGTCTCCTTCGTCCCTTTTGGCAAGGCCCCCTCGAAAATATGGCCGCCTTCCGCTCACTCCAGCACGAACACGGCTTCCGCCAGGCAATCCCCGCCGTGCAGCAGGCGGCAGCGGACCTCCGAAGGCGGGGCGTCCCCCCCGTCCCCGGGGTCCATGCGGCACAGCACATCGCGATCCGGCAGGACGAAACGGCGGAAGCGCGCACGGCGCACGGCGCAGACGGCACAGGGCGGGAAGGCCTCTTCCACGGCCCGGCGCATGGCCTCCAGCAGGCAGGAGCCGGGCACGCGGGGCGCCCCGGGGAAATGGTCGGCCAGCAAAGGCGCGTGGCCGGGGAAACGCAGCAGGGCCTCCTGTGGCGGCATCATTCGTCCCAGAGCAGGCGCAGGGGACCGGCCGGGGCCAGTTTTTCCAGCGGGATGAAGACGCGCTGCGCCCCCGCGGCCCAGGGGGCCACCTGATAGGGCTGGAAATAGACGCGTACCCCGCCGGGCACCAGGGCCAGCGCGGAAAAATTCTCCGCCACGGGCACGGTGCCGTCATGGATCATGCTGTCCTCCCGGCCGCCGCCCAGACGGATGGCGAGCTCCTTGCGGGATGCGTCGGACATGATCTCCAGGGCCTTGTCCACGTTCTCGAAGATGTCCACCAGCCCCAGGCGCTGCCCGGAGATCAGGCTGTACGTCAGCGGGATCACGTCCAGGTTGCCGTGCGCGCCGCCGGTGTAGGTCCAGATCTCGAAGACGATGCTCAGGGCATTGGCCGAAGGGCGCGTCAGGGTATAGGAGCCCATGAGCTCGCAGGGGGGCGATCCTGCTGCTCCAGCTCGAGGGACCGCGGCGCCAGCTCGGCTTCGAAGGTCGAGGCGATGCGCTCCACCCAGCCGGCCACGTCGCGGTCCACGTCCTTGCGGCCCAGCATGGGATAGCTGACGGTGATGTCCGGTTTGCCCGGCCGGGAGACACGGCGGAGATTGCACTCCGTGACGGAGATGGGGGCATGGGCAGGCTCGGGGCGCGAATCGGCCATCATGGTCCCGTAGCCGTGCGCGGCACGGGCCGTGGGGCACAGGTCGGGAGACAGGGCAAAGCACGACAGCAGGGCCGCCAGCGCAAGCAGGCGGGCGGGACGGCAGGATCCCGGCAGGTGACGAAGATTCCCGGAGCTGGACATCATTTCCCCCAGACGACAAAAAAAGAGATGGCGGCATGGTGCCGCAAGCTGCTTGTAGAGGGCTCCTGCGGCCCTGTCAAGCCTTACGGGGCCAAATAAAAAGGCCGGTCCCCCCAACCCGTGTGAACAGGGGGAAGACCGGCCGTGCGGCGCCTTTCCTCCGAACGGAGGAAGGGAAGCTAATGATGCACGATATCCCGCACCTTGACATGGAAACCGTAGCGCAGCTCGGCCACCAGGCGCCAGTGGCGCAGCAGGAACAGGCCCGCCAGGATCAGGTACGTCCAGGCATAGAAGTTGTGCAGGCGCAGCGGGTCATGGGGCAGGCCCAGCAGGGCTTCCAGCTGCACGTCATAGAAGGGCGAGAACAGCTGGGCCAGGAAGAGCACCAGCAGGGCCGTCGCCTCGCGCAGGCCCAGGCGCAGGTCCAGCAGCAGGGCCACGGCAAAGATGGACTGGGCGGCGGTGAGGAAGATCTCCTGGAACTGGTGCGGGTCGAGGTTGATGGGGGCGGTGCCGCCGGAAGACACGGCGTAGACGCCGGGGATCATGCCCACCAGCAGGGTCCACTGGTTGAGCTTGGAGGACAGCAGGCTGCCCAGGGCCAGACCGGCATTGCCGCGGAAGGCGAACATCAGGGCCACGATGAATTCCGGCGCTTCGGACGCGATGGGCGCCAGCCACTGCACCAGCAGGAACTCGTTGATGCCCAGGATCTTGCCGCTGGCCACCAGGCTTTCACTGAAGGGCTCGGCATTGAACAGGATCACCAGGGCCGCGAAAAGAAAAAGACCGGCCACGGTGCGCATGCGGGCGGGACGCGAGAGCCTGGCCAGGGTGGCCGCCGGGCCTTCGGGCTCCTCTTCCTCGCAGGGACGGCGGGCGATGATGCACATGTAGCCCACATAGATGCCCAGGAAGACCACGCCGTCGAACAGGGTCAGGGAGCCCTTGAGCGGGATCAGCAGGGCATAGAGGGTGGCCAGGCCCAGGAAGAGGACATCGGTGCGCTTTTCCTCATGCAGGGCCACATAATTGTGGAAACGGCCCGCGAAGATCAGCACGATGGCTGTCCAGCCGATACCGATGAGCAGCCGGTTGGCCCCTGTCATGTTGGCGATGGCATAATGCGAGTAGGCGCTCTCGGGGTGCTGGCCCGCCATCCAGGTGAAATACATGTCCACGGCGTATTCGGGCAGCACGGCGATGAAGGCCACCACGGCCACGGCCACGGCCTGGGGGATGTCGAGCTGGGCCACCTCACAGGCCCAGGTCAGCAGGAAGGACGCGCCCAGGATGGCCAGACCGGCCAGCACGGCCACCAGCATGGGGGAAACGTCCGCCGGGGCAAGGCGCAGGGCCAGGCCCGGCAGGGTCATGAGGACAGCCAGAAGATAGGGACGCAGGTCGCGCAAAGACATGACGGTCTCCTTGGCGGTGTTGGGGGTTGCACATAAAAAAAGACCCTGGCTGCATGCAGTCATGCGGCCAAGGTCTCACTAGTCGGCAGGGCCAACGGCAGCACCAGACGTGATGTCAGGCTGTTGATGCTGCCAGGGTCTCAAGGACCCAGTTACTCCCCTCAGGTACGGTAAAGGATAGTCGCGCTCCTCCCGTCTGTCAAGCCCGCACCGCCTTTTCCGCCCCGCGCCCCCTGCCGCCGGATTGCAGGGCTGGTGCCTCTCTGCTATGAGTAGCGTCATGAACATCATCTGCCCACACTGCGGCTTCAGCCGTCCCTTCCCTCCCGACCGTGCCCCGGCGCATTCGGTGATCGCCACCTGCCCCCAGTGTTCCTGCCGCTTCCGCTTCCATCCCCAGGACGGCAGCAGCGAGCAGCTTTCGCCCGTCCGCCACGACGCCGCCCCGGCGGCCGGCGACCTGCCCCCCGGTGCCGTCATCCCCGGCACGGGTGACGACGGGACAGGCGGGGCCCCCTGCCGCCGTGAACCTCCCCGCGAGGAGCTCCCCCCCTTCCGTCCCCGTGACCGGCAGGAAGAGCCCGCGCCGCAGGCGGAGCACGAGCCGCCCGAAGACGACGAGGTCCGGGATGAGGACGGCGACGACCGCCCCGGCCTGCCTTCCGGCAACCCCTGGGACATGGCGCCCGCGCCTTCGGGCTGGATGGTGGCCTTCTACCGCACGGCCACACGTGTCATGTTCGGCGCACCCGCCTTTTTCAGCTGTCTGCGGCCGCACCGCCGCTCCCTGCGCGCCCTGGGCTTCTACCTGATCGTCAGCGTCATCCTTTCCGTGGTGCAGCTGCTCTGGATGCGCGGCATGACCTCCATGCTCATGGACGGCGGCATGGACCCGCAGATGCAGCAGATGATGGCCAGCACCCTGACCATCCATGAGAGCATGCCCCTGTTCGTGCTCAAGCAGGTGGCCTTCGTGACCCTGCAACTGTACGGACAAAGCGCCCTGCTCTACCTCATGTACCGGCTCATCCTGCGCGACAAGCCGGAATTCGACCTTATCTTCCAGGTGAGCGCCTACGGCTCGGCCCCCATGCTGCTGTGCGTCATCCCGGTGGTGGGCGCGCTCACCGGCCTGGTCTGGAGCCTGGCCTGCACCCTTGTGGGCTACAAGACCGTCCTGCGCCTCGACTGGGGCCAGACGCTGGCGGGCTACGCTCCGGTCTTCCTGCTGGAGATGTTCCTGCTCCTGCAGGTGATGCGGATGTTCTAGTCCCCCTGCCGTCCCCTGACCGTCCCGGGCCCGCCGCTGCCGCCAGCGCGGGCCCTTTCCCCCCTTCTGACCCGTGCATCCCATGAACGAGACCCCTTCCCCACCCGTCCAGGAGGCTCCCGCCCCTGCGGAAAAACACGCTTTCGACCCGACCCGGCTGCTGCTGCCGGGAGGCATCGTCCTGGCCCTGTGCCTTTTGCTCTGCGTCTGGCTGTGCATCGACATCTTCACCTGGCCGCTGGGCACGCGCCAGCGCATCCTCATGTGCCTGCTGCTGCTCGCCCTGATCCTGCTGCTGGGCCTGGGCGCCTGCCTGTGGCGCGGCATCTACCTGCCCCTGCTCACGGCCCTGCGCGAACTGGGCCCGGACGCCGACGGCCGCATGCCGCAGGGCGCGCCCGTGCCCGCCATCACCCGCCGCATCCGCCGCATGCACGAGAACATGCAGCGCACCCGTCTGGCCCTTGAGGAAAGCCACGAGAACCTGCGCCAGAACCTGCGCCAGACCGAAAAGATGGCCCTGGTGGGCAAACTGGCCGCCGGTGTGGCCCACTCCATCCGCAACCCGCTGACAGGCCTCAAGCTGCGCCTGTTCTCCTTCACCCGGGGCATGGAACTCTCCCCGGCCCGGCAGGAGGACGTGCAGGCCATGAACGAGGCCGTGCGGCACATGGAAGCCATCACCAGCAACTTCCTGGAATTTTCCCGCCGTCCGCGCCTGAGCAAGGAACCGCTGGACATGAGCGAGGTGCTGGACCGTACCCTCATCCTGCTGCAACCGCGCATGGAGGCCTACAAGGTGACCCTGCGGCGCACGCGCCACGCCCCCCTGCCGCGGGTGGACGGCGATGCCGAACAGCTGCGCGAGGCCCTGGCCAATCTTATCATCAATGCCTGCGAAGCCGCCGGTACCGACGGGGAAGTGCGCATCAGCGAAGAACGCGGCCGCCTGGCCCCGCTGGGGCCCGTGGTGGTCATCCGCATCGAGGACAGCGGCCCCGGCGTGCCCGAGGAGCTGCACGAGGTCATCTTCCAGCCCTTCATGAGCACCAAGGTGGAAGGCACGGGCCTGGGCCTGCCCATCGCGCGCCGCATCTTCGAGGAACACGGCGGCTGGCTGCACCTGCACAACGCGCCGGGCCACGGGGCCAGCTTCGTCATGGTGCTGCCTGTCCGCAAAGGGGACGACGTATGGCTGAGATCCTCATAGTCGACGACGACCACCACCTGCGGCAGGGCTTCCAGCGCCTGCTGGATGCCGAAGGCTACGAGACGCGCACCGCCGCCTCGGCCGAGGAGGCCCTGAACCTCATGCGGGAAAGGATGCCGCAGTGCGTGGTCATGGACGTGCGCATGCCCGGCAT
>VOFC01004736.1_pt1 | contig 19885 bp, 26 predicted proteins | sample 5384161 | NCBI WGS metagenome assembly VOFC01 (sample SAMN12384722, study PRJNA508395) | human gut metagenome | isolation source: healthy gut B | host: Homo sapiens
TTTGAAGAAATAGGAGCGATGCAGATTATGTATTCAAAAAGAGGTACAGGTTACCAATCAGGTAGGCTTATATGCCCGTCCGGCAACTTTTTTATTCAGAAAGCTAACGAGTTCAAGTCGACGATCCTCGTAGAGAAGGAAGAGCGTCGTGTCAACGCGAAGAGCCTGCTCGGCATTCTCTCCCTTGGCATCACCAAGGGGCACGACCATCAACCTGATCGCAGACGGACCCGGATGAAGAAGAGGCTGTTGCTGCACTGGTCGAGCTGATCACGTCCAATTTTTACTGACTAAGTTATCGCATCCTGAATGAGCACCGATCTTTTTGTTTTAGGTCGGTGCTTTTTTATCGAAACGGGACGAAAACCGCGAGGAGGAACGGCCTGCCATGACAAGAGAACAGCTGAAAGAGCGCGTGCGCCGGCTCCCCATGCAGCCGGGCGTATATGCACAAAGGACAAGACCGGCAAGGTTATCTACGTGGGCAAGGCCAAGCTGCTGCTTGCGCAACCGTGTGGCGAACTATTTTCAGCCGCCCCGAGCGCCTGAACGCCAAAACGCGCCAGCTCGTCAGCCATATCGACACCTTCGACATCATCGTCACCGAGTGAGTTTGAGGCGCTCGTGCTCGAAAATTCGATGATAAAAAATATCAGCCCAAGTACAACATCCTTCTCAAGGACGGCAAGGGCTATCTTATATCCGGCTGGACACGACGCAGGACTATCCGCGCTTTACGGTCGTTTCGCGGCCTGCGGAGGACGGCGCGCGGTATTTCGGCCCGTACATGGGCAGAAAAGGCCGCCTTCAGCGCCATCGACACGATCAGCGAGGCGCTGCATCTCGCGACCTGCTCGCGCGTCTTTCCGCGCGACATCGGAAAGGACAGGCCATGCCTGAACCAGCATCTCGGCCGGTGCTGCGCGCCCTGCACGGGCAGGGTCAGCGCCGAGGAGTACCGCGCGCTCATTTTACAGGCGGCGTCCATCTTCGGGCGGCGCGAAGCAGCTCGAGCGCGAGCTGACCGAGAAGATGAACGAGGCGGCGGAGGAATTGCAGTTCGAGCGAGCGGCCGACCTTCGCGACCGTCTGCGCGCCATCCAGAAGCTCGGCACGCGGCAGCATGTGGTCGCCGGGGCGTTCGCCGAACTGGACGCGATCGCGTTCGTGCAGGGACAGACCGGGCGTGCGTGTGCGTGCTGCATTACGGCGGTGGCTCGCTGCAAAGCAAGGAGTACACGCTGTTCCACCTGACCGGGGGGGCGACCCGGCCGAGGTGCTGTCCGCCTTCGTCAAGCAGTATTACGCTCAGCGCGGCGCTGCGCCGAAACCGTTCTGCTCTCGCATGAGATCGAGGACGCGGACGCGGCGGGGAGTACCTGTCCTCGCTCGCCGGACGAAAGGCAGAGCTGGCCGTACCGCAGAGAGGCGAGAGGCGCGTGCTGACCCGGCTCGCGGAGAAGAACGCCTATGAGGAGATCGAGCGGCGCGAAAGCAGTCCGAACGCCGTCATAAGTCGCTCGAGCTGCTCCAGAGCGTGACCGGCATGGCGGCGCTGCCGCTGCGGCTCGAGGCCTACGATATTTCCAACTTCGCCGGACAGGACACGGTCGGCTCGATGATCGTTTTCGTCGAGGGACAGCCGAAGAAGTCCGACTACCGCAAGTTCAGGATCGCCTGCGCCGCGAACGGACAGGACGACTATGCGTCCATGCGCGAGATGCTGACGCGCCGCGTGCAGCGCTATGCGGACGGGGATGAGAAATTCGCGCCGCTCCCGAGCGCGTTCATGATTGACGGCGGTCTGGGCCACGTGCGCATCTGCAAAGAGGTGCTCGACTCGTTCGGCCTTTCCGTTCCGTGCTTCGGCATGGTCAAGGACGACCATCACCGCACCCGCGCGCTCATCGCGCCGGACGGGCGCGAGTTCGGCATTTCGGCAACGCCTGCGCTGTTCGCGCTTGTCGGCCGCATGCAGGAGGAAGTCCACCGCTTCGCCATCGAGTACAACCGCAAGCTCGGCGGCAAGCGCGTGCGCGGCTCGACCCTCGACCGCATTCCGGGCGTCGGCGACAAGCGCCGCACGGAGCTGCTGAAGCACTTCGGCAGCGTGGAGAATATCCGCCATGCGGAGGAGAACGAGCTTGCCAGAATCGTCCCGCGGAACACGGCCAAAGAAATCTACGATTTCTTCCATAAGGAAGGCTGAGAGACTTCACGGGTTTACCGTCTGCTGACGGCGGAGCTTTCGCCGATACAGCGGCGTACCGCTGAGGCGAGATTTACGCTCAGGGTGAGCGTGCACATTGGCCGCCGCCCGGCGGCGGGGCAAAAGGGGAAAAGGGCACCGTATGGTTCCCTTTCCCCTCTTGACTCCCAAACCCTTTGAGCCGCTCAGCGAAGCATTCGCGGCTAAACGGGGGTTGCGGGGGCTCGGTTCCGTGCGTCGGGCAGGTTTTGGGACGCTTTTTATGCCCTGAGGTCAGCTTGCGTTATCCGCCGCGCATATCAGTGCGCGGCCAGACGGTGCAGGGCGGCGGCGTTCGCTGCGAAAAGCTCCGCTTCGATCAAGGGTGTGCCCTTGGAGCACCAAACGCCCCTGTGGGCCCTCGCTTTTAGACGCGCGCGACCGAAGGGAGTCGCGTCCCTAAAGGAAAGGTTGGGGGAGTCAAGAGGGGCAGGGAAACCTTGGTGTCCCTGCCCCTTTTGTCTCCGCCGGGAGACCCATCCCCCCGGCCGCCGAAGGCGAAGTGTCCGCGCTCACCTCGAGCGCAAATCTCGCCTCCGGCGGCACACCGCTGTATCGGCGAGGAATCCACCGCCTGTCAGGCGCTTATTAGATAAAATCTCGATTTACCGAGGAGGTAAAATATATGCGCGTTGTTTCCGGTTCCGCCCGGGGCTGCAGGCTCCAGCCCGTCCCCGGCATGAACACCCGTCCCACCACCGACCGGGTCAAAGAAAAACGTCTTTAATCTCATTCAGGACCATGTCCGCGACGCCGACGTCCTCGACCTGTTCGCCGGAACCGGCCAGCTCGGCATCGAAGCCCTCTCGCGCGGCGCCGCGCACTGCGACTTCATCGAGCACAACGGCACGGCGTACAACGTCGTCTCGAAGAACGTCCAGACCGCCCGGGTGCAGGGACCGCGCCTCGCATCCACCGCGTCGAGGCACGCGATTTTCTGGCGAAAGCCGCCGCGAAAAAAGTATTCCCTTATCTTCCTCGACCCACCCTACGGCGGAACTATTCTGGAAAATGCGCTTTCCGGCATAGAAAAGGTTTGACATTCTCTCTGCAAATGGTATAATAATTTGTGAAAGTGCAGTAGAGGACAGGTTCGCCCACGGCTTCGAGGTCGTCAGGGAACGTCGCTACGGCGCGACCATGATTACCGTTCTGCGTCGGCAGGACGGCGGAACGGGTGAGTAAAAAGAAATATGAGAATTGCGATCTATCCCGGCTCCTTCGACCCCGTGACGCTGGGACATCTGGACATCATCCGCCGCGCTTCCGGTCTGTTTGACCGGCTGATCGTCGCGGTGATGCACAACCAGAACAAAAAGCCGATGTTCTCCGTCGAGGAGCGCATGGAAATGCTCCGGCGCACGACGGCCGGCCTCCCGAACGTGGAGATCGAGAGCTTCGGCGGCCTGCTGGCGGACTACGCCCGCAGAAAAAACGCCTGCGTGCTCGTAAAAGGGTCTGCGCGCAGTATCGGACTTCGAGTACGAGTTCCAAATGGCTCTGGCAAACCGGAAATTAAACGCCGATCTTGATACGGTATTCGCTTATGACCAGTTCGGGTATATGTACCTGTCATCCTCGGTGGTTGGACATAGCAGTACATGGCGGCAGCGTGGCCGGTTTCGTACCGGATGAGATCGTGCAGGATATCGTGCGCCGCACACGAAAGGAAGACTAAATATGGCAACTTTAGATGAACTGATTAACCGTATGTACGACATGGTGCAGGATGCGAAGCGGGCATTCCGCTGGCCGGCGAGAAGTGCATCCTCCGAGCGCGACCAGATGCTCGACCTGCTCGACGAGCTGCGCTCCACTCTGCCGAACGACCTGCAGGCTGCGCAGGACATCGTAGCCAAGCGCAACGACCTGCTCGCCTCCGGCAATCGCGAGGCTGAGGCCATCCGCCGCAAGGCCGAGGAGGACGCGCGCCAGATGGTCTCGAGACCGAGATCGTTGTCGCCGCCCGCAAAAAGGCCAAGGAAGTGCAGGGCAACGCCGAAATCCAGGCGCGCGAGCTGCGCAGAGTTGCCAACGAGTACTGCGAGGACACCCTCAAGCGCACCGAGGAGGCTGTCGCCCTCTCGCTCGACGAGGTCCGCAAGGCCCGTCAGCGCTTCAAGAGCATCGCAAAGTAAACATGAAGATCACGGGGACTGTTTCGCAGCGGTCCCTCTTTTTCTGTTTCGTGGGAAAAGTGTGCAGGACGGAAAAAGCACGCGGCAAACTTCCCGGAACAAGTGTTCGAGTTGCAAAATCTGCTCAAAATCGCGAATACAGAGCGGTAAACTTCTGCAAAATATAACAAATTAAATCTTGCATTCAAGGCGCTGTGCCGTTATAATGTTAATAGAGTGGTGAGATGTGGGGCAAAGTGTCACGCATTCCATCGAGGCGGCAGGAAAGCGAGTGTGAGGTGAGACAGGGTGAAGGGCGAATACAGGCATACCATCGACGCAAAAGGGCGCCTTGCCATGCCTGCCAAGCTGCGCGACGAGCTCGGCGAGCACTTCACGGTCACAAAGGGCCTCGACGGCTGTCTTTTTGTCTACCCCGACGCAGAGTGGGCTTCGCTCGAAGCACGCATCCGCAGTCTCGGCAACGGCGAAAAGGCGCGCCGCATCAAGCGCTATTACTGCGCCAACGCCTTCGATGCACAGCTCGACGCGCAGGGACGTATCCTTATTCCGGGTAATCTGCGCGAATTTGCATGTCTGGAAAAAGATGTAACTGTTGTCGGCCTGCTCGACCACGCCGAGATCTGGGACACCGAAAAGTGGAACGAGTACAACGGCTCGATCGACGCGGAAAGCATCTCTGCGGACATGGAAGGAATCGATATTTTTTTTTAACCGGGAGGCTGTGAATATGGAATTTCATCATGTTTCCATTCTGCTCCAGCCTTGTCTGGACGCTCTGAACATCAAGCCGGACGGCGTCTATGTGGACGCGACGACCGGCGGCGCAGGTCATTCGCTGCGCATCGCGCAGGAGCTCGGTGAGGGCGGCAGACTGATCTGCATCGACCGCGATGATGAGGCGCTCGAGAACGCAAAGACCCGTCTCGCGTCGGTCTGGGACCGCGTGACGACCGTCAAGAGCGACTTCCGCGACATCGACCGTGTCCTCGAAGGGCAAGGGCCGGGTGCGGACGGCATTCTGTTCGACCTCGGCGTTTCCCTCTCCGCAGCTGCGACCATGCGGAGCGCGGTTCTTCTCCTATATGACAGGACGCGCCGCTCGATATGCGCATGGACCGTCAGCAGGCGCTCTCTGCGTGGGATGTGGTCAAACGCTGGAGCCGGGAGGACATCCGGCACATCCTGTTCGAATACGGCGAGGAGCGCTATGCCCCGCTGATCGCAGCCGCCATCGAGCGCGAGGCGCGGAAAAAAGCCGATCGAGACGACGCTCGAGCTTGTCGATCATCCGCGGCGCGATGCCGGACGAAAGGCGCTGCGCGAAAAGCAGCATCCGGCGAAGCGCAGCTTTCCAGGCAATCCGTATCGCGGTCAATGACGAGCTCGGCGCGGTGCGCGAGGCGATGGAAAAGGCGATCGACTGCCTGAATCCGGGCGGCCGTCTCGCTGTCATCACGTTCCACAGCCTGGAGGACCGCATCGTCAAGGCCGCTTTTCAAGCAGGCAGCCCAGGGCTGCACCTGCCCGAAGGATTTTCCGGTATGCGTCTGCGGCGAAAAGCCGAAGGTGCGTCTGACGCCGCGCAAGCCCATCCTTCCGGAGCGATGAAGAGATCGAGGAGAAACCCGCGTGCACGCAGCGCAAAGCTGCGCGTGTGAAAAAATATAAGCACGGCGTGCCGTGCACGGACTTAGCAGAAAGGGTAATGGCTTTATGGCAGCAATAACAACGAGAGACAGTGCCGCCTATAAACGATTTCTGTAACGTGAAAAGCTGCCGGCGGTCAAGGCGGAGGGCAAGAGCAGCCCAGCTGGCGAAGCTGCCGAGGAAGCGCCGCAGAAAGCCTGCGCAGGAGCGTCACCTGTGCATTCTGGCGGCGGTAGGCGCATCGGCGTACATTCTCTACTGCCAGATGCAGCGACGCAGCTGACCGCCGAGGTGAGCAAGCAGAGCGACAACCTCAGCGAGATGCAGGCGGAGAACGTTTCGCTGACGACCAAGAAGATGAACAGCATGGACATGGACCGAGGTAGAGCAGCACGCTGTGGACGATCTCGGCATGGTCAAGATGGACAATTCGCAGATCGAGTATGTTGAGCTGACCCGTCCGGACGTTGTGACGGTCGCGCACAGCGAGCACTCGCTTGAAAAACGCTGGTTTCCGGTCTGAGGGAGTGGTTTTCCTCGATCGTGGAATATATCCGCTGACGGAAGGAATAGGATATATACAGGGGAGTGAGAAGGGATGCTTTGACTTCCTTTATTTTTCCAACCGGTCCCCTGGATACCCCGGTTCCTGGAGAAACCGCCGGGGATCCCAATCCCGTCCGAAACTGGACGGCTCGCCCCGGCGCGGGCAGAGGGATAAAAGTCCGGCAGGCTGACTTTTATAATTTTAACGCGGCCGTGCTGGCCTGTCCTGCCTGTTCCGGCTTTGCCGGAATGCGGCAGGAGATGCGATTTCATTCGGAGGAAATTTTTCTATGGGAGAGAAGAAAAGCCCAGAGTTAATATGACGATGCGTCTGCGCGTGCTCACGGCGCTGTTTCTGGTCATTGGCTTCGGTCTGGTCGGCGTGCGCCTGCTCTATATGCAGGTGTTCCACCACGACTTCTATATCCAGAAGGCGACGTCGCTCCAGACGCGCGACACCTTTATCACCCCGAACCGGGGCAAGATCTACGACGCGAATATGCAGGTGCTTGCCGAGTCCGCCGAGGTCGAGCGCATCACGGTATCGCCCAAGGGCGTTGTGTCCGAGACCAAGGAGAAGAACGGCGTGACCGCCGATGTCCAGCGCCAGACGCTTGCGACCATCCTTTCCGAGACGCTGGACGTCAGCTACGACAGCGTGATGGAAAAGCTGAACAAGACCGACTCGGAATACGAGATCATCGCGCAGAAGGTCGACAAGGACGTCACCAAGGAACTGGACGCCAAGCTCGAGGCCGCCGGCTGCACCGGCGTCTACTCCGAGCCGGACACCAAGCGGTACTATCAGCACGGCTCGTTCCTGTCTGCGGTGCTGGGATACGTCGGCAGCGACAACAACGGCGCATACGGCATGGAAGTCGCAGTACAACGACGCTTTCCGGCACGGCCGGCCGCATCGTGCGCGTGCAGAACGCCCAGAACGAGGACATCGTTCCGGACACGCAGCAGTATATCCCGGCCAAGGACGGCAACTCGCTCGTCCTGACCATCGACAGCGATATTCAGAACTACCTCGAGAAGCATCTCGAGACCGCGTTCGCGGACAATCCGGAGGCGCGCGACGGCGTTTCCGGCATCGTCATGAACATCAAGACCGGCGAGGTGCTCGCGATGGCGAACCTGCCGGACTTTGATCCGAACGATGCCTACCATCTGACCAGCGAGGTCTATATCAACGAGCTCAAGACCGACGTGCAGAAGATCCTGACTGACGCGAAGATCGCCGCGGTTATCCCGGATAAATGGTATGAGGAGGGCGGCCTTGCGAATCTGCCCGAGGAGCTTCAGAAGAACGACGACATCGTCAGCAAGCTCGGCTCGCGCGCGTCAACATCCTCATGAAGACCTGGCGCAACCCGGTCGTTTCCGACAACTACGAGCCGGGTTCCACTTTCAAGCTCATGACCGTCGCTACGGCCTACGAGCTGGGCGAGGTGGACGAGAACAGCTCGTTCTACTGCGGCGGCTCGCTGATGGTAGGCGACTGGAAGGAGCCGATCAACTGCGCGAACACGAGCGGCCACGGCATGCAGACGCTGACCGAGGCGCTCATGAATTCGTGCAACGTCGCGATGATGCAGATCGTCCAGAAGGTCGGCATGGCGCGGTTTTATGAGTTTTACAAAGCCTCCGGCCTGCTCGATCAGACCGGCATCGACCTGCCGGGCGAGAGCCGCGGCCAGTTCCACAACACCAGTGAGACGAGCGACTGGAACGAGGTCGCGCTCGCGACCGCGTCCTTCGGTCAGCGCTTCACCGTCACCCCGATGCAGATGATCAACATGGTCAGCGCCATCGTGGACGACGGCAAGCTCAAAAAGCCATACGTTGTCAAAAACGTGCTGAATGCCGACGGTACGATCAAGTCCACGACCGATCCCGAGGTGCTGCGGCAGGTCATCTCTGAGGACACCTCCGCCTATATGCGCGAGGCGATGGAGCAGGTCGTTGCAGCCGGCACCGGCAAGAACGCCTACGTCACCGGCTACCGCATCGGCGGCAAGACCGCGACCTCCGAGATCGAGAAGGAGCGCGACGAGACCGGCAAGATCACCGACACCGAGGACCGCTACACCGCCTCCTTCATCGGCGTTGCGCCGATGGACGATCCGCAGATCGCGGTGCTCGTTTCCATCAACGACCTGCCCGAATCCGCGCCCCACGGCGGCGGCGCGATCGCCGCTCCGGTCGTCGGCCGCATCATGGAGGACGTCCTGCCGTACATCGGCGTGACCGCATCCTATGATGAGGACGAGAGCGACCGCCGCGAGCAGACCGTGCCGAATGTGATCGGCATGACGCGCGACGCAGCGGACGAGGGCGCTGACGAACAGCGGCTTTGAGTACATCATCCACGGCGAGGGCGAGACCGTTACCGATCAGGTGCCGTCGAGCGGCATCCGCATCCCGGCGAGCGGCCGAGTCATCCTCTACATGGGTGAAGAGAAGCCGACCGAGCAGATCGAGGTGCCTGATGTGAGCGGCATGGACCCGGATACCTGCCGGGATACGCTCGAGGAGTACGGCCTGTACCTCAAGCAGCGCGGCGTCGCCACTTCGCAGATCACGGGCGACACCACCGCGAGCAGCCAGTCGCCTGCGGCAGGCACGAAGGTGAGCATAGGCTCGGTCATCACAGTAGAATTTTCCGATACGACCACGGTCAACGACCGATAGGAGGACGTTTTATGAAATTGCAGGAACTTTTTGAAGGGCGTCGCCGTGCTTTCGAGCACGGCGGACGGCGAAAACCGAGATCGGTGAAGTGCGCTACGACTCGCGTGCGGTCGGCAAGGGCGATCTGTTCGTCGCCATCCGCGGCTACGCGACCGACGGCCACAAATATATCGAAAAGGCGCTCGAGCAGGGCGCGGCGGCAGTCGTGTGTGAGGAGGCGCCCGAGGGGCACCGGCGGTCGTCGTCGAGAACTCGCGTAAGGCGCTCGCGGAGATCGCGGCGAACCGCTTCGGCCATCCGGCGGACAGCATGGTCATGCTGGGCGTGACCGGTACGAACGGCAAGACCACCACGACCTATCTCGTCAAGCACATGCTCGAGGACGCTGGCCACAAGGTCGGCCTCATCGGCACCAACCAGAACCTCATCGGCAGCGAGGTCATCGAGACCGAGCGCACCACGCCCGAGTCCTACGAGCTGCACGCGCTGTTCGCGCGCATGCGCGACGCAGGCTGCACCCATGTCATCATGGAGGTCTCCTCGCACTCGCTCGTGCTCGACCGCGTGCACGGCATCCGCTTTGCGGTCGGCGCGTTCACCAATCTGACGCAGGACCATCTGGACTTCCACAAGACCATGGAGAATTACCGTCAGGCCAAGGCTATCCTGTTCACCGTCAGCGACAGAGGCGTCATCAATCTCGACGACGCGGCGGCAGACAAGATGCTCGCGGACGCGAAGTGCCCGTGCCTGACCTATTCCTGTGGTAATGAAAAGGCGGGTCTGTGCGCGACGAATCTTCAGCTGCACGCGGACGGCGTGGAGTTCGACGCACGGTATAACGGCGAGACCGCGCACGTCAGACTGCCCATTCCGGGTCACTTCTCGGTCGAGAATGCGCTCAACGCTCTCGGCATGGTGCTCTCGCTCGGCATGCCGCTCGCAGACGCGGCGAAGTCCATGGCGACCGCGACCGGCGTCAAGGGCCGCGTTGAGGTCGTGCCGACCGACACGGACTACACCGTGCTCATCGACTACGCCCACTCGCCGGACGGCGTGGAGAACGTGCTGAAGGCCGTCGCGGCTTCGCAAAGGGCCGTGTCGTTGCTCTGTTCGGCTGCGGCGGCGACCGTGACCGCACCAAGCGCCCGAAGATGGGTAAAATTGCGGCTGATCTCGCGGACTTCTGCGTTGTAACGAGCGATAATCCGCGCACCGAGGAGCCGAAGGCCATCATCGATGATATTCTCGAGGGCATGAAGGACAGCAAGACCCCGATGCAGGTCATCGTTGACCGCCCGGCGGCCATCCACTGGGCGCTCGAGCATGCACAGAAGGACGACATCATCGTCCTCATGGGCAAGGGTCACGAGACCTATCAGGAGGTCAACCATGTGAAGCATCACATGGACGAGCGTGAAATCGTCGCAGAATATTTCAAAAACTGATAGGGGGACTTCAAAAGTCCATCAGCTTTTGACTGGGCACTTCGTGCGACAGCACGCATTTAATAGAATTTGCGAAGCAAATTCATAATTTCGGGAGCATGTATCACGGAAATTATACAAGGAAGAAAAAGTGCCCGTAGGGCGCGGTTTTTTTCAATCTTCGCTCGAAAGCGTGGTTTCGAGCGAGAGGCTGTCAATGACAGCCTCAGATCGCTGCAAGCAGCGGCGGAATTTTGATATTTACACTGGGGAAACGGCATGGAACGATTTACACTGGCGCAGGCGGCGGAGTGGACGAAGGGCGAGACGGCGGGAGACGCTGTGCTCACCGCAGTCTCGACCGACTCGCGTCGCATTCCGCAGGAGGCACTGTTCCTGCCGCTCGCGGGCGAGCGCTTCGACGGCCATGATTTCATCGGAAAGGCGCTCGAAAACGGCGCGGCGGCGGTCATGAGCCATCGGGCGTGCGAGGAATATCCGGTCCCGGCGCTCTACGTTGGGAACACCTCGCAGGCGCTGCTCGATCTGGCGGGCGGCTACCGCATGATGTGCGGCGGCTCGGTCGTCGGCGTGACCGGTTCGGTCGGCAAGACCACGACCAAGGAGCTGCTTTACGCCGTGCTCGCGCAGCAGTTCCGCGCGGAAAGACCGAGGGCAATCTCAACAATGAGATCGGTCTGCCGCTGACGCTCATGCGTATGACCAGGGATACCGAAGTGCTGGTAGCAGAGATGGGCATGAACCATTTCGGTGAGCTTTCCCGCATGACGGCGAGTGCGCAGCCGGATTATGCCGTCATCACCAACATCGGCACCTCGCACATCGAGTTCCTCGGCTCGCGCGAGGGCATCTGCAGGGCCAAGCTCGAAATCCTCGAGGGTCTGCAGGAGGGCGGCGCGGCTGTTCTCTGCGGCGATGAGCCGATTCTGTGGGACAAACGCGAGAGCCTCGGCTGCACGGTCTATACCTACGGCATGGAAAATTCAGGCGTGCGACCTCGTCGCGCACCTGCATCCGGACGGCAGCTTTACCGTCATAAACAACGGTCTGCCGTCGGAGACGCTGCCGGTCGGCGGCAGCTTCACCGCAAAGCTGTCCATCCCGGGCGCGCACAATGTACTGAACGCTCTCGCGGCGGCGTCCGTCGGCCTGTTGATGGGCGAGACGGTCGAGAACATCCGAACGGGTCTCGTGTCCTACACCGCGAGCGGCATGCGCCAGAACATCTATGAGCAGAACGGCTTCCGCATCTACGCCGACTGCTACAACGCAAGCCCGGACGCGATGGAGGCCACGCTCGGCGTGCTCGGCACGATGGGCGATACTGGCCGCCGCATAAGCGGTGCTCGGCTCGATGCTCGAGCTCGGAGACTATACCGAGGAGGGGCACCGCCGTGCAGGCAGAGCTGCCGCGGAGCACGCGGATGTGCTCTACGCCTACGGCCCTTCGGCGGACGCCATCGCGCGCGGCGCGGAGGAAAAGGGATGACAGCGGTCCACGCCTTCACCGACCAGAATGAGCTGGTCGAAAAGCTGCGTGCGGACGCAAAGCCGGGCGACGCGCTGCTGTTCAAGGGCAGCCGCGGCATGCGCATGGAGCGCGCACTCGCACTGTTTTTAGGGGAGGAAGTTGAATAAATGAAGCAGGCACTTATCTGCTGCGCGATCGCGTTTGTGATCACGGCCGCCATCGGCCCGTCGGTCATCCGCTATCTGCGCAAGATGAAATTCGGTCAGAAAATTCTTGAGATCGGCCCGAAGTGGCATATGAACAAACAGAACATCCCGACGATGGGCGGTTTCATGTTCATCATCGGCATCGCGCTCGCCGTCATCCTCGGCGGCCTCATTACCGGCACGCTGTCGGTTCACGCGCTGGCCATCCTCGGCCTGTCGGCGGCCTACGGCGCGGTCGGTCTGGTGGACGGCTGCGCAACGATCAAGAAGAAGGAGGACGCAGGCCTGACGCCCAGACAGAAGCTCGTGCTTCAGATCCTGGTCGCGGCGGTGTTCATCCTCGTGCTGTTCCTTGAGTCGGACGGCCTGCCGTCGCTCATGATCCCGTTCACCGGCATCTCGATCGATCTGCCGTGGCCGGTCTACATCATCTTCGCGGCCTTCGTCATCGTCGGCGCGGATAATGCAGTCAACTTCACAGACGGCATCGACGGCCTCGCCGCGAGCGTCACGGTGCCGGTCGCGGTATTCTTCGCGGCGGTCGGCGCGCGCATCGGCAACACCGGCGTGACCATCTTCGCCGGCGCGCTGGCAGGCGGCCTGCTCGGCTTTCTGATCTATAACTTTAACCCCGCAAAGGTGTTCATGGGCGACACGGGCTCGATGTTCCTCGGCGGCGGCGGTCGCAGGCATGGCCTTCGCGTGCGATATGCCGCTCATCCTGCTGCTCGTCGGTCTCATCTACATCATCGAGACCCTGTCGGTCATCATGCAGGTCACCTTACTTCAAGGCAACGCACGGCAAGCGCGCCTGTTCAAGATGGCGCCTATCCATCATCACTTTGAAATGTGCGGCTGGGGCGAAAAGCGCATCGTGCTCACGTTTACTGCGGTCACGATCGTGCTGTGCCTCTGGCGGCGTATTTTGTCGCGCTGCCGTAACGCATCCCCCCTCGGAGGTGGCACAATGACATCGTCAACAAGACAGCCGCGCGGCTCGGCAGCCGCCGGAGAGCGGGACGGCCCGCACCGGCGGCGCGCCATCCGGCGCCGCGTCCCTCGCGCCAGCCGATGCCGCGGCAGTCCTACCGCCCGGCGTCCGCGAAGCGTCCGGCAAAGCCGCAGCGACGCGCGCAAAAGCCGCACACGATCGATATGCCGACCATGTGCGCAACGCTGCTGCTGCTGCTCGTCGGCCTGATCGCGCTGTTCTCCGCGAGCTACTCGAACGCGCTGTACACGCAGGGCAGCGCGACCTACTTCATCGCAAGACAGCTCAGGTGGGCGGCGGGCGGCCTTATTGCCATGTTCCTGCTGAGCAAGTGGGACTATCACGACTATAATATCGACCATCCCGGCGATCGCGTCAGCGTTTTCCTGCTGATCCTGGTGCTCATTCCGGGCGTCGGCACGACGACCAAGGGCGCGACGCGCTGGCTGTTCGGCTTTCAGCCGTCCGAGCTCGCGAAGGACGCGGTCATCATCTGCTTTTCGCGGCGTGGGCGTCCCGAAGTACCGCGACGTGCAGCACTGGAAAAAGCTGGTGCACCCATACGGCGCGCTGCTGGCGGTCTATGTTTTCTGCTCGCGAAGGAGCCGCATAACTCCGCGATCATCATCACCTGCGGCATCGGCTCATCATGCTGATCGCCGCCGGTCTGCGCATCTGGTTCCTCATTCCGGCAGGCATCCTCGCCGCTCTCGGCGCGTTCGCCTGTATCTGACGTTCGAGCATGTACGCAACCGCGTGAATATCTGGCTCGACCCGTTTCTCGGATATGCGCGACACCGGCTTTCAGGCCGCCATGGGTCAGATCGCCATCGGCTCGGGCGGCCTGCTCGGCCGCGGCCTCGGCAACGGCATGCAGAAGCAGCTGTACCTGCCCGAGCCGCACAACGACTTCATCTTCGCGACCTGGTGCGAGGAGATGGGCCTCATCGGTGCGCTCGCCGTCATCGCGGTCTTCGCCTATCTGATCTGGCGCGGCCTGCGCATGGCGCGCTCCTCGCCCGACCGCATGGGCATGCTGCTCGCGACCGGCATCACCGCGAAGCTCGCCATCCAGACCATCATGAACCTGTTCGTCGTCACGGGCCTCATGCCCGTCACCGGCGCGTCCTGCCGTTCTTCAGCTACGGCGGCCCGCGCTCATGCTCCAGCTCGCGGAAATGGGCATCCTGCTCAATGTATCGCGGTATATGCGCATAGAGGCGCGAACAGAATAGCAAAAAAAGCAGTTACAGACCGCTGCGGCGGAGGGAGAAGATCCTGTTCCGCCGCGCGGAGGGCTAATGAAGGGGAGCAAAAAACGCGCTGTCTGCCGTTCAAAGCATTCCGCACATTCAGTTTTATATTCAGAATAAATTTCGGCCTGCCGCGCAGGCGGAGGGGGAAAATTTACGATGAGACTTTATATTACCGGAGGCGGAACGGGCGGTCATGTCACGCCCGGCCTCGCTATCGCACGATATTTTGAAAAGCGCCAGCCGGAGACGGTCATCCGCTTCGCCGGCTCGGCCCGCGGCATCGAGAACAAGCTGGTCCCGCGCGAGGGATATCCGCTCGACGCCATCGAGATCATCGGCCTGTCGCGCTCGATGAGCCCGAAGGGCATCCTGCACAACATCAAGGCCGCAAAGCTCGCGGTCTCTGCGGTCGCGAAGGCGAAAAAGCTGCTGAAGGCAGCGCGTCCGGACTGCGTCATCGGCTGCGGCGGCTATGCGTCCTTCGCGGTCGTCAAGGCCGCGCAGGAGCTCGGCATCCCGACCGTCCTGCTCGAAGTCAACGCTCTGCCCGGCAAGGTCACGCAGATGCTCGCGAAAAAAGGCAGACCGCGTGCTCGTCTGCTTCGAGCAGGCGAAAAAGCTGCTCGGCGGCGACGAAAAGATCATCCTGACCGGCGCGCCGGTGCGCGGTGAGATCCTCGCGGCAAGCCGGGAAAAGGCGCGCGCGAAGTTCGGTCTCGCCGAGAACGACCAGCTTGTCGTCTCGTTCTGGGGGCTCGATGGGTGCGAAGTCCATGAACGAGCACATGGCCGGGACCCTCGCGCTCGAGTGCAAAAACGGCGTTTCCCTACCACCATGTCCACGCCAACCGGTGCGGCGGCGCGCGACTGGCTGCCGAAAAATGGCGCGCGAGCAGGGCGCGGACTTCGAGAACCACCCGAATATCCAGTACACCGAATACATCTACGACATGGCGGACCGCATGGCGGCGGCCGACCTTATCGTGTGCCGCGCAGGTGCGGCGACGCTCGGCGAGCTGTGCATGCTCGGCCGTCCGGCGCTGCTCGTGCCGTCCCCCTTCGTCGCGGAGAACCATCAGGAGAAGAACGCGCGCGCGCTCGAGTCGGCAGGGCGGCTGCCGCGTGCTGCTCGAAAAAGGATGCCACGCCGCAGAAGCTGTATGACGAGATCGGCGATATGCTGTCCGACCCGCTGCGGCTGCACGCGATGGGCGAGAACGCGACCGTGCTGGCGGCGCACGACGCGAGCGAAAAAAGATCTACCGTGAGATCCTCCGGGCGATCGAAAACCACGGCAAGTAAGGCGGAACACGCATGAATGAGAACAGAAAAAGCGCCGGCGCCTCCGCGCAGAAAAGCGACGGCGCCGGCCCGGAAAAATTCAGACGCGCACTGCACGCCTTGAGCCGTGCGGTGCTGCTCCTGCTGCTGACGGCGGCGGCGATCGTGATGATGACCATCTTTTTCAAGGTGAACACGATCTCGGTCGAGGGCGCGGAAAATACTCCGCCGAGGAGATCACGAACGCGCTCGACATCAGCAAAGGGCGATAATCTCTATCTCTGGAACAAGATGAAGGTGCAGGAGCATCTTCTCGAAAGCTGCCCCTATCTCGACTCTGGTTCGTATCCGCAGGCATCTGCCTGACGCGCTCGTGCTGACCGTGACCGAGTGTCGCGCGGCGGCGGCGGTCAAGGCGGAGGACGGCTCGTACTACTACATCAGCAGCACGGGCAAGATCCTCGAGCAGAGCACCTCGGACGGCGGCCTTGCGGTCGTGACCGGCCTCGAGGGCGCACAGATGCAGACCGGCAGGAGATCGCGCCGCAGACCGACGCGGCGGTGAGCGCCTATCTCGAGATCATGCAGGCGCTCAGTGAGCAGCAGATGGCCGACGATCTTCAGTTCATCAATTTGCAGGAGCTGACCGATGTGCGCATCGGCTGCGGCGGACGCTTTTGACCTGCGCATCGGCGCGGTGGACAGCGACCTGTCCTACCGCATCCGCTTGCGCAGACGGTCATGTCCGAGCGGCTTTCTCCCTTCGGACATCGGCAGGCTGTACTGGGACGATGAGGGCGGATGCATTTTGTGCCGAGAGACGGCCGAGGAGGTCGCGCGTTCGGGCAGCGTTTCGGGTGCGGCGGATGCGATGAACACCATCGCACAGAACCCGGACGGCGAAAAACGGGCTGACCGATTCGCAGAAGAACAATGCGCAGACCTCGACGGACAGCTCGACTACGGACAGCAGCGATACCACGGACAGCACGGATACCTCGTCGGACGATACGACGTACTACGATGACAGCAGCTGCGATGACAGCGGCGACGATGACTCGTATGACGACAGCTATGACGATTCGTATGACGACTCGGATTACAGCGAATAACGTATTTGTGCAAAAAAAGTCCGCCAGCGCGCAAAAATGTGTGCAAACCGCCCTTGTCCGCCGCGAAAGGCGGCGAGGGACGGAAAACCGCAAGTTTTTTTCACAGGTTCGCTATTTTCTGTTGCAAAATCGGGAAAATAGAGGTAGAATTATAACAATAGGGGCAGACTGTCCGCGCGGAGCGGCAGGGGCTGTCCGTCAAAGGCACGTTAAAAATTATCTGTACGATCTTTAACTATAAAACGGAGGATGTCAACAATGGGTTTTGAGTTTGAACAGGGCTTGGATAATGTAGTTAGTATCAAAGTCATCGGCGTCGGCGGCGGCGGCGGCAACGCCGTAAACCGCATGGTCGAGAGCGGCGTGCAGGGCGTTGAATTTATTTCGGTAAACACGGATATGCAGGCTCTGAATTATTCGCAGGCCACCACGAAGATCCAGATCGGCGAGAAGCTGACCAAGGGTCAGGGCGCAGGCGCGAACCCGGAGATCGGCCGCAAGGCTGCCGAGGAGAGCAAGGAGCAGATCGCAGCAGCGCTCGCAGGCACCAACATGGTATTCATCACCGCCGGCATGGGCGGCGGCACCGGCACCGGCGCAGCTCCGGTTGTTGCACAGATCGCTCGTGAGCTGGGTATTCTGACGGTCGGCGTTGTTACCCGTCCGTTCGCTTTCGAGGGCCGCAAGCGTCTCGAGCAGGCTCTGCGCCGGCATCGAAGAGCTGAACAAGAACGTAGACTCCTGGTCATCATTCCCGAACGAGCGTCTGAAGTATGTCTCCGAGCAGAAGATCACCTTCAAGAACGCCTTCGAGATCGCAGACGGCGTTCTGCGTCAGGCAGTTGCCAACATCTCCGAGCTCATCACCGTTCCGGGCTTCATCAACCTGGACTTCGCGGACGTTACCTCGGTCATGAAGGACGCAGGCTACGCGCATATCGGTACCGGCCGCGCTGCTGGGAAAGACAAGGCAGCTGAGGCTGCACGCATGGCGATCTCCAGCCCGCTGCTTGAGACCTCCATCGACATGGCGCACGGCGTTATCGTTTCCATCATCGGTTCGGACGACATCGGTCTGGACGAGGTTGAAACCGCAGCTACCATGGTACAGCAGGCGGCTCACCCGGATGCACACATCATCTTCGGTGCGTTCATCGACGACACCATGGATGACGAGTTCGCGTCGTCGTTATCGCGACCGGCTTCGACAACATCCCGAATTCCGCAAAGATGGACATGGACGGCGCCGGCCTTCAGCGCAAGGCGGCTCCGGCACAGACCGGCTCCGGCCTGTTCTCGAATGCTTCCGCTGAGGCTGAGCAGAAGCCGGCAGCAAAGCCGCAGTCCTCGAGCGACGTCGGCTCGACGATGCAGCCTTCGATGTTCTGATGCGCATCTTCGACAAGGACCACCGCTAAAAACTGAATGGATTCAAAACAGCCCCTCGGGGGCTGTTTTGGTCTGATGATACAGGTTAAATCTCTGTAAAATGAGAGATGGCTGAATTCCTGTAAACCTGAGAGAGAAAGGAGAGTGATCGCTGTGAGTACGGACCCTGGAAGTAGGGAGAACAATCTAACTCGCGGCGGCGCTTTTCCGATAAGACCGCCGAAGAAAGGCGGTTTTATTATATGGTTGAATTTTTCAAGACGATCGACGGCAGAATCACAGAGATAAACGAATTCTCTGAGGGCTGCTGGGTAAATATGGTACATCCATCCTCGGACGAGCTGGCGCAGATCGCGAAGGCGGCCGAGGTCGAGGAGGAGTTCGTCCGTGCGGCGCTCGACCCGGAGGAAAGCTCGCGTGTCGACATGGAGGACGAGCAGCTGCTCATGATCGTCGACATCCCGATGGTCGAGAAAAGCTCGGTCGAGGACGGCGGTCAGCTGTTCAGCACCATTCCTATGGGCATCGTCGTGGCCAAGAGTGCGGTCATCACGGTCTGCCTCGAGGACAGCATCATCCTCCGCTCGATCGCGGAGGGCGCAGTCAAGGCGTTCATACCGCGCTGCGCACGCGCTTTGTGTTCAGATCCTGCTGCGCATCGCAGGCCGCTTCTTGAAAAAACCTGCGCATGATCGAGCGCGACTTCACGCGCATCGAGAAGCGCCTGTACGACTCGCTCAAGAACGAGGAGCTGATTCAGCTGCTCGGCCTGAGTAAATCGCTCGTTTACTTCTCCTCCTCGCTCAAGGGCAACGAGGTCACGATGGAGAAGGTGCTCCGCGGCCGCGTGCTCACGCTGTACGAGGACGACCGAGACATTCTGGAGGACGCGCTGATCGAGGTGCGTCAGGCGATCGAGATGGCGAGCATCTATTCGAACATCATGGCAGGCACGATGGATGCCTATGCATCGGTCGTTTCGAACAACCTCAACATCATCATGAAGGTCCTCACCATCCTGACCATCATCATGACCATCCTGAATATCGTGTTCGGCTTCTTCGGCATGAACATCGGAGAGGGACGGATACCGGGCGACTGGGTCTGGTGGATGCCGCTCGCGATCACCGTGGTCGGCTGCTTCTTCGCGTGGTACATGCTCAAGAAAAAGAACCTCGACTGAGTTTTCCCAGGAATAAAAGCACCCCCGGCGCAGAAAATGACTGCGTGAGGGGGAGCGGCGCATAAGACAGGTTTATAGCTTTAGAAAGAACAGCGTGGCGGAAGTCACGCTGTTCTGCTTTTTGATGCATGAGTGGGCATTTCGGCAATGATGCTCTTCGGCAGTTCTGCCTGCTCGTTTTCATAATCGACAGACAGCTTTTCAAATCGGCTATCATTGATTTTGCCGGAGATGTTGTTCTCATAGAGCCGTTTGAACAGACGGTCAAT
>VOFC01005801.1_pt1 | contig 19880 bp, 44 predicted proteins | sample 5384161 | NCBI WGS metagenome assembly VOFC01 (sample SAMN12384722, study PRJNA508395) | human gut metagenome | isolation source: healthy gut B | host: Homo sapiens
TGTCGCTTTCCCTGGTATCTTTAAAAGGTGCATTAGAGGGACGTGCACCACAGATCACCGAAGAGATGAAGCTTGCCACAGCAAAAGCAATCGCTGGACTTGTTCCGGATGAAGAGCTGAACGAAGACAATATTCTTCCGGAAGCTTTTTGACCCACGCGTATCACAGGTCGTAAGTGAAGCTGTCAAAGCTCTGATTTAATCTTATGAATACAAAAACCTATGATATGGAATCGCCCGCAGGAAATATCCTGCGGGCTTACTTTACAAAAAGGAACTCCTCAGCGCTGGGGAGAACGGCGCTACTATGCACTGGACTACTATCTGAAACAGAATTTCGGTGAAAAACTGTACAAAATTTCTTTAAACGGAGGCTGTTCCTGTCCGAACCGGGACGGAACCTGCGGCACACGCGGTTGTATCTTCTGTAGCGAAGGCGGATCCGGCGATTTTGCCGCTTCTTCTTTCTTTCTGTTGCTGATCAGCTTGCCTATGGAAAAGGCCTTGTCCGCCCCTAAATACAACGGACACAGCTATATCGCCTATTTTCAGGACTTTACCAATACCTATGCACCAGCCTGTCATCTGCGCCGGATCTTTACCGAAGCGATTTCTGATCCAGAAGTACGCATTTTATCTATCGCAACGCGTCCGGATTGCCTTTCACCTGAAATCCTTACACTGCTTGCCGAACTAAATGCCATTAAACCGGTCTGGGTAGAGCTTGGACTTCAGACGATCCACGAACGCACTGCCAACTGGATGCGCCGTGGTTATCCACTTTCCGTCTTTGAGCAGGCGGTCCATTCCCTTCACGCGATTGGGGTACAGATCATCACCCACGTAATTTTATTTCTTCCGGGAGAATCTGAAGCAGATATGCTCGCAACCATCCATTATCTGAACGCTCTTCCGATTGACGGAATCAAGCTGCAGCTTCTCCACGTTCTGAAGCATACCGATCTGGCAGATTTTTACAGACAGGAACCTTTATATTCCAGATATGAACTCTTATTTTCATCTGCTCGGAAAATGTATCGCTTCGCTCCGTCCGGATATTGTCATTCACCGTCTGACCGGTGACGGACCAAAATCTCTTCTTATCGCACCGCTCTGGACCGGCAATAAACGGTTAGTACTCAATCAGATGCAGCGCTATTTAAAAAGAGCAGAATCTCTGGCAGGGAAAAAGAATATACTACATTTTAAGGAGGCAGCCCTATGGCAGAAGCATTTACACTTTATAAACTCATCATTCTATACATGCTGGACAAAGTTGATTTTCCTCTGACCAACTCCCAGATTTCTGAATTTGTCCTGGACAAAGGATATACCGATTATTTCAAACTCCAGCAGGCTCTTTCTGAACTTGCGGACGGTGGTCTCATCCTGAAAGAATCCACTCACAACCGCACTCTTTTTCCATCTGACGGAAGATGGGAAAGGGACGATTCATCTTTTCCGGGATAAAATCTCAAAGCCAATCCAGGATGATATTGACCACTTTTTTACAGACAAAACAGTATGATCTGAAAAATGAAGTTTCCGTAAAAGGCGGATTATATGAAAAATGCAGGAGAGGAATATTCCGTGCGCTGTCAGGTCTTTGAAAATCACGAACCCCTGATCGATCTGACCCTTTCTGTACCGACTGAAAAAGAAGCGGCGGCAATCGCACTCAACTGGCAGAAAAAAAATCAAGTCGTCTATGCGTGGCTGATGTCTCAGTTATTGTGATGGATGTGAATGATACGGTTCGCAAATTAAGGCTGTGATTGGACAATGATACACTTGAATCTCACGACATGAAAACTCTACGTTGTTCTTTGGGCAGATCTCAGCTACGTTCTTGAAAGCTTGCAAGCCTCATGCCTGCTCCAAAGAGCTGAATCCCGGGCGCGGACAGAAAACAAATGGATAAGGATTCCATGTTTGTGCTATGGAGATGAGACACAAAAAATTGGAAGTCCTTGCTGACACAATTTTCGCCTTAAGTGGCTCATCGGAATGGTCAGCACAAAGGAATCTGCTCTATTTGTTTTTCTGTCCGCGTCCGACCACAACCTATAAAAAAAAAGCAGACCGTCCCATATTCCGATCTGCCTAAATAACCACCACAAAACTGATGAATTTCCTTTCTTCTATTTCCTCCATTCCCACCGTAATTTCTCCGTGGTAACGATTCACAAGCATCTTTGCATTATAAAGTCCCAGTCCATGCTTTTTTTTCCATCTTCTTTCGTAGAAAATCCTTTTTCAAAGAAATGACTGATCTCGCCAAGTCCTATATTTTCGACCTGATTTTTTATCGTGAAGATAAGCTTATCATTCTGGGAATCAATTTCGATCAGTACCTGATTTTTTCTTCGGTACAGGCTTCGTATGCATTGTCGATCAGGGTTCCAACAATCTCGATCAGGTGGTGTTCGGAGATTCCGGATACGATTTCTTTATTCCATACCCGGATATCGGTCTGGACATATTCCGGTGCACGGACAATTTTACTGTAAATAAACCCTGCCAGGATTTTTATCGCTGATCTTCAGAAGAGGGAGATACTTCCTGCTGTCATCTTCTCTGGCGATTTCCGTAATATATTCAGACTGCTTTTGCTACCAGTTCTTCATAATTGTCGATGGTCAGATGCATATTCAGGATTGCATTCAGATGATTGTCAAATTCATGCTGTTTGGCACGGATTTTTGACCAGTTCTTCCAGCGGAATCAGATAGTTCTGATAAAGCCGTAGTTCATTTTCCTTCTGGCGTATCAGTACATAATTACTTCGCCAGTCCACAATTCCCCAGATCACAACGATCACCATCAGAACAAACATGATAAACACCCTGTAATCAAGTTGTACCGCTGATCAGGAAATCCACGATCAGATAGACTGACACCATAAGTGCCATTACGCAGAAAATACGATATAGAAATTTGCGTACCCAATCAGCCATTTAACAGTCCTCCGATCACCGATTTGTAAAGTCACACCGATTTCTACCGTATCCGGACAATTTTTTTGATCCGGATGATCCGGTTGACGGTATCGTAATATTCAACTTCATTTTATTGACCCGCATACATCCGATGGCACTGCGCAAACATCCCTTTTGGCATTTAAGCAGCATCTGTCTGAGAGTCACATAAAGGGACATCCCAGTTTTCCGTCACAAGATGCAGTCTTGTTCCTCTCGGTATCGCTTCCAGATAACGGATATCCTCGCATTTCAGCTGATAATTGATCCCGTCTTTTTTCACAACGATCACCGGTGGTTTCTCCCTGCTCTCTTTTTCCAGCACCTTCTGAACAACCTCTTCCACCTGCTCCCTGTGAAATGGCTTCATAATGTACTGGTAACAGTGCAGCTCCCGGTAAGCCTGCATTTCCATATTGCCAATGGCAGTCACCATCACGATCGGGGTAAAGTATATTCAAACCTCTCCCGTATCTCTCTTGCGAACAAAATTCACCGATATCCTCCCGGTTCGCCGCTTAGATTTACATCCAAAAGGAAAAGACCATACCGGATTTCCTGATCCAGCAGGTCTTTTTTGCTTCTTTCAGGGAAGATGCCTTGTGGACACGGATATCATCTGAATATGTGGTAAGAATCTCTGACAATGCCTGCAGCGAAGTCAGTTCATCTTCCAGATCAATACATCCGTCATCTATTTGTCACCTTTCCTCTCTTTTTTAATCTAATCTTCCTTGATCACTTCTTTAGCGCTCTTTACAAGCCCGCAAGTGACTGCAGTTCTGACGGAATGATGATTTTCGTTGCCTTACCGTCTGCAGCCCTTTCAAACGCTTCCAGACTCTTGATCGTAAGCACTGCCTGGTCTGCGCCCGCTTCACGGATCATGCGGATACCATCTGCATTTGCCTGTTGTACTTTAAGGATGGCTTCCGCTTCACCTTCTGCCTCTTTGATCCTCTTTTTTTTCTGCTTCTGCCTGGAGGATCGCTGCCTGTTTTTCAGCTTCCGCTTTCAGGATCACAGATTCTTTTTCACCTTCTGCAACAAGGACCGTAGATTTCTTTTCTCACCTTCCGCACGCAGGATGGATTCACGTCTTTCACGCTCTGCCTTCATCTGCTTCTCCATTGCATCCTGGATCGCTGCAGGCGGAATGATGTTTTTCAGTTCCACACGATTGACTTTAATTCCCCATGGATCCGTTGCCCATCCAGAGATGCGCGCATCTTCGTATTGATCGTCTCTCTTGATGTCAGTGTCTGTCAAGTTCCAGATCACCGATAATGTTACGAAGGGTGGTCGCTGTCAGATTACTCGATTGCCATGATCGGGTTCGCTACTCCGTAGCAGAACATCTTCGGATCTGTAATCTGGTAGAATACAACGGTATCGATCCGCATGGTTACGTTATCCTTTGTGATAACCGGCTGCGGTGCAAAATCAACTACCTGCTCTTTTAAGTCTACTCTTCTTGCCACACGTTCAATGATCGGCAGTTTAAAATGAAGTCCTACACTCCATGTTGCCTGATATGCACCAAGACGTTCGATAACCAGTGCCTTTGCCTGCGGCACGATTTTTAATGCAGGAAGTCAGAAGCAGTAATGCGATCACAATAATAATTACTAAAATAATAAGTCCCGTCATCTTTTAGTCCTCCTCATATTTTTTTACAATTAACTTTACTCGGATATATTAACCACCTTCGCCAGTGTTCCGGGTTCCAGGATCACGTCATCCTGTTCGGATCTTACCGTCCACTCTGTACCATTTACCACCGCCATACCAGTCTGCCCGATGTTATCTACTTTCTGGCTGATCCGGATCGTCTTTCCGATGATTCCTTCATAGTTCGTCTTCAGACGGCGGGATGTTGATAAACGCATTGCAAATGGTCTTGTAAATACAAGCAGTAAAATTGTCACAAAAAAAATGCAACCACCTGTCCGGCAAACGGTACATCCAGAATATTCAGGATCAGTGCCGCCAGCGCACCTCCTGCTCCCCAGATCGTCGTAAGTCCCACCGTTATCGGATAATCATGCGCGTATTTGTAACCAATTCCATGCCCCAGCTTTGCAGAACCTTTATAATGTGCATCCTGCAAATGCACCGGAACAGTCGTTTTATATTTTTTTCACATTGTCCATCGCAGCAAAGACAGCATTACATGCTGAATTACTCTTCGGCGCTGTTGCCACATAAAGAACTGCCTGAGATAAAATGATCTGGGCTTCCGGCATACCGATCCGCTCTACTGCCTGAGCTGCTGCACTCACAGCCACTTGTAGCGCCATCGGATCTGCATTGCCAACATCCTCCGATGCACAGATCATAATCCTGCGGGCAATAAACTTAATGTCTTCTCCCGCATACAACATCTTCGCCAGATAATAGACAGCTGCATCCGGATCAGATCCCCGCATACTTTTGATAAATGCTGAAATGGTATCGTAATGATTGTCTCCTGTCTTGTCATAGCGCACAACCCGCTTCTGAATACATTCGGATGCAACATCCAGCGTGATATGGATCATTCCATCCTCACTTCTTGTTCTGTGGTGAGGATACCCAGTTCCACCGCATTAAGCGCAGATCTGGCATCTCCACCGGCAAGGTCTGCCAGGAAATGCAGGGCATCCTCCTCGATCACCGCATGATAGGCTTCCCATTCCTTTTTTTTCATCCTGCACCGCTCTCAGAATCAGGGTCTTCTATTCTTCCTGTAAAAGCGGCTTTCAGTTCAAATACACTGGATCTGGAAAGTAAAGCGCACCGTTGACTTCAAAATAGGGATTCTCTGTGGTTGCTCCAATGAGGATCAAGGTACCATCTTCTACAAACGGAAACAGGTAGTCCTGCTGGCTTTTGTTAAAACGATGGATCTCATCGATGAAAAAGGATTGTCCTTTTTCTGGTACATCCCTTTCAGTTCTTTTCGCCTTATTCACCACTTCTTCCATATCTTTTTTACCGGCTACGGTAGCATTGATCTGGGTAAATTCTGCACTTGTTGTATTGGCGATCACCTTTGCAAGCGTAGTCTTTCCGGTTCCCGGAGGTCCGTAAAAATAACAGAACTTCAGTTTATCCGCCTTGATCGCACGGTATAAAAAGCTTGTCTTTTCCGATAATGTGCTGCTGTCCAACCACTTCATCCAGAGTCGTCGGACGCAGTCTGGAGGCAAGCGGCGATTCTTTTCTCCTTTGTCGTCTCCCGCATGTAATCAAATAAATCCATCAAAACCTCTCCATTTTAATCCAGCAGCAATTCATCGACTGTCACAAATTCATATCCCTTCGCCTGCATGATATCGATAATGCGAAGTGCCGCCTTTACTGAAGACAGATAACCGTCATGTAATAAAATAATATCATTTTCCTCCGTTTCCGTCACTACTTTATTGACAATTTCTGTCTCGTTATCCGTATTCCAGTAAGCGGATCCACATTCCATAACACCGCAATCATGCCGGTATTCTCTTCCATCTCCTTCTTCCAGGCTCCATAGGGCGGTCGCATATATTCCGTCTTTTTCCGGTAATTTCTTCAATCGCGGTATTGGTCTTTCCGAATTCGCACTCTGTCATTTCCTGAGACATTTTTGTGAGATCTACATGACTGTAAGTATGATTTCCAATAATATGCCCTTCTTCAGCCTCTCTGCTCACAACTTTCGGATATTTTACTACATTTTCCCCGATCACAAAAAAAAGTAACCTTCACATTCCGCCCGGCAAGCCCGTCAAGGAGCACTGGCGTACTGGAAGGATGTGGGCCATCATCAAATGTGAGGGCGATCTTGGGCTTTCCTGATACTGCTCGTTTGTTCCACCTGCCTCATAGGATGCTTCTACCGTTTCATCGTTCATTCTTATCAGTTTGATCTTTCCGTTATCGATCACTCCCCAGGTAAACAGAAGCCATGTAAAGCATAAAAAACTGATTGTTCCATAAAGCAGTCGGTACCACATACGGATATCCCTCTTTTCCCATTCTCTTTTTACTATATGCGGGAGATTCTTTACCTATGTACTCACATTTATGCTTTCTTGCCTCCGGTACTCTTGCATTAAAAAAAATCTATACAGAACACCAATCTCTTCCTGTTTTTTCTATACTCAGATCAAAAAAGGGGATATCAACCAGCTTCTGCTTGACTCATATCCCTGAATGATCTACATTGCTTTTTTATAAAGTTCAATGATATCCCTGATCGTAGACTGTCTCAGATTTGCCATGATATTTCCGCTCTTCATGGCATCGGCAGCCATCAGTTCAATCTTATCTTCCGTTACACCAACATCGGCAAGATGCTGCGGAATACCAAGATCACGAAGCAGATCTCTCGCTTCATCTACCAGCATTTCCGGAACAAAATCGATCACCGGGTCTTTTTCTTTGCTGATATAATTGTAGATCTTCTCATAACGTCCATGATCTGCAAGTGCATTATATTCCACAATCGTTGGAAGAAGAATCGCATTTGCCACACCGTGCCACATGGAAATAGGCGCTTACCGGATGGCTCATAGCATGGATATTTCCAAGTCGCCCATGCAAATGCGATACCTGCGAACATGCTTCCGAGAGCATGGCTGCCGCCGCCTCTTCGTCCTGACGGTTTGCTACGAATCTGCGCAGATTTGCACCGATCAGTTCCATTGCCTTTTCTGCCATTGCATCAGAAAATGGAGATGCATCTCTTGAAGTGTAAGCCTCCCATGCATGGATCAGTGCATCTACGCCACATGCTGCGGCTACCGATGCCGGAGAAGTCATAACAAGCTCCGGATCCAGAAGTGCATAGCTTGGGATCAGCTCATAGCTGAACACAGTCAGCTTATAATTTCTTGCTTCATCGGTAATAACAGAAAATGCCGTCACTTCACTTCCTGTACCTGCAGTTGTCGGGATCGCAATGATCGGAACGATCGGTCCCGGTACTTTGTGTGCACCTTCATAATCTCCGATCTCTCCGCCGTATTTTGCAAGAACACCGACTGCCTTTGCCACATCCATCGGACTTCCGCCACCGAAAGCTACAATACTGGTTGCTCCTGCTTTTTTTGTATGCTTCTGTTGCTTTATCTACCGTTGCAACAGATGGATTTGCTTCTACATCAGTAAATACTTCCACTTCGATACCGGAAGCCTTCACGATCTCTTCGACTTTCTCGACCATTCCGATCTTCTTCAAAACCGGTCCGAGATCAGAAGCATCTTCTTGGAACCACTTTTCTCAAGAAGCTCCGGAAGTCTTTTTAAACTGCCTTTTCCAAAAAATAATATCCTGTGGTACATTGAATGTAAAATCTTTCATCATCTACTACTCCTTTTAAATAAGAATGTGCCTCGGCACATTCTTGCGCCGAGTGCGTTGCTGAGCGCCAGTGGCGCTCGTTAAGCAACGACCGAAGCGGAGCGTAGACCGCTTGCGACATTCTTCATCTTCGTGCGAGTGCGCATCTCCCGGTACGCAGTGCCTTTTGTTTTCATAGGAAGTTCCTTCAGAATTTCCTGTGAAAAAAACGAGCCGCACCTTAGCAGTCTCGCCCTTGAGTTTCTACCTTTACACAGCATATACCCTCTGTCATTTTCTTGTCAAGAGGATTTTCTGTTTTTATTTCTTCTTTTTCTTTCCATTCTTCTTTGTCGGCTTTTTCACGCTATAGCCAAATGTTCCGAGCAACTTACCCAGACTATAATACTGTCCGTGCACATATACGATCGGATCGGTCTTTTCCAATGCAAATCGCCCTTTCTGATCCATATAGGCATCATCTACATGAACCGCTTTTACCTCGGCAAGGAAAATATGATGCGACCCCCGGCGTTTTTTTTGACCACCTTACACTCGATGTTGACCGGACTCTCCGCAATCAGTGGCGCACTCACATATTCTGCCTTTTCCGGTGTCAGATGCAGCTCTTTGAATTTGTCCACATCTTTTCCCGAACGCACACCGCAATAATCCGTTGCATACGCAAGTTTTTCCGTTGTCAGATTGATTACAAATCTCCTGTCTCTTCGATCATATGATAAGAATACCGCTCTGGTCTCACGGAAATCGAAACCATCGGCGGGTTTGTGCAGACCGTTCCCGCCCACGCCACGGTAATGATATTCGGATTGCCTTCTTTATCTGCCACACTGACCATAACTGCAGGCAGTGGATACAGCATATTTCCCGGCTTCCAGATCTGTTTTGCCATAAGCCATCTCTCCTATAAAGTTATCTGTTTTTATTTTTGCTGCAGGTAAGTTACCAGAACAGGGATCATCTGTTTCTTTTCTTGATACTACACCTTTCAGGAGAATTTTTTCCGTATCTCCCGGCAGTTCAAACGCTTCAAGAACCTGTTCCTTTGCATTTTCACCACAGCAAAGGAGTTCTGTAGACTCTTCCAGAATATTAGTCATCATCAGATACAACATATGCAGTCCCTGGGTCTTTCTCGCCTCTTCCAGATATGGGATCAGACGTCCTTTCACCTCATCCAGTTCATCCTGATTCATGGATGTGATCTGTCCGACTCCAAACATGATATCTTTTACATTGAACACCTTAAAGTCCTGGAAACAGATCTCTTCTACGGATTTGCCACGCAGATTGCTTCCCATTGAACATCTCTTTGCATGTTCTTCCATATCAATCCCGGCAATCCCGCGCCAGTGCCTCTGCTGCCGCCTGATCAACCATCGTACAGGTTGGTGAACGGAACAGTAACGTATCCGAAATAATTGCAGAACACAGAAGTCCCGCCATCTGTGGCTCTACCTCTACACCACTTTTCCTGATACATCTGGTAAATGATCGTAAGCGGTACATCCAACCGGCTGATTCCGGAAATATACCGGTCCGATTGTCTCCAGACCGCCCAGTCTGATGATCAATGATCTCCTGCACCTCTGCCTCTTCAATTCCATTCACAGCCTGTGATTTTTCATTATGATCCACGAGAATCACCTGTTTTTACGGGATGTCATAAGTCTTCGTCTGGAGAGGAAACCACAGAACTTTCCTTTATTATCCAGAATTGGGAAATCTCTGTACTTCGTCTTTGACATAACTTCTTTCACATGTTCCACATAATCATTCAAATGAAAAAATCTCCAGATTATCACGGCTCATAAAATACTTGACCGGAATACTCTGGTTGATCAGCCTTGCAGCAGTAAAGGTATCGTGTGGTGTCTGAATAATCACGATATCTCTCTCCTCTGCCATCTTCTTGATCGTCTTGGAAATATTGGCTCCCTGACAGATGACAAGACAGCTTGCATCCATCTCGATCGCGCACAGCTGTGACTCATAACGGTTTCCAAGAATGACAAGATCATCCTTCTCAATAAAAATTCTCCATCAGATCCGGACTGGATGCGGCAATGACAACTTTTCCATTCAGGAAATAGCCATGCTCATTCCCGGAGATCAGTGTTCCGTCCAGTGTTTTGACGATATTGCGGTACTGGGTTCTCGCTGTTGCAAGGATATTATTATCGTACACTTCCATATATGACGTAGCAATATCTCCGATAGTGATCAACCCTTCCAGCTTCTCACCTCTTGTTACCGGCAGTGTCTTAATATTCTCATCTTTCATTCTTGCCCATGCGTCTTTAATGGACATGTGACCAGATACACCCTCAATATGACGGATATCCATATCTTTTACCTGAAGGTGTACATTGTCCAGAAGAGACGGCACACTTACCTGGAATTTATCCAGAACATATGCTGTCTCACCATTTACCTCTCCCGCTCTTTTCGCTATGTATTTTCTCCTGTGATTTTATTTTTCAGATTTGCATATGCAATTGCCGAACAAATAGAATCTGTATCTGGATTTTATGTCCGATCACATATACTTTCTTTGGTTTTTTTCTGATCCATTTTATATTACTCCATTACTATCTCTTGTTCCTTTACTTTTCAGAATGCCATTTTTTACTGTTCGTCAACCCTTGTTCGGATAAAAGACCATTACACTAAATTTTAAACAATATCTCTACCAGTGCCTTCGGTCTGCCACCCGCTGCCGCTGTCTTCTTTGCATACACTTTTCCATAATCGGCTTCCATGATCTTATTCATGATCCGGCGCGCACTTCTGACCGTACTTCCCAGGCACTCCGCCAACTGATGTGCATCGAAAATATAACTTTTTCTTACAAAATCTTCAGAATTGACGTTGTGCTGAGCCGGTTTTTTCTGAAATTTTCTTCGGATCGGAAGAAATGAGCTGATATTCAGCTGGATCTCCTTTCCAAGCGGTCCATGCTGTGTCTGACCGGCATCAATCCAGATCTCCTGCTTTGCATTTTTCAGTTCATTTCCGCGTCATTCATCGTGCCTCCGGTTCCGATCCCTACATTCAGGCTGATTTTATTTTCTTTTTTTCTTCCTGGATGCAAAAATTGAAAAATACACCTGATGCAAAAATTCCCTTCTGTATATTTGATGATTTCTTTTTCAATATCTGCTTTTGCAAGCATACTTGCGGATACCGGTGGCATACATCCGTATACAACTGAGATAACAAGTGCCGGTCCAAAACATGTAATGATACCTAATAACATGGTGATTTTTCCCCCATTTGACAATACCATGAAACAGGTGCTCCCATTGATACGATCAGGGAGATCATTGTTACCAGGACTACGAATCCATACTTTTATCTATACAAAAAATGTGTTATACTAATAAACATATTGAGCATACGTTCAGAAAAATAAACTAACAGAGGTGTTAAGATGGAAAACGAAAAAATTACAGAACAGACAGAAAGCATGGCAGACTACGAAGCACATTTCGATGATGCCAATCCATGGAATGTGGTCGCACGTTATCAGGAAGAAGGAACCAATCTTCACGTAAAAGTAGAAGGAATCGTAAATGGTGGTGTCATCGCCATGGTCGAAGGACTTCGAGGATTCATCCCGGCATCCCGCCTTTCTTTTTTCTTATATCGAAGATCTGGAGACTTATCTTCTAAAAAGAAATTGATGTCCGCGTGATCGAAGCAAACCAGGCAGAAGGACGCCTGATCTTATCTGCACGTGAGATTTTAAGAGAACAGAAAAAAAGCAGAAGATGCAAAAAAACTTGCATCTGTACAGGTTGGAAGTGTTGTAAAAAGGTACCGTTGAATCGCTTCAGTCCCTACGGTGCTTTTGTACGTCTCGAGAACGGTCTTTCCGGTCTGGTTCACATTTCCCAGATCAGTACCCAGAGAATCAAATCAGCAGATCAGGTACTTCACGTTGGGGACGAAGTAGATGTCAAAGTCATCGGTATCAAAGACGGTAAGATCAGCCTCAGTATCAAGGCTCTTGCCGAAGATGCTGAAAAAGAACAGGAGGAAGAGCTGGAACACGTAGAAATTCCGAAAGTAGAAGCAATCGGAACCAGCCTTGGGGATCTGTTTAAAAATATCAAGCTTTAAAAATTATAATTTAAAAAAAGGGAAGCCTGCACTTTCGCAGACTTCCCTTTATCATTGCCTGATAAGTGTCACTGACACTTTATGCGAGAATGTACCCCCTGTACATTCTTTTCTATTTCTCCAGTGCTTCCAGATCCTGCATCCAGACTGCCGCACACGCATCGCTCGGCATTCTCCAGTCTCCTCTCGGTGAAAGTGCCACCGTACCGATCTTCGGTCCGTCCTGCAGGCAGGAACGCTTGAACTGCTGCGCAAAAATCTTCGGTAAAAGGTCTTCCAGCCATTTCATGATCGTCTCGTTGTCATAAGTTCCTTCAAATGCAAGCTTTGCGAGCCGATAGATCTTTGACGGTTCAAAGCCAAATCTCTCAGAACATAATACAGATAAAAATCATGCAGTTCATACGGACCTACAAGGTCTTCTGTCTTCTGGGCGATCTCGCCATCCTTCGGTGGAAAGAAGTTCCGGACTTACCGGTGTGTCAAGAACATCCAGAAGTACCTCTTTTCAGCTCCTGATCTCACAGGTATCCGCATAATACCGGACCAGATGGCGCACCAGGGTTTTCGGTACCGATGCATTGACACCGTACATGGACATATGATCTCCATTATAAGTCGCCCACCCAAGAGCCAGCTCCGACATATCTCCGGTTCCGATGACAATGCCCCATTCCTGGTTGCAATATCCATCAGCACCTGGGTACGCTCTCTTGCCTGTGAATTCTCATAGGTCACATCATGTACCTCTTCATCATGTCCGATATCACGGAAATGCACATGGACCGCATCCGCGATCGGCACCTCTTTCAAAGTGGCTCCCAGCTTCTTCGACATCAGGCAGGCATTCTGATAGGTTCTGTCTGTCGTACCAAAGCAAAGGCATCGTCACTGCAATGATATCCTTGCGGTCTTTTCCTGCCATGTCAAACGCTTTCGCCGTCACCAGGAGAGCCAGCGTCGAATCCAGTCCGCCGGAAATTCCAACGACTGCTGTTCTCCAGTGCGTATGCGCCAGACGCTTCTTCAGTCCCATTGCCTGGATCATCAGAATCTCCTCACAGCGCTTTTCCCTCTCTGCCATATTCTGTGGAACAAAGGGGTCTGTGCAAAGCTTCTGGTAAGTGCTGTCTCTTCCACTTATGTGGAACAGTACTTTTGGAAGATGACGTTCTTCCGTTGTCTGGAAAGTTGTATTTTTCTCCGTTCACTTAAAAGACGGAAAAATGTCAATCTCACTGACGATCATCTCGTTAGCAAACCGCTTTGCTTCTTTCAGGATTGTCCCATTCTCTGCAATAATATTGTGTCCCCCAAATACCACATCCGTTGTAGACTCTCCGTCCCCGGCATTTGCATAGACATAACCTGCAATCAGTCTTGCAGACTGTCCCTTGATCAGTTCCTCCCGGTAACTATCCTTTCCGATCGTCTCATCACTTGCTGAACAGTTGACCAGGGATGATCGCGCCTTCTCTTGCCGCCTCAATGCTCGGCGGGATTGGTGACCAGACATCCTCACAGATCTCTGCCGATACGACCAGATCATCCATCTCTGCCGCCTGATACAGGATCTGCGGCCCAAACAGGATTTCCTCCCCTTCATAAGAAATCACTCTTGCTTTTTTTCGGTCCCTGACGGAATTGACGCATCTCATAAAATTCCCATAATTCGGAAGAAATGTCTTGGTTGTAAAGCCAAGGATCTTTCCGTCATTTAATGCAGCCGCAACATTATAAAGCTCTCCATCAATTGCAAGTGGAAGTCCAACAAATACAAGTGCTTCTGCATGCCTGGTCTCTTCTGCAACTTTTGCAAGTGCTCTGCGCACCTCTTTTAACAGTATATCCTGTGTAAAAAGATCGCTGCAAGTATACCCGGTCAGGCAAAGCTCCGGAAAACAATGATCTTTGCACCAGCCTTTTCAGCTTCTTTCATACGTTTGCAGATTTCCTTACAGTTGTGCCAGACATCCGCCACACGAATATCAACTGTGACCGCTGCAACTTTGATAAATCCCTGTTTCATGTGTTTACCTCTTTATCTTTTTTGCCTGTTTTAAAATCTGTTTCAGCTCTTCTACACTAAATGTATACGCCGTATTATTGCAGAAATGGCATTTTACTTCTACTTCTTTTCCGTCATCGATCATTTCCTGGATATCTTTTTTCCGATGCTGATGATGGCTTTCTCGATTCTCTCATGCGAACAATTGCATTTAAACTGTGTATCCATTGTATCTGTAAATTCCACATTCAGGCCATCAGTACCTGCTCCAGCATCTGCTCCGGTGTATGTCCGTTATCCAGCATACTGGTAACAGAAGAAATCTTCTTGATATTCTCTTCCAGTTTATCCAGCACCTCATCCGATATAAACGGGCATTACCTGCACAATAAATCCACCTGCACAGTGTACAGTGTTGTCCTTGTTCATCAATACTCCAAGGCCCACAGACGACGGAACCTGTTCGCTGGTTGCAAAAATAATACGTCAGATCTTCTGCAATCTCACCTGTCTGCAGAATAGTCTGTCCAACATATGGTTCTTTCAGTCCCATATCTTTAATAACATTTAAAGACCGATTCCAACAGCTCCTCAACATCCAGCTTGCCATTCTTAGGCGGCATCATTGCTTCCGGATGATCGACGTATCCTTTCACGTCACCTTTTGCATCTGCAGTCACCGTAATTCCGCCAAGTGGTCCATCACCTTTGATCTGAAGCGTCAGCACATCTGTCTCATTCTTCATCATGCCTCCCATCATTGCTCCTGCTGTCAGAAGTCTTCAAGTGCCGCTGTTGCTACCGGACTTGTGTCATGTCTCTTTCTTGCCTCTTCCACCAGATTTCCGGTTGTTGCCGCAAATGCACGGATCTGTCCGTCTCCCGGAGTTTCTTACAATATAATCTTTCATATAACAATTCTCTCCTGTTCTATTTTCCCTGTTCTCTTGCGATCACATAAATGCGCTCGCTTGTGTCCATCGGCGCATTCTTTGAAAAATGCATCGTATGCTGTCACAAATTCCAGCCCCGACTTCCGGATCAGTTCCTTCATCTCCTCCAGCGTATACGCTCTCTGATAATGCGTCTCCTCATATTTGCGATAAAGCCCACTGTCCTTATCTGTCTCAATAAAAAGACTCAGATCATATTCATTGATCTTCTCATCTTCATAATAATAGTTGTCCCAGATAAAACTGCATTCCTCCCGGTTCTCCGCAATTGTGCGATCCCCAAGAATCTCTTCATACTTGTAACGTGTATTAAAATCAAAAAATAAAAACACCTTTCGGATCCAGATAATTGTTGACCAGGCGGAATACTTCCTGAAGTTCTTCCGGCTCTGTAATATAATTGACTGAATCGCGAGACACTGATGACAGCTCTTACCGTACCATACAGTTCGAATTCTCTCTCATATCCTGCAGAAGATACAGAATATCATAACTGGTTTGTCTCGTTTCTCCATTGCGATCTCCAGCATCTCTTCCGCATTGTCCGCACCAATCATATCATATCCCTGCCTTTTGCAAGCAATTCTGTCATGTTCCCCGGTACCGCACCCCAGATCCAGTACCAGTCCATCCCTGGCGCCATATTCTCTCATAAGACCGGTGAGATATTCACACCATTCTTCGTAGGGAATATTATCCATGAAGGTATCATATACACGTGCAAAGCTTGTATACGCTTCCATACTCTGTTGTTCCTCTCTTTCGATTCGCCATCAATGCCCATAAGCAGCACTGACCGATGTCCACGGACCACTCCGCTGCGCATCCTGACATCAGATTATTTTATAGTATAACACAGGATTTTCCTCTAGGAAAGTCATATTCTGATGAGAACTTTTTCCCTTTTGGAATTTTTCTTTACTGTTCACAGTACCTGTGACCAGTAACGCATTTTCTTTTTTCAGACACAAAAAGAACCAGGGAAATTCTGATTCTCTTCTTCGTATTTTTTAGAATCAGTTCTTCATTCACCAAGTATTCTTCCGAGATTGCATTACAACGCCAGAAATCACTTTTTATTCTGTTTGGAACATGGCTGAATCTTCAGATAATTTAATCAGTGTCTTGACAGCAGATACTTTTCCCCATCCTCTGCACTTCTTACAATTTTATTTTCAAGAACATTTTCCGGTCCGTAAGAAATGGCCCCCATCTGACGGTTTGAAGCAGATTTCTTTACCATGATCTACAATCCAAGTGTTTTATAATTTCCAACTTCGGTGAAATAACTGCTGCTTGTTCGGGGAATCAGCTTTCACTGCATCAAGATATGCCTCTTCTTTGGTCTCAAGCATAATGTCCCTCCATCTGACGGGACTTCAAATTCTTTATCAAAGTCTTTGTAACGAATTTATCCATTATTCTGGATCCAAAGTCGGTAAGTGTTTTTACTTCATCCCATCTCAAGATATTTCTTTACCATCTCTTTTTCTTTCTTCTGTCATCAAAGAAATATAAGTCCAAGATAATGTTCTGCCACATAAAGAATAGAACGTCTTGTAATAGATGGAAGGATACTGTTTGACTTCGGGTAACTACTTTTACCATCTTTTGTTACGAAGATGAAGTTTGCTCCACCTGTCTCTTCTACTTTTTGTTCTTGTTGCTGCATCCAGATACATATTCTCTGGATAGCCTTCTTCATGTGCTGTTGGGAATTGCATGAAGGCTCATTGCATAGTTAAGACCTTCCATCTTTTGTAATTTTGAAACATGTCTCTTTTGCGGTCGGATATAACCAAATCCCCACACTTCCGTAATTTCCTCCATTCCATCTTCTTACAACTTCTAAATTATAATTTTTTGTTTCCCGAATTGACATATCAGAACTGTTTTAGAAACTGGATGATCGCTGTATTTTGGATGATCGCGCCGTGTAAAATTCAAAGCTGACTGTCTTTTTCCATAATCACGTACCTTTGCCCGATAGGTCTGCATATGATCTGGAAAAGCTCTGTCTTATCTTCCGGTGTACAGTTTTTTACGCGATAAACATCAGCTCCTGCATAACAACAGATACTTCTGTAAAATCAATGACTTTGATGCTTCGACCATACGGTTTCAGCTGTTTTTGATCTGCTCATAAGTCTCTTCATCACTGTTCGTCTCAATCATCATTCTGGAGATAGTCGGATCTTCTGTTTACCTACCGTCAGACTCTCCAGATTATAGGATTACCGGAAAAGAGTCCGGAAATCTTTGAAAGTACACCAACCTGATTTTCCATATAAGAAATCCATCTTTTTTTCATTGTATTATCAATATACCCACCTCTCTCTCCATTAATCCCATCCAAAAGTCTTGGGGTTCCGCCCGGACGTGCCATCGGATAAACCTGCACTTCGGATCGCGCGAATTCGTCAGAGTCGGCACCTTCAGTGCAGTTTTGCTTTTTGCCTGTTCAAAATGCTGCTTTCATCTCAGATTTTTCGATTTACACGGTTCTTGCCCCGGCTTTCTGGGTTTTTAAAGTCCGGCGTATGTTTCAGGTGGATGCTCTTCTCCACGTCTTTCAAATGCTGCGCCTGCGAAGATCCGTCATAAGAATAGCGTTTTTCCATGAAAAGTTTCTGCACTGGCGAACCATTTCAAGATAGGTATTATTAAATACACAGAGGATCAAAGTTCTTCCAGCACTGCTGTTGCAAATTCCTGAATATTCATCTGCATACCGCCATCACCGGAAATTGCAATCACCGTACTGTCCGGATTGCCAATCTGCGCTCCGACTGCTCGGGGAATCCATATCCCATGGTTTCCAAGTCCGCCGGACATATAAAGTCTGGTCTTTTCATTCACTTCCAGATACTGGGATGTGAACATCTGATGCTGTCCTACATCTGTCACAACAATCTTGTCATCCTCTTTAAACACTTCATTGATCGTCTCCAGAATATCCTGAGCCTGCATCTGGTCTCCTTTGGTTTCATCTAAGCGGATGCTCCTCTTTCCAGCCTTCGATCTGTTCATCAGCTTTCTTTTTTCTCCATTGGTTCTACATATTCTAATAATTTTTCAATTGCTTCTTTTGCATCGCAACGGTGGAGTATATCTACCGGAGTTCCAGTAATCGTGATATGTGTACGATCGTAGCCTTCGGCGAATTTGCAAATGCATTGCAGTTTTTTTCCGGTGATACGATCGTTAAATCTGATCCCCGATCGGCGAACGGCAGTGCATTCAGCGCTACATATTGGATGCATACACCGTGCATCCCAAATTACCGATAAAAGCGGATGCGTTGTCGGAATCGCACCACGTCCCATGATCGTTGTCACAACCGGGATCTGGTACGTTCCCACAAGTTCGGTAAACGCCTTACTCGCTCCCTTGCAATACGTTACCCCACCACCGGCAAGGAACAACGGTTTCTTTGCTTTTCCAAAAGCATCTTGACTGCTCTCTTGCTGTCCGATGTGAACACCGGTACTTTCGATGCTATATCGCGGATATTGACTGTCCCCCGGATAATTCCGGGCTTCCAAGCTCTGCCATTACATCTTCGGGAGATCCAATAAGAACCGGACCCGGACGTCCGCTGCGCGCAATATAGAATGCCTCTTTGATGATTCTTCCAAGATCTTCTCTCTTTCTTACTGTCACACCGTATTTTGTGATACTTCTTGTAATACCTACAATATCAACTTCCTGGAATGCATCATTTCCGATCAGATGTCTTACCAACCTGTCGGTAAAACATACCAGCGGTACACTGTCATAATTTGCCGTTGCAATTCCTGTCACCAGATTAGGTTGCACCCGGTCCGCTTGTTACCAGACATACCCCCGACTTTTCCTGTTGATTGGCGTAAGCATCTGCAGCATGGACAAGTGCTTAGCATAATTTCATGACATGACGCTTTTGATATCGAATTTTCAACTTTTCTGCGTTTGTAAAAATTGTCGCTTTGGTTAAGCCGCCGGGAAAAATATGGCGCAAGTATGCCTTTTTGAGATCGTCGCCGAATGCGCTCGCCATCATTCCGGCAAGGTGGGTCGGAAGAACAGCCGAGATCGCCGCCGAGCGCCAGAAGAGCGAACATCGCCGTTCCGCCGCCCTTTATCCCGCGGACGGCGCTTTGCTGAACGTTCCCGGCACATGATGCCGACAAAGCCGCATCGCGACTCCGGCAGCCCCGAGCACAGCGGAGGAGCTGAGCCAATGGTAGCGAAAGGGCATACATGCAGCGCGCCGCTGAAAATCATCATGCCGTCGAGGTCGATTTTGTCGCCGAATTTGCGTATATCTGCGCGACACGCCCGTGAGCACGGAAGTGGCGGGTCGCCGACTGTCTTTGAACGCCGAGACCCTTTTCCGCAAAGGTCGAAGCCCACTGGCTGACCGCCTGCTGCGCCCGCGCCGAGCTTAGTATCGAAGCATGAATATCCAGAACATCCTGTTGCCGAGCAGCTGTTAGCAAATACGCTTCA
>VOFC01006712.1_pt1 | contig 19880 bp, 33 predicted proteins | sample 5384161 | NCBI WGS metagenome assembly VOFC01 (sample SAMN12384722, study PRJNA508395) | human gut metagenome | isolation source: healthy gut B | host: Homo sapiens
GGGCGTGGTGCTGCTGCAATGCGTAGTGGCGTGGCTGGCGGCGTACATCGCTTACGCTGTGGGAGGGCTGCTGCTATGAGCTGGATGGACTGGGTGCTGCTGGCACTGGTGGCGCTGTGCGGTGTGCTGGCCCTGCGTAGTGCGCGGCGGGCGCGGAAAAACGGCGGATGCGCCGGCTGTTCCGGATGCGGCGGGAGCTGCAGCGGCTGTACCGGAAAAAGGAATAAAAAAAAAGGCCCGCGGGGGCCTTGTTTTTTTACAGCAGGAGACCATATTTGGCGCACAGGGGCAGGAGCGTGTCCTCCGGCAGGGCGCCGTCGTACAGGGCGCGGCCCTGATAGGCCCGGAGGGCGGCCTCCAGCAGCTGGTCATCATCGCAGACGAAGCACACCGGCTTGGTGAGCATATACTGGTAGTCCGCCAGGGCCTGTACATCGTCCCAGGAGGCGATGCAGGGCCAGGACCGTCTCACCGCTGTCCAGCGCGGCGGTGAGCGTCTCCTCCGCATCGCCGGTCAGGTCGACGACGGTGTGCCAGGCGATATCGGCGGGCAGGGGGAAGGGCAGCTTTTCCGTGGCGGCGGGCAGCTTGTCCGTATGCTGCGGGGCCGGCGGCGTGATGACCGCGCCGTCCAGTGCCCGGGCCAGGGCGGCGATATGCGCGGCGGTGGTGCCGCAGCAGCCGCCGAACACGGCCACGCCGGCGGCCAGGAATTCCGGTACCAGGGCGGTGAATTCCTCGCCGGTGCAGCGGTAGACCGTCTCGCCATTCTCGATGATGGGCATTCCGGCATTGGGCTTGGCAATCAGGGGGACCCGGGCATATTCCCGCAGGCGCTTCAGCTGGAGAAGCATCTGCTCCGGGCCGGCGGAGCAGTTCAGGCCAAAGGCGTCGATGCCCATGCCCTGCAGGACCACCAGCGCCGCGGTGATGTCGGTGCCGGAGACGCTGCGGCCGTTTTCGTCGCAGGTGAAGGTGACGAAGATAGGCTTGTCGCTGACGCTGCGGACGGCCAGCACCGCGGCCCGGGCGTCGGACAGGGTCATCATGGTCTCGATGACGAACAGGTCCACGCCGGCGCGTTCCAGACCGGCGGCCTGCTCGGTGTAGATGTCCACCAGCTCCTCGAAGGACACGTCGCCCAGCGGGGCGAGGAACGCGCCGGTGGGGGGACATATCGCCTGCCCGCAGGGCCTTGCCCCTGCACCGCCTGGGCGGACAGTTCCACCAGACGGCGGTTGTAGTCGGCGGTGCAGTTGAACAGGCCGGACTCCTCCAGCTTGCGGCGGTTGGCACCGAAGGTGGGGGTGTAGACCACCTGGCTGCCGGCGGCCACATAGCCGCGCTGGATGTCGATGATGGCGTCCGGATGGTCCAGTGTCCACTGCTCGGCGCAGACGTCGCCTGTATAGCCGCGTCTTTTGCAGCTCGGTGCCGGTGGCACCGTCCAGAATCAGAGGGAAACGAAGCTCCATAGGTGTTACCTCCATTGCATGGGTCTTAGGGGAATGTTTTTGGCAAAGGCGTCGGCGAAGTCGGGACGCCCGGAGAGCTCGAGATAGGTGCGACGGCTGACGATGCCGTCCGCGGCGGACATATCACCCCGCAGGGCCAGCTGTGCCGCGCCGGAGAGGGCGGCGTTGCCTACGCTGTGGAGCTTGGCGGCGGGGAGACGGGGAGCATACCGATGGCCGCGGCGCTGGCGGGGGTCAAGGTACATCCCGAAGCCGCCGGATAGGTACAGACCGTCCAGCGCGGAAAGGGTCAGCCCCTGCTGCGCCAGCAGTATCTGCACGCCGGCGGCCACCGCTGCCTTGGCCAGCTGCAGCGCCCGGACATCAGCGGCGGTGAGATACACCCGGTCGGTCAAGTGGAAGACGCCGCAGCCGTTTTCGTCACGGGTCAAATAGCGGCGGAACGCCTCAGGCGCGTCTTCCGGCGGTAGGAGACGGCCGCCTTCGTCAATGACGCCCAGGCGCAGCAGGAGGGCCGTCAGGTCGATGAGACCAGAGCCGCAGAGACCGACTGCCTCGCCGCCGCCGATGACGTTCATCTTGAAGGCGTCGCTGTACCGGACGCGGCTGACCGCACCGTCCACGCCCAGCATACCGCACGCGATGCCCGCGCCCTCGAAGGCGGGGCCGGCGGCCACGGCGCAGCAGGTGAAGCCATCCATGCCGCCCAGGGCCATCTCGCCGTTGGTGCCGATGTCCAGAAACAGGAAATGGCCCGCGCGTCGGGCAAGGCCGGAGGCCAGCAGACCGGCGGTGATATCGCCGCCCACGAAGCCCGCCGCGCAGGGGACGCAGTACAGCGGCGCGTCCAGCAGCGTGAGGCCGGAGCTCTGACGGAAGAAGGTCTCCGGGCAGAAGGGGGCGGCGGCCAGCGGGCGGACGGATACACCGGCGAGCAGGCTCTGCATGACGGTGTTGCCGGCGGTCACGGTGCGCTTCAGCTCGGCGGGCTGCCGCCCGGCCTGGGAGAGTGCCCGGGTGAGCAGGGCATTCAGCTGCTGGCGGAGTAGGGAGGACAGGCGGGTGAGCCCGTCCTGGTGGTCGATGGTATACTGGATGCGTGTGATGACATCCGCGCCGTAGGGGGCCAGAGCCGTCCAGTCGGCGCAGGTGGCCAGGGCGTGGCCGGTGGCCAGGTCGTACAGCCGCAGCGCCGTGGTGGTGGTGCCCAGGTCGATGGCGGCGGCGCAGCCTGTCTCGCCGGTGGGGACGGCGGGGGGGTCCAGCGTCTCGGTGAGGATGCGCCCGCCGGCGGCGGGAGGGAGGACGATCTCGTCGCCGTCCTCCGGCACCACACGGCAGGCCAGACGCGGCACGCCGTTGACGCTGACGCGGCATTTGCCGCAGCGGCCGTGGCCGCCGCAGGCGGCGGGGCAGGGTACAGCCGGCGCGGCGCAGCAGAGCCAGCAGGGTATCGGTATCATTGCAGGGGAGGCGAAAAACATCTCCGCCGCGGGTCACGCGGATACTTGACACGGGCAACACCCCTTTTTATAATAATTCCACTACTACTTTTATCAGCCCGGGGCGGCTTTGTCAAGAGGATTTGCCATGAGAACAAAACTGATGACACTGGCGGCGGAAAACGGGTTCTCCCCACGCCGCGCCGGTGGACATGAACGCGCTGACGCCCCGGCGGGAGGTGCGTGAGATGTGCCGGGCGGACCGGTGCGGGACAGTGGAACGCCAACTGGGCCTGTCCGCCCGGCTGCGGGACGCTGGAGGATGCCGCGGCGGCCATGGGATGCTTTGACGCCGGGGTGCTGGTGCAGACCACCGGTACACTGACGGACGACTTCGACTACGAGGGGATGGAGGCGATCCAGCGGCGGCACAAGCGGGCCTTTGCGGACTTTGCGCGGCAGGCGCGGCTGCTGCTACCGGACTGCCTGCCTCTGTCAGCAGGGGCGTGCACCGTGTGCCGCCGGTGTACCTGCCCGACCGGCCCTGCCGGTTCCCGGACAAGCGGATGTCCTCCATGGAGGCCTATGGCCTGCTGGTGGGGGACGTGTGTCTGCGGTCCGGGCTGTCGTATAACTACGGACCGCGAACCATGACGTATACATCGTGCCTACTCTATACCGAAGAGGTGAAGTGATATGATGACACCCAAGGAGAACTTTCTGGAGCTGCTGAAGCCCAATGGCCAGCCGGATCGCCAGCTGTGCCAGTACGAGGCGCTGCACATGTGCCTGAACGATCCCATCAACACCTATCTGCGGGGCAACCGCCGCCGGGGACCATCAGCCGTGACCGCTGGGGCACCACCATCAGCTTTCCCGCCGATGCGCCGGGTGCTATGCCCGTCCTACAGATGACCTCACCGTGTGCCCGGACGTCACGCGCTGGCAGGAGACGGTGCACGCCCCGGACCTGGCGGCCAACTGCACCCAGGGCTGGGAGGAGTGCCGCGCCGCCGCCCGCTCTGCCGCCGGGGAGGAAAAGCTCCTGGCGGGCTTTATGGGCACGGGTATTTTTGAGCAGTGCCACTTCCTCATGGGCTTTGAAAACACCCTCACCGACCCTCTACGAGCATCCGGAGGAAATGCACCGACTCATCGACTACATCACCACTACCGCCTGGGCTATGTGAAGCTGCTTATAGATAATCTGCACCCGGACGTGATCTTCTCCCACGATGATTGGGGCACCAAGGACGCCCTGTTCATGCAGCCGGAGATGTGGCGGGAATTCTTCAAGGAGCCCTACCGCCGGTTTTACGGCTACATCCGCTCCCGGGGGGTGCATCGCCGTACATCACGCCGACTCCTATTTGGTCCCGATCGTGGACGATATGGCCGAGATCGGCGTTCAGGTGTGGCAGGGTGTGCTGCCGGAGAACGATATACCGGCCCTCCAGCAGAAGCTGCACGGGCGGCTGGTGCTGATGGGCGGTATGGGCGCCGCCATCGACCGGACGGATGCCGCGCCGGAGGAGATCTACGGCTATGCCATGGATACCCTGCGGCGGTGCTGCCCGGGTGGGCACTATATTCCCTCCATCACCTACGGTCTGCCGGGGGCGGTGTATCCCCATGTGGACGAGTACATCGACCGGGCCATAGCGGACTACAACCGGGCGCTGCACGTGCCGCGGTTCGATCTGCCGTCGGTGCCACGCCGGGTGCGGGCTGTCGCCGTGCGGCAGGCGGCGGGCGCCGCTGTCGGAGAACGGCGACGTACTGGCCCGCCCTGGCCGCAGCGCTGGAAAAGGGACAGCAGAAAAAGGTGCTGGCGCTGTGCCGGGAGGCGCTGGAGCAGGGTCCGGACGCCGCAGGAGATCCTGTCCGGCGGGCTGATCCGCGGCATGAACGATCTGGGTGAGGCATTCTCCGCCAACCGGGCCTTCGTGCCGGAGATGCTGATGGCCGCCCGGTGCATGACGGCGGCGCTGGGGAGCTGAAGCCGCTGATGACCGGCGGAAATGCCAAGACGGTGGGCCGCGCGTGTATCGGCACCGTCCGGGGCGATATGCACGACATCGGCAAGAACCTGGTGAAGATCATGCTGGAGGGCAGCGGTGTGGAGGTCATACGACCTGGGGTGCCGACGTGACGCCGGAGCAGTTCGTGGAGACGGCGAAGCGGCAGCACTGCGGCGTGATCGCCTGCTCATCCCTGCTGACCACCACCATGGGCGAGATGCGCCGGGTGGTGACGCTGGCCCGGGAGGCAGGTATCCGGGACCAGGTGAAGATATTTGTGGGCGGCGCGCCCATCAGCCAGAGCTTCTGCGATGAGATCGGCGCGGACGTATACACCGAGGACGCGGCGGCAGCCGCACGGGCGGCGGTATCGGCGCTGAAGGGATAAATCGGCAGTCATAAAAAGCGACAGACCCGCAGGCAATGCCTGCGGGTCTGCCGCTTTGTTGGTCGTAGCTTGGGGAGAAAATAATATGGTACGGAACAGATATGTGCGGCAGGGGGGAGATCACATGGCTATGATGGACAGCTTCCACATACGGTCCGGTTGACTGCTTGCTTTCAATAAACACAGTTGACTTGCGCCCCTCTATGTCAAAACGCGCGACGCTGCATCAGCATCCGCACCAGCGTGACAACGGCGAGGACAGCGATGACAGCCGCCGACGCGATGCTCACGAAGGAGAGCAGCGCACCGTGGGCGGGCGGCATCAGGAATGCGGCCACAGCGGAGGCGAGGCACAGGATGACCAGAGAGGTGATGAGCTTCGTTCTATCCATAGTAGTTGTTCTCCTTTCATGGTGTGGGAATGTTCGTTTTCCTTCTGTGCTTACAGCATACCATATGTAGTGGTACGCATCTTTACAGAAAAGCTACGAACCGGTGGAAAGACGGATACAAAATGGTTACAAAGTGGTCGGAACGGTGACAATGGGTGTAGACTTTCCGGCCGGTTTCTGCTATAATGCAGGAAAGCTGTCATTTTATCTCTCGGAGGCGCTGCTGTTGCAATATTTGACAAATCTTTGGAACGCGCTGGACTTCGGTTCGCTGGAGAGCATACTGCTCCGCGTGGCGTCCGTGTTCCTGTGCCTGACCATACACGAGACGTGCCACGGCCTGGCAGCCTATGCGCTGGGCGACCCTACGGCCAAGCGGGCGCATCGGCTGAGCCTGAACCCACTGCGGCACATCGACTGGCTGGGCCTTATTATGATGGTGGCGGCTGGCTTTGGCTGGGCCAAGCCGGTGCCGGTGGACCCCAGCTATTTCAAGAAGCCCAAAGCAGGGCATGGCGCTGACGGCGCTGGCCGGGCCGGTATCCAACTTTCCTGCTGGCGCTTTTGCTGCTGCTGATCGCCCGGGGCGAGTTCCTGCGGGCGGTGACCACGGGGAGCCTATTCAGCGGTACATGGTTTTTCCTTCCTGGTGGATACGGCATCGCTGTCGGTGGGCCTGGGGCTGTTCAACCTGGTGCCTATCCCGCCGCTGGACGGCTCAAAGGTGCTGGCGGTGCTGCTGCTGCCGGACCGGGCGTACAACTGGCTCATGCGCTATGAGCGCTTCGGTATGCTGGTGCTGCTGGTAGTTATCTCCGTGGGTGTCGGCAGCAACGCGCTGAACAGCGCCATACGCTGGACATTTACCCTGCTGTGCAGGCTGGTCGGTTTTGAGGTGTAGATTTGGACGATCCGATTTTTAAACTGGAAAAGGTGATACAGACGCGGGGTGACGAGCCGCTGGAAGACTTTGAGGGGCCGCTGGATCTGATACTGTACCTGCTGGGAAAAAATAAGATAGAGATACAGGATATCCCCATCGCACTGATACTGGAGCAGTACCAGGATTATCTGGAAAAGCGCAAGCGGATGGATCTGGAGGTGGCCAGCGAGTTTATCACCATGGCTGCCCAGCTGATGTTCATCAAGACCCGTATGCTGCTGAACCTGGAGGACGAGGAAGCCCAGAGTGAGATGGACGCCCTGATCCAGTCTCTGGCGGAGCGCCAGCGGGGCGAGGCCTATGCCCGGGTGCGTATGCTGTCGGAACGGCTGGCGCCCCTGGCGAATTCGGGCGGAACATTCTGACCCGGCCGCCGGAGCCTATGGAGCGCGGGAAAGATCTATGAGTACGACCAGGAGCCGGCGGATCTGGTGCTGACCATGCAGGAGGTCACGGACCGGCAGGGCGCGCCGGAGGCACCGCCTATCCGGGCCTTTGACGAGATCGTGAAGCGGGAGCCGTATCCTGTGGAGACAAAGGCGAAGGAGATCCTGCGGCGGCTGCGGGGTGTGGGCATTACGCGCTTTTTGCTGCTGTTCCGCGGCAGCAAGACACGCAGTGAGCTGGTGGCCACGTTCATGGCGGTCCTGGAGCTGTGCCGGAACAATCTGATCAAGCTGGCCGTCTCGGCCAGCGACTGCACTGTCACCGCAGAGGGGACGCGCCGGAAGAACTGACATTGTGAGGAAACCTATGGATACTGGAAATGAAGGATATCGAGGCCGCCGTAGAGGGCATACTGTTTGCCTCCGGTGAGCCGGTGGAATATCGATCGCATCTGCGTGGCGCTGAACATGGACCGCCCCACGGTGGAGCTGGTACTGCAGCATTATGGACTATTACAGCTATGAGCGACGGGGCGTGCGGCTGCTTCGGATGGAGGACAGCTGGCAGCTGTGCTCCCGCGCCGGAGTATGGCGACGTGATCCGCAAGGCCTTTGAGATACGCAAGCCCGCGAAGCTCAGCCAGCCCGCGCTGGAGGTGCTGACCATCATCGCATATTATCAGCCGACCACGCGCGCCTATGTCGACCAGGTACGCGGCGTGGACAGCTCGTACACCATGGGTCTGCTGCTGGACCGTCAGCTGATCGAGGAGTGCGGACGGCTGCAGGTGCCGGGGCGGCCGCGGCTGTACCGGACGACACAGGCCGTTTTTGCGGGCGTTTCATCTGAATTCGCTGGAGGAGCTGCCCCAGCTGCCGGGAATGGAGGCCGACGGACAGCTGCGGCTGGACGACGATACGGTACCGGCGGACGGGGAGAACGGCGCGGAGGCGCTGTAAGCATACGGGAGAGATAACGCGGGAGGAGGGAGCACGATGACGGCGGTGTACATCATACTGGGCATTCTGCTGTTTTTCTTCCTCCTGTCACTGCTGCGTATCGGCGTGCGGGCAGACTTCGCGGGCGACCTTGGGCAGGAAGTCACGGTGATCGCGGGCCGGCCGCGATACAGATGCTTCCCGAGGAAAACCGGATAAACCGGAGAAGAAGCCCAAAAGCCCAAGAAAGAAAAAGAAGAAAAGACACCGCAAAAGGAGAAGGCGGCGGGAAGGACAAAGAAGAAGCTGTCTCTGTCGGCGCAGGATATCAAGACGGCTTCTGCCGGCGGTGTGGGCATCCCTGAAGGGCGGACTGCGAAAGACGCGGCAGCGGCTGCTGATCGACCCGCTGGAGCTGTCGGCGGTGCTGCCGGGGCCATGGACCCGGCGGGGCGGCGGAGCTGTACGGCTATATCAACGCCGGAATGTGGACGGTAATGCCGCAGCTGGAGGCAGCTGACGCGGATACCGGACCCGGCCTCCACGTGGAGGTGGACTTTGACAGCGAGCAGACTGCGGCTCACGGGCCGGTCTGGGCGTGAGTTTGCAGATACGGGACCTGTTCGCCATCGGCTGGGCTTTCGCCAAGCCGGTGATACGGTGGCTCCTGGCCATGCGGAAGCGGCAGAGCGCCGCGGAAAAGGCGAAGGCGGCGGCGCAGAGCGCCGCGAAGCAGCGCGAAACAGTACACACAGCGCCGGACGGCGCGGGACATACGACCACATCAACTTCGACAAAGGAGAAATGAGCATGGAAATGACCGAAAAAAATGACCTAAAGAGCATGATGGTGGAGTCTATGGAGAAGGTCAAGGAGATGGTGGACGCCAACAATATCGTGGGCGAGCCTATCACCACGCCGGACGGCGTGACGCTGATCCCCATCTCCCGGCTGAGCTACGGCTTCGGCTGCGGCGGCGGTGACTACGGCAAAAACAAGGAAAATTCCGGCGCCGGCTGCGGTGCGGGCGTGCGGGTGGAGCCCATGGCCTTTCTGGTGGTCAAGGGCGGCGTGACCCGTATGTTGCCGGTGGGTGCGCCGGCCATCACCACCGTGGACCGGGTCATCGAGATGGTGCCGGAGCTGCTGGATCGGGTCGAGGGCTTCGTGGATAAGAAGCGGAACAAGGATTTCTGATACCAGACAAGAAGACAAGCAGCGCGGGAATAGACTGAGAGCATCCTGTGACGAGGGGGCTTTCTGTGACCCGAAAAGGGATCTTGGCGGCGCTGTGCGCCGCACTGGCCGTGCTGACATGCATACCCGCTGTGGCGGAGGCTGTGGAGGTCTCCGCCACGGCTTGCGTCCTGATGGACGCGGACACGGGGGCAGGTGCTGTATGACAAGAACGGGGACAAGCGGATGCTCATCGCCAGCACCACCAAGCTGATGACGGCGCTGGTGGCTCTGGAGCTGGGGACGCCGTCGCAGGTCATCACTGTGACTGCCGCACACATGGCGGAGGGGTCCTCCATGTACCTGCGGCCGGGGGAGAGGCTGACGCTGGAGGAGCTGCTGTACGGGCTGCTGTTGTGTTCGGGCAACGACGCGGCACTGACGCTGGCGGAATGTGCCGGGGGTACGGCGCCTTTTGTGGAACGGATGAACGAAAAGGCCGCCGCGCTGGGCATGAGGAACAGCCATTTTACCAACCCCAACGGACTGGACGACGAGGCGCACTATTCTACCGCCTATGACATGGCGCTGCTGGGGTGCGCGGCGGTGAATGAGCCGACGCTGCGGCGGATGGTCTCCACACGGACGGCGGTCATCGGCGGACGGACGCTGACCAACCACAACAAGCTGCTGAGCCGCCTGACGGGTGCGTGGGGCTGAAGACCGGGTACACGAAGGCGGCGGGGCGGACGCTGGTGTCCTGCGCGGAGCAGGCGGGACATCGGCTGGTGGCGGTAACGCTGCGGACGGGGACGATTGGAACGACCACGAGGCACTGTACCGCTGGGGGTTCCTGCTGACAGGCATACAGGAGACGCTGGAGACGCGCCTGCTCGGCGCACTGGGAAACGGGAGAGAGGTAACGCCATGACCGAGCGCATACAGAAGCTGCTGGCCGCCGCGGGGCTGTGCTCCCGCCGGACGGCGGAAGAGTGGATCGCCGCCGGACGTGTGACCGTCAACGGACGGCGGGTCCGTGTAGGCGACAAGGCGGATCCGGAGACGGACGATATCCGGGTGGATGGACGGCCCTTGCGGGGCGCGGCACAGCACGTGTATCTGATGCTGCACAAGCCGCGGGGCTATGTGACCACCCTCTCTGACGAACGGGGCCGCCCTACGGCGGCATCGCTGGTCAGGGGACTGCGGCACGCGGGTGTATCCCGTGGGACGGCTGGACCTGGACTCGGAGGGATTACTGCTGTTTACCAACGACGGGGCGCTGACCCATGCGCTGCTGCACCCCAGCCACCAGGTGGACAAGACGTATATCGTCACGGTCACTGGCGCGGCAGAGGACAGCGCACGGCAGCTGTCGGCGGTGGACAGACTGGACGGACAGCCCATCGTGCCGGCGCGGTGGACGAGCTGTACCGCCGGGGCGACAGGGCGGAATACCGGATCGTCATCCATCAGGGGAAAAAGCGGCAGATACGCCGCATGTGCCGCCGTGGGACTGACTGTGACCCGGCTGTGCCGGGTGGCGGAGGGCAGTATCGCCCTGGGTGACCTGCCGCCGGGAAAGTGGCGGTATCTGACAGCGGAGGAGCTGCAATCTATCAAAGGAAGCCATCAACATGAATGAAAACGTGCTACAGACCATCCGGGCCGGGATGGATACCTTTTCGAAGGGACAGAAGCGCATCGCAGCGTTTATACTGGACAATTATGACCGCGCGGCGTTTATGACCGCCGCGCGGCTGGGCGAGACGGCCTCCGTCAGCGAGTCCACGGTGGTGCGCTTTGCCGCGCAGCTGGGCTACGACGGCTATCCGGAGATGCAGAAGGCCCTGCAGGAACTGATACGGGGTAAGCTGACCTCCATCCAGCGAATTCAGGTGTCGCGGGATCAGATGTCCGGCGCGGACATTCTGGGCAGTGTGATGCAGCGGGATATGAACAGCATACACAATGTCATCGAGCAGTTGGACCGGGATGCCTTCAGCCGGGCGGTGGACAAGCTGCTGGGGGCGGAGCACATCTATATCCTGGGTGTGCGGTCCTCCTCATTTCTGGCGGGGTATCTGAACTATCTGCACCTGATGTTCAAGAACGTCACACTGGTACAGGGCAACGCCGCCGGCGAGATCTTTGAGCAGCTGGCCCACATCGGCAGGGGCGACGTGCTGGTGGGAATATCCTTCCCGCGGTACTCCAAGATGGCTATCCACGCGGTGGAGTTTGCCTGCCGGCGGGGCGCGGAGGTGGTGGCGATCACCGATTCGGCACTGTCTCCGCTGTACGGCATGGCGGCGGTATCGCTGCTGGCGCCCTGCGACATGATCTCCTTCGTGGACTCCATGGCTGCGCCGCTGAGCCTGCTGAACGCGCTGATCCTGGCGGTGGGGCAGCAGCGGCGGGATGACCTGTCCGCCACGCTGGCGGATATGGAGCAGGTGTGGTCCAGGTACAGTATTTTCGGGAAAGATGACGAGTGACATGGCGAAGGAGATCGTGGTGATCGGCGGCGGCGCCGCCGGTCTGATGGCGGCCATCACCGCGGCCCGGCAGGGTGCGGCGGTGACGCTGCTGGAGCCCAACGAACGGCTGGGCAAGAAGGTGAATATCACCGGCAAGGGCCGGTGCAATGTGACCAATGACTGTGACCGGGAGACGCTGCTTGCCAGCATTCCCGGTAATGGGCGATTTTTGTACGGTGCGCTGACACGGTTCACGCCGCGGGACACCATGGCGTTTTTCGAGGTGTTGGGCGTGTCGCTGAAGGTGGAACGGGGAAACCGGGTGTTTCCGGTGTCTGACAGTGCCTTCGACATCACCAACGCGCTGGAAGCGGGAGCTGAAGCGCCGGAAGGTGCGGTGGGTCCGTGACCGGGCCGTATCAGTGGAGACGGCGGATGGCGCGGTATGCGCCGTAAAAGGGGAGAAGGGAAACGTACCCCGCGCAGGCGGTCATTCTGGCCACAGGCGGGGTGTCCTATCCCGGCACCGGGTCCACGGGGATGGCTACCGCATAGCGGAGGCACTGGGACACACCATTGTGCCGCCGCGAGGCTCTCTGGTGCCGCTGGTGTGCGCGGGCGAGGACTGTCCGGCTATGCAGGGCCTGAGCCTGCGGAACGTGGCAGTGACGGTATACAACGGGAAGAAAAAGGCAGTGTTCCGGGATTTCGGCGAGCTGCTGTTTACCCACTTCGGGGTGTCGGACCGCTGGTGCTGTCCGCCAGCGCCCATCTGCGGCGCTGGGAGGGGGAGCACTATACGATAGAGATCGACCTGAAGCCGGCGCTGGACGAGCAGAAGCTGGACGCGCGGGTGCTGCGGGATATCGGAGAAAATCCCAACCGGGAGATGGGGACCATCGCCGCGGGGCTGGTGCCCCACAGCATGGCGCCGGTGGTGCTGCGCCGGGCGGGGCTGACCGGAAGCGAAAAGGCCAACAGCCTGACAAAGGAACAGCGCCGGGCACTGGTGCAGGTGCTGAAGCACTTTACGCTGGAACTTACCGGGCCGCGGCCCGTCAGTGAGGCGATCGTCACCGCCGGCGGCGTGAAGGTGGGGAGAGGTAACGCCAAACACCATGGCGTCGAAGCGGGTGGGGGGATTGTTTTTTGCCGGCGAGGTGCTGGACGTGGACGCCTATACGGGGGCTTTAATTTACAGATCGCATGGGCGACGGGGTATCTGGGGGGCTGAGCGCCGCAGAAAGCGAGGAAATGACATGACGGAGAGACAGTACGCAGTGGCCATCGATGGGCCGTCCGGCGCGGGGAAGAGCACGCTGGCCCGGGCGGCGGCGGAGGCGCTGCATATCTTATATGGACACCGGGGCCATCTATCGGACCATCGGCGTGTATATGTATCGGCACGACATCGCGCCAACGGACGCGCCGGCGGTGATCGCGGCGCTGCCGGAGATCACTGTGGCCCTGCGGTATGACGAGGAGGGGCTGCAGCGGATGTATCTCAACGGCGAGGACGTGACGAAGGAGATACGCCTGCCGATGATATCGAAGTACGCCTCAGACGTGTCGGCCATACCGGAGGTGCGGGCGTTCCTGATGGAGCTGCAGCGGTCTCTGGCGCGGGAGCACAGCGTCATCATGGACGGACGTGACATCGGGACCGTGGTGCTGCCGGACGCGGAGGTGAAGGTGTTTCTGTGCGCGGATGTGGAGACGCGGGCGCGGCGGCGGTTTTTGGAGCTGGAGCAGCGGGGCACGCCGAAGCCCTTTGACGAGGTGCTGCGGGATATGGAGCATCGGGATTATAACGATACCCACCGGGCGGCGGCGCCGCTGCGGCCGGCGGATGATGCCATTATGATCGACAACACGGACATGGACTTCGCGGCCAGCCTGGAGCTGCTGCTGGATGTGATACGGGGGCGTGTGGCATCGTGAGAAATAAGTTTTACGCGGCGGCGTGGCGGGTGCTGCGCCCGCTGGTGCTGTTTTTTCTGCCGGTGGACCTGCGGGGAACGGAGCATCTGGAGGGCGGAGAACCGGTGCTGCTGTGCGCCAATCACTCCAGCGCCTGGGACCCCATCCTATTCGTGCTGTCCATGCCCCAGCGGTTCAACGTGCGGATCATGGCTAAGAAGCAGTTGTTCTCCATCCCCATCGTGGGTGGATTCCTGCGGGCGATCGGTGTGTTTCCGGTGGATCGGGGGGCAACAGTGACATTGGGGCGGTGAAGACCGCCATACAGAGCCTGTGGGACGGGTGGAACCTGTTCCTGTTTCCGGAGGAACACGGGTGAAGACACCGGGACAGGCGGATGTCAAGTCCGGCGCGGGCATGATGGCCATCCGTGCCGGCGTGAAGCTGGCGCCGGTATATATCGGCACGAAGAAGCGCATATTCCGCAAGACGCCCATCATAATCGGCGAGCCCTTCGAGCCGGAGTACACCGGCCGCAAGGGTACGGCGGAGGAATATACTGCCAACGCCCATGAGGTCATGCGGCGGGCCTATGCCCTGGGAGGATCGAATGCAGGTGATACTGGCGAAGACGGCGGGGTTCTGCTACGGCGTGGAACGGGCCGTGCACATGGCGGGAGGTGGCTGCCCGGGAGGGCGGCTGCGTTATGCTGGGCAGTATCATACACAATGACCGGGTCATCACAGCGCTGGAGGCGTTGGGTGCGCGGCAGGCGGACAGCCCTCAGCAGGTGCGGCCGGGAGAGACGGTGATCATCCGTGCCCACGGCGAGACACGGGAGGCTTTGCGGGTGCTGGAGGAGCGGGCGCACAGATCATGGATGCCACCTGCCCACACGTGCTGCGGATACACCGGCTGGTGGAACGGGCAGCCCGTGCGGGCCGGACACCCATCATTATCGGAGAAGCGCACCATCCGGAGGTGATGGCCGCCGCAAGCCGCTGTGAGCGCAGCGTGGTGCTGGAAAAACACGGCAGAGCTGGCTGATTGGGTGGCGGCGGACCCGGCGCGGAAGGACATGGATTTGCTGGTTACCGCACAGACGACCTGTATTCGTTCGATATGGGAAGAGTGTGTAAAATTTTTAAAAAAAACTGTGTACAAACGCGGAATTATTTGATACAATATGTGATGCTACGCATAGGCGTCAGTCTGAGGCGGCGGACATCGCCGGCCGGGTGGACGTTATGGTCGTGGTCGGAGATAGTAAAAGTGCCAACACCAGACATTTAACGGAGATCTGCAGTCAGCTGCGCCCGGGTCTTCAGATCGAAGGGGCCGGAGGAGCTGCGGGTCGGGTCCTCTTAACGGATGTTCTGTGGCGGGGCTTACAGCCGGCGCGTCCACGCCTGCGGGCATCATTAAGGAGGTATATGCAACGATGAGCGAAGAGATCAAGAACATGGAAGCTAAGGAAGAGAGCTTCGAGGAAATGCTGGACAAATCTTTTAAGACTTTGAATACAGGGGAGAAGGTAACCGGTATCGTAACGGCGATGGGCCCCACCGAGGTGCAGGTCGATCTGGGCTGCAAGCAGGCTGGCTATATCGCTGCGGATGAGCTATGCGCAGATCCTAATGTCAAGCCTGAGGATGTCGTCAAGGTCGGCGATGAGATCGAGACCTACATCATCCGCGTTAACGACGTGGAGGGTTACGCTATGCTTTCAAAGAAGCGTCTGGACGCCGTGAAGGTTTGGGAGGACATCGAGGAGGCCCGCGAGAACAAGACCACTCTCGAAGGTAAAGTCACCGAGGAGAACAAGGGCGGTATCGTCGTTAATGTCAAGGGCGTGCGCGTGTTTGTGCCCGCTTCCCAGTCCGGCCAGCCCCGCGGTGCGGATCTCTGCACCATGATCGGGCAGACCGTTTCTCTGCGTATCACCGAGGTCAACCGTGCCCGCCGCCGTGTGGTGGGTTCCATCCGCGCGGTGCAGTACGAGGAGCGTCAGGCTGCCCAGGCCGCCATTCTGGGAGAGCATCGAGGTCGGTAAGCACTACACCGGCACTGTCAAGTCCATGACCAGCTATGGCGTGTTCGTGGACATTGGCGGCGTGGATGGTATGGTACATATCTCCGAGCTGTCCTGGAGCCGTATCAAGAACCCCGCCGAGGTCGTCTCCGTGGGCGACACTCTGGACGTGTACGTTATCTCCTTCGACCCCGAGAAGCACAAGATATCCCTGGGCGTCAAGGATCGCAGCATGAATCCCTGGGATAAGTTCATGGCTACCTATGTGGGCCACGTGGGCGATGTGGCCAACGTGCGCATCGTGAAGGACGTGCTGACCGAGGGCCAGATGGTGGACGCCAAGATCACTGCTATCGACGAGGAGAAGCAGAAGATCTCCCTGTCCATCCGCGCTCTGCTGGCTCCGCCGCTGACGAGGACGCCGACGAGAGTAATTGGATCGTAAAACACCTCCGCTGCCCCACAGGCAGCGGAGTGTTTTTGGTTGTTTTCACAATGGCGTGCAGGGGAAAATATCTTGCGACCTTGCGGAGAGGCATGGTACAATCGAGGTGGGCAAGAGAATTTAAGAGCATTGTGCTGAAGATAGAACGGATCAATTGGAATTTGACAGGGGGAGCGTGATCGTATGAAAAAGTTGATGGCATCAGTGTTAGCGTTGGTTTGCGTTGTTGCTATGGCGGGCTGCGGAAAGTCGAATGTTGGGGACTATCCTGCGACGATAATGGTAAATGGGATAAATTACTATTCGACCGATAATGCTGTTCCCGTTGAAGTAGACGAGAGTGTTATTCAGTACACCACGTCGTATGCGGAGGATGGCGTTCCCCGAAAAGATGGTGAGGCAAACTTCAACAGAGACCTGGGGACTCCGTATGCTGTTATTGAGGAAGACTTGGTAGTTGTCCTTATGGACAATGAGTGGATAGAGTTCAAGGCAAAGTAAGAGCGATCTCGGGTCGCGAAAGAGCGGGACGATGGGAGAAGCGTGCCGTACGAAAGGGACGGGGGATGAAGCGGGGGAAAAGAAAAAATAATTTTGGGAGAGTTGCCTGTTTATGGGCAACTCTCCCGTTTTTTTTGGCATAGGGGCAGAACCGGATCGCAGGAAGGGGGGAGCGCATATGAAAAGAGCAGACGTGAACTGGGGAGAGGTAAGGCGTAAGTATGAGTCGGGAATGTATACCTATCAGCGATTGGCAAGGGAGTACCATGTGTGTACGCAGACGGTGTGGCGACATGCGATCAAGGGCAGTGGCAGATCGGTCGGGAGGAGGCGGAAAAGCAGATACTCCGGCGATGCCTGATGGCCACGGCAAAGCTGCTGGAGACGGCGGCTGCCGGGGTTACGGAACGGCTGGAAAGCGGAGAGGACAGCCTGAAGGAGGTCAAGGAGCTGGGAGGTATCCTGCAGGCGCTGGTGGGGACAGCGGCAAAGATGTGCCAGAGCGAAAAGAACAACGACACGGCGGTCAACGAGATACGGGTGATCATGTCGGAGGAGGTAGAGGCGCTGAGCGGATGATATCCATGCCGGACCTGTTCATTTTTGCACAAGCATTCCGGGAATTCTTGTGGGTTTCGTCAATTTCCCCGCGGGCTGCATTGTGGTAAAATTAACAATTAGAAAATTCAGCCTTCGTCGGAAGGAACAGGAAAGAACAGGGAGGAACAGGACATGGCTTTTGCTGATTTTCAGGCGCTGTACAAGCAGAAACTGACCACCGCGGACGAGGCGGTGAAGGTCATCAAGTCCGGCGATTGGGTGGACTACGGCTTCTGCGCCATCCACCCCCGGGTGCTGGACGAGGCGCTGGCCCGCCGTGCACCGGAGCTGGAGGATGTGAAGGTCCGGGGAGGTATTAGCCTGTGGAAGCCGGCGATCTTCGACATCGAGGATCCGGTGCACCACATCATCTTCAACTCCCACCACATGAGCAGCGTGGAGCGCCATCATATCGCCAGCGGCGCCGGGTTCCACGAGCCCATGCGGTACTCCGAGCTGCCCCGGTACTACTACGACCACATCACGCCGCCGGACGTGGCCATGTTCCAGGTGGCCCCGATGGACAAGCACGGGTACTTCAACTTCGGGCTCTCCGCCAGCCACGTGAAGGCGGTGTGCGAGATGGCCAAGGTGGTCATCGTGGAGGTCAACCAGAATATGCCCCGGTGCCTGGGCGGCTTTGACAACTGCATCCATGTCTCCGAGGTGGACATGATCGTGGAGGGGCGCAACGACCCCATGGGCATCCAGCCCAGCGGCACGGCTACGGAGGTGGACCGGGCGGTGGCGAAGCTGATCGTGGAGCAGATCCCCAACGGCGCCTGCCTGCAGCTGGGTATCGGCGGTATGCCCAACACCGTGGGCGCTATGCTGTGCGAGTCCGACCTGAAGGATTTGGGCGTACACACGGAGATGTATGTGGACGCCTATGGATCTGGCGATGGCGGGGAAGGTCACGTGCATGAAGAAGAACATCGACCGGGGCCGGCAGGTGTTCGCCTTTGCCGCCGGTACCCAGAAGCTGTACGACTATCTGGACGACAACCCGGCGTGCATGGCCGCGCCCATCAGCTACCAACGACATCCGTACCATCGCGGCCATCGATAACTTTGTCTCCATCAACAACGCGGTGGATGTGGATCTGTACGGGCAGGTGAACGGTGAGACGGCGGGCACCAAAGCAGATCAGCGGCGCCGGCGGACAGCAGGACTTTGTGCTGGGTGCGTATCTGTCCAAGGGCGGTAAGAGCTTTATCTGTCTCAGCTCCACTCACGCAGACAAGGACGGCACGCTGCATTCCCGCATACGGCCTACCCTGCAGAACGGTTCCGTGGTGACGGATACCCGCGTGAACACCATGTACGTGGTGACGGAGTACGGCTGCGTGTGCCTGAAGGGACTGACGGTGTGGGAGGCGCGCGGAGAAGCTGATCTCCATCGCGCACCCGGACTTCGGGAGGAACTGATCCGCGAGGCGGAGAAGCAGAAGATCTGGTATCCCCACAACAGAAGATAACGAATAACGAAAAAGAGCGCCGGGAGGCGCTCTTTTGCATGAAAGAGGCGGTATCCGGCGCAAGCTACGGCAAAAAGGAGGCGCGGATATGAGCAACGACGAAAACCGGGAAAAGAACGAGGAAAAAGCGGCGGTGCCGGTACAGCCGATCATCGATATGGGCAGCACTGTGGTGAAAAACAGCCGGGGGACGGTGCACTGCCTGACCATCGTGGGGCAGGTGGAGGGACACACGCTGCTGCCGGACAATCTGAAGAGCATAACGAAGTACGAGCACGTGCTGCCGCTGCTGGCGGCGCTGGAGCAGAACGAACAGGTGGACGGGGTGCTGCTGCTTCTGAACACCGTGGGCGGCGACATTGAGGCGGGCCTTGCCATTGCGGAAATGGTAGCCGGTATGACCAAGCCCACGGTGACCCTGGTGCTGGGCGGCGGACACTCCATCGGCGTACCGCTGGCGGTGTGCGGGAAGCGAGACGTTCATCGCGCCCACGGCGTCCATGACGGTGCACCCGGTGCGGATGTCCGGGACGGTCATTGCCGCGCCGGAGACGTACCGGATACTTTGAACGCCTCCAGGAGCGCATTATTCAGTTCGTGGCGGCCAACAGCCGCGTGACCGCGGAACGGTTCCGGGAGCTGATGCTCTCCAGCGGCGACATGGCCAATGACGTGGGGACGGTGCTGTACGGCGAGCAGGCGGTGGCAGAGGGAATCATCGATCGGATCGGTACACTGGGCGATGCGCTGGAGGCACTGTACGGACAGATCGAACGGCGGCATGGATAGACATTGGCGGAGGGCGGGGGCTCTCCGCTTTTTTCATGCCGGCGCGCGGTTTTTCTTGAAAAACGGGGACTTCCATAGTATACTATCTTAGTTAAGGTATGCCAAAGTATAAGAGGTGAAGCAATTGTACTTAAAAGCACTTGAGATACAGGGGTTCAAGTCGTTCCCCGATAAGACCGTGCTGAACTTCGGCGAGGACATCACCGCCATCGTGGGACCAAACGGCTCCGGCAAGTCCAATATCTCCGACGCCATACGCTGGGTCATGGGCGAGCAGAACAGCCGCCAGCTCCGCGGCCCAAGATGGAGGGACGTGATCTTCGGCGGTACGGAGAAGCGGAACCAGATGGGTTTTGCCCAGGTGACGCTGGTCATCGACAACACCGAGCATATCTTCCCTACCCGGGAGGAGGCAGAGGTGGCCGTGACACGGCGGTATTACCGCAGCGGTGAGTCGGAGTACTATATCAA
>VOFC01004896.1_pt1 | contig 19878 bp, 32 predicted proteins | sample 5384161 | NCBI WGS metagenome assembly VOFC01 (sample SAMN12384722, study PRJNA508395) | human gut metagenome | isolation source: healthy gut B | host: Homo sapiens
TACGTATTGCCGTCACTCTACCGACTACCAGACCGGCAAATCGACCTGTACAACATGGTCACCGATTTGCATTGTTATCCTGAAGGGTTTGGTCCTGCTCTGACCTTTGGTCTGCGCGTGAGGCTCTGTTCTCTCTGAGCATGATGGAAAAGGAACTGGTGCCGGAAGGTGCGCGCGCCACCCCATCGAAACACTGATCAGGTCATGCTGGCTTCCCTGCAAACTGGGAAAAGTACTACCACGGTGACGAAAAAGCATCTGGCAATAGTGCCGCAAGTACAAAGCATCTCCGACCGTGCCTGCTACTACATCGGCTCAGCCGGAAGTCGTTAGCGAACAAATCGGACAACCCGCGCGAGTACCATCCCCCATGGAATGCTGCACCGCAGAGCATGCCCATCGCTGGCGTTAAGACCGTGAGGGCCGCTGAAGCCTAATTCCGCGTGAGCTGGCTATGGACAACATTATTTGGTTCATGTGCTGGACTACGAGCGCCAAAAGTCCGTTCAGCAGGTGCTGTATTTCTTTTTATTATAACATATCATCTGTAAAAAATCTTTTTTTCTATCGGGGATTTTAAGAGCGTCCTTTATTATTTTTCTCATGATAGCCGTTTTCGTTCCGCCAATAGACAGCGTTCGTTTTGTATGCTAGACTAGGTGTATCAAAATGTCAGGAAGTAGGTGTTTTATGAACTGTCCCATTTGTCATGCTGAAATGCGGATGGAGAAGCGGCAATTTCTTCAAACAAAAGATATGGATGCAAGACTTATCCCCGTCCCCGGAAATGTCCGTATCAACATCAAGCTGTTTAAACATCTACGGGCTGCATGACAGAGTTCAACGAAAAAAAGGCACCAGCGATTAATGAAAACCGCGGATGTTATTCGCGCTGTCAAAGCAAAGTGCACAGAATATGATGTACTTGCTATTTTGGACATCAGGGGCCGCTTCCAGCCTGAATGGAATGGAGGCATCTCCTGTTCTGATCAAACCCAATGAAGAAGAGTACTACGCCACCTTTGGCGTTCGTTCTGCGCAAGCGTATCGTCAGATCCTCATGGAGCATAACATCGCCTACGGTGCAGTCTCTCTGGGTGAAAGGGCGCACTGCTCGTCACACCGGAAGCCGCATGGTATTCGGAACCTGTTTCTGTCGATGTAAAAAGGCGTTCAGGGTGCGGGCGTTTCCATAGTGTCCGGCTTGCCTATGCGATTGCCGGACAGCACACCCAAGAATCAGCTGGAAATGGCGGTTTCACCGTGCGCACGCTTCTCTGGAACTGCCGGCACTGCAAATGTGGGCGTGGAAAAAAGATTCCCGCTGGTGGCGCCAGTTAAGCGGCTTTGCAATTTGAATCAGCTTTCTTACCTGGCTGAATTTTAAACGGAGGGGCTGGCTGCGCTGTGCCCGCCGATCTGCGCATTGCGTTGGCGCATGGTGGCACTCTTCCTCGCTGCTGGCTTTCAGCACGGCGTTTTTGCCGTATTTTGTTCTTGATGCCAGCATGACTTGCTGGAGTTTTTTTTCTCCTTTTTCCAGCTTCTTGGTGTCGGTGAAAAAGTCCACCTGATAGACACCCTCGTCCGGCGTGACCTTGTTAGCGTTAAGGGTATGCGCCGCACCGTCAGCGCCGGGTCGGTGATGCGACCGCGCCGATCAGCCCCGGCGCATAGGTGACGGCGATGGCATCGATGTCCTGCCGGTCAGGTGCGCCTCGTCAAGCGCCGTATCATCGCCAGGGCGTAGATGGCCTCGATGTGCTTGCGCGAGGCAAACTCGGGCACGACGCCGCCATAGAGACGGTGCAGTGCGACCTGAGAGGCAATGCAATCTGTCAAAACGGTTCTTCCGTCCTCTACAACGGCGACGGCAGTTTCGTCGCAGGAGGATTCCACGGAGAGAATTCTCATTTCAGTTCCTTTCTGAGAATGCGTGCATCCTCTTTGGGGTGTTGGTAGTAGTTTTTCCGCAGTCCGATCTGCTCAAAGCCGAGCGAGGCATAGAGCGCGGCGGCAGGCGCGTTTGAGTCCCGGACCTCCAAGGTCAGGACCGTCGCCTGCATCTTCTGCCGCAGCGACTCACACAGCGTTTTTCAGCGCACGGCCAAGCCCCTGCCGCCGGCCTCCGGGCTGGCGAGGTTCATCATATCCGCCTCGCCCAGCACGGTCTGGCTGCCGACGTAACCGGCAACAGTGTCGCCGTCCATTGCGCAGAGCCAGAGGCTCAGCGGATTCTCCAGTTCCTGCTGCAAAATCGATTCCGGCCAGGGATCGAAAAAGCAAACTTCCAGCGCGGCAATCTGCGCCGTATGTTCCGCCGCATGGGGACGATCGTCACTTCATCATCTTTGCCTCATACCAGCTCGCGCCGACCTTCGCCTCCGCCCAGCAGCGGCACGCGCAGCTGCGCGACGTTTTCCATCTCGGCCGTCACGATCTTCTTTACCTGCTCCGCTTCCTTCACCGGGCATTCCACGATCAGCTCATCGTGGACCTGCAGGACGGAGCCGGGCCTTTGAGCTTTTTTTCTGCTTTTTGAGCGCTGCGTCGACGCGCAGCATGGCGAGCTTGATGATATCCGCGCGGCCGTCCCCTGGATCGGCGTGTTGAGCGCAACGCGCTCGCCGAAGGAGCGGATATTGAAATTGCTGCTCTTGAGCTCCGGCAGCTCGCGCCGGCGGCCGAAGAGGGTCGTGACATAGCCGTCCTGTTCTTTGCTTGCTCGACGATATCGTGCATATAGGTCCGGACGCCCGCATAGTGGGCCAGATAATTGTCGATATACTGCCGCGCCTCCTTGCGCGTCACGCCGATGTCCTCGGCGAGGGAAAATTCCGAAATGCCGTAGACGATGCCGAAATTGACGGCCTTCGCGTGCCGCCGCTGGAGCGGTGTGACCTGCTCCGGCTCCACACCGAAGACCTGCGAGGCTGTCGCCGTATGGATATCGGTGCCGGAGCGGAACGCCTCCTGCATGGTCTTGATCGTCCGGCGATATGCGCCAGCACGCGCAGCTCAATCTGGCTGTAGTCCGCGTCGACGACCTTCATCAGGCCGTCGGCGTAGGTGGATTTCAGCGGTCAGCATCCGGTAGTCCATGATGGCCGGGATGATGGGGTGCTTGTTTTCAGCTTTTCCAGAACTTCCGCATTGGTGGAGTAGCCGGTTTTCGTCTTTTTCACCGGGGGAAGTCCCCAGTTTTCAAACAGCAGTTCTCCCAGCTGACGGGTGGAATTGATATTGAATTCCCCGCCGGAATAGGAGAAGATCAGCGTTTCGCAGTCGGAAATCCGCCGGGAAAGCATATCGCCGAACTGCCTCAGCTGCTCCCGGTCGATGCAGATGCCCCGGTTTTCCATGCGGTAAAGCACCCGGCACAGGGAAACTCAATCTCCCGGTAAAGCCTTTCCATGCCGTTCTTTTCCAGCTCCCCGGCAAAGCACCGGGCGCAGGTGCCACAGAGCTTCGGCACAGGCCGCCGCATCGGCATCCTCCACGCTCAGCCCCAGATAGTTGGTCGCAAGCTTGGAAACGGTATAGTCGGAAGACGAGGGATTCAGGTCGTAGGCCGCCAGCGCCGTGTCAAAAGACGCATTCCCCGCCTGTATCCCCAGCTCGTCCAGCCGGTGCATGGCGGTTTTGCTGTCGTGGAAAACCAGTTTTTTCCCGGCAAAGGGACAGCTGCCCCATCTGGGCTTCCATGGGGGTCAGGGCACCAGACGCCCTCCGCCCACGCAATGCCGACGCTGCCATCCTCGCAAGATACACGGCGCAGCTGTCCACATCGGCGGGCATATCTCCCGCCGGGGATGGACTGCACCTTCTGCTCCGGTTTGGGGCGTCTGCCGCCGCCCTGCAGGTGCACTTGTCGATCAGCCGCACAAATTCCAGTTTCTGCAAACAGCTGATACAGCTCCAGCCGGTTATAGGGCTGAACAATGGCATCCTTCGGCGCAAAAATCGATGGCGCTTCCGGACGGATGGTGGCAAGGTCGAAGGAAAGATAGGCGTTCTCCTTCCCGGCTTCCAGCTTTTCTCGGAGCTTGGGGCGGATGGAGGTCGTCCAGATGGGCGTACACCCCGTCCAGACTGCCGAATTTCGCCAGCAGCTCCTTTGCGGTCTTGGGCCGACGCCGGCCACGCCCGGAATATTGTCGGAGTGAATCCCCATGAGGGCTTTCAGGTCGATGAGCTTTTTCGGTTCGAAACCGTATTCCTCCCGGAATTTTTTCTTCGTCAAACAGCGTCGTCGTGGTCTGTCCCGGCTTGAGATCACCAGCTTGACGTGGACATTTCCGTCGATCAGCTGCAAGGGAATCCCGGTCGCCGGTGACGATGACACACTCCCAGTCCTGCTGAGAGCAGATTCTTGCCCACGTACCGATGACATCATCGGCTTCCCAGCCCTGACACTCATAGATGGGAATATTCATCGCCCGCAGGACGTCCTTCATAATGGGCATCTGCTGCACCAGCTCCTCGGGCATGGCATGACGGGTGGCCTTGTAGCCCTCGTATTTCAGGTGCCGGAAGGTGGGGCCGTGGAGATCAAAGGCAACGCACACCGCCTCGGGCTGCTCCTCCTTCTCCATCCGTTCCAGAATGTTGAGGAATCCGTAAATGGCGTGGGTGTACAGTCCGTCCCGGGTGGTCGGAGGGGCTTGACGCCGAAATAGGCGCGGTTAATGACACTGTTGCCGTCCAGAATCAGCAGCTTCATACTTTTCTCCCACTTCGCGCCCTGAGGCGTGTCGATGATCTCAATGCCCCTGGGCTTTCAGCTCGTCCCGGATGCGGTCCGCCTCAGCGAAGTTCTTCGCTTTCTTCGCTTCGGTTCTGGCGGCGACCAGCGCGTCGATCTCCGGGTCGGCGGATGCCTGCTCCTCCTGCGTCTGCTTCTCCCGCACCAGCGTCTTGGCGGCGGACAGCAGATTCAGGGACAGCACCTGATCGAAGTCGGCAATGGCCGCCAGCTTGGTGGCGTCATTGCATTTGGCCTTCAGCACATCGTACAGGGCGGTGACAGCCACGGAGGTGTTGAGGTCGCCGTTCAGCGCGCCCACAAAGCGTTCCTTCAGCTTGTTGAACACGTCGGCATCCACCTCGCCGTCATCCTTGAGGGCGGCGATCTTGGCTCAGCTTGTCATAGGCCGCGACGGCGTTATCCAGATTTTCCCAGCTGAATACCAGATTCCGGCGGTAATGGCTTTGCAGGCAGAACAGCCGGTAGGCCATGGGGTCGTAGCCCCTTCTGCTCCAGCAGGCTCACGGTGAGAAATTCCCCTTTTGATTTGCTCATTTTACCGTTGTTCGTATTCAGATGGTGGACATGGAACCAGTAATTGCACCATTTATGACCCAGATAGCTTTCAGACTGGGCGATCTCATTGGTGTGGTGGGGGAAAGCATTGTCAATGCCGCCGGCGTGGATATCCAGATACTCCCCAGATGCTTGATGGAAATGCAGGAGCATTCGATATGCCAGCCGGGATAGCCCACGCCCCACGGAGAGTCCCATTTCAGCGCCTGATCCTCGAACTTGTCTTGGTGAACCAGAGGAACAGAAGTCGTTCTTGTTTTTCTTATTGGTGTCCTCTTCCACGCCCTCCCGGACGCCTACCGCGAGATCTTCCTCGTCATGGTCGTTGAAGACGTAATACTGCTTCAAAGTGGAGGTGTCAAAGTACACGTTGCCCCCGGCTGAGATAGGCGCAGCCCTTTGTCCAGCAGGTCTGCACCATGTGGATATACTCGCTGATGCAGTTGGTCGCAGGCTCCACCACGTCGGGACGCTTGATGTTCAGCTTGTCGCAGTCGGCAAAAAAGGCGTCGGTGTAGTATTTCGCGATCTCCATGACGGTCTTGTGCTCCCGCCGGGCGCCCTTGAGCATCTTGTCCTCGCCGGTATCGGCGTCGGAGGCCAGGTGGCCCACGTCAGTGATGTTCATGACCCGCTTGACGTTATAGCCCACATACCGCAGGGACTTTTCCAGCACATCTTCCATAATGTAGGTGCGCAGGTTGCCGATGTGGGCGTAATGGTACACCGTAGGGCCGCAGGTGTACATTTTCACCAGATCAGGATCGTTGGGAACGAACAGCTCCTTTTTATGGGTCAGGGAATTGTACAGATACATGTTTCTTTCCTCCATTTATTATAATGTAGCGCATACTGATTTGTTTTATACCGTTGCAAAAAGAAAACGCCCCCTTGTAACTGCATACAAGAGGCGGGCCAAAGCTCGCGGTTCCACTCTCATTTATCACTTTTGCTGACGCTTTCGCTCCCGGACGCACTTTCCCGCGCACGACACCGCCCGGGCTTTCAGCCGCCGACCCGGACTCTCTTTGGGTGCGAAGCACGGTACTCTTTCCGTTCATCGCGATATTGAATTCCCGTGTATTTTACCATTGAACAGGCACGATTGTCAAGCCTTGGCAGGAAATTTGACGGGTCAGTTTTCCCCGCCAAACCGCTCAAAAACCGTGGAGACCACTGGAAATTACATTAAGAAATTCTTATCCTATTGACACTTCCCCCCTTTCTCGCTATAATATGTTAGAGAAATGAGACGAAAGTGAGGTTACGCCATGAATTTCTCCAACGCTTGCAGGCTTAAAAAAGGTTTGAGCCTGATTCTGATCGTACTTATGGTAGTCGGTATGTTCTCCGGCTGTAAGAAGAACAACTCCGAGACCGAGCCGAACACGACTCCCTCCCTCAATCTGAATATGTCGGACACCTCCGCTCCCACCCAGGAGACGGTCCCCCCACCACGACGGAACCCATCGTGTATAACGAGAATATGGGTACCGTCACCAACCAGATCAGTGTCCGCGTCATTCCCCAGCAAGGACGCCAACGTCACCGGCACACTGGACGCCGGCACCGTGGTGGAGATCCTGCGTCAGGAAACCATCGCCGACATCACATGGGGCATGATCAGCACCCCCGTCAGCGGCTGGATCTGCATGGACTATGTGAAGATGTATTCTTCTCAGAACGGCTCCGCCAGCAGCGAGACCGATCCCAATGCTGCTCAGCCCACCACCCCCGCACCATCCGACAATACGGGCACCACCAACAATAGCGGTACTCCACAACACCAAGGGCGTCATCAGTGCCCGCAGTCTGAACGTCCGTGACGAGGCCAGCGCCTCCGGCAAGATCGTCGGCTCCTACTTCCAAGGGCGACGTAGTCACCATTCTGGAGACCAAGGACGGCTGGGGTCGCACCCGACAAGGGCTGGATCAAGATGGAGTACGTCAACACCACCGGCACTACCACCGGCGGCAGCACTACGACGACCACCACCGGCAACAATAACAACACCGCCGGCAACGGCAGCACCACCACCGTCGCCAAGGGCATCGTCAACACCCAGGAGCTGAACATCCGCAGCTCTGCCGGTACTGACGGCGACCGGGTCGGCAGCCTGAAATACGGCGACCGGGTGGAGATTCTGGAAAAGAGTGGCGATTGGGGTCGCATCTCCAAGGGCTGGATCTCCCTGAAGTACGTCTATCAGGACGGCACCACCGGTGCCAAGTCCGCCAAGGGCATCGTGACCACCGACGGTCTGCGCATCCCAGCGGCCCCGGCACCACCTATGAATCCGTCGGCTCCTACAACAGCGGCGACCGGGTCAAGGTTCTGGAGCAGTTCACCTACGGCGACACCACATGGGGGCTGCACCGACAAGGGCTGGATCTCCATGGGCTATGTCTATCAGGACGGCACCGACGTTGGGCAAGACCGTGGAAGGCATCGTCACCACCGACGAGCTGAACATCCGCAGCGGCCCCGGCACGGGCTACGATTCCGTCGGCAAGCTGTATACGGACGAGGTCATCAAGATCTTCTATCAGGTCACCGTGGGCGAAACCACCTGGGGCTGCACCAAGGACGGCTGGGTCTCTTTGAAGTACGTCAGTCTGGAAGGCTAAAAAATGATATAATACCGGGACTTTCTGTTGAAAGTCCCGGTATTTTTCCGCAGAATATCCCACATGACCGGTATTTGCTTGGTGCGCACGTTCAACTTGCTCAATTTTTCCGGATTGTAACTATTTTTTATTGCAAAATCACGGAAGCAGTGCTATAATTTGTTTCATGAGGAGGGTGTCTGTGCGAAACACGCTGACCCCGCTGAAATACATTTAACTGGAGGAACAATGATGAAAAAGTTCTTAGCACTGCTTCTGGTTCCTGAGCATGGTCTTCACGCTGTGCGCCTGCGGTGACACCGCTCCTGAGACCACCGCCGAAAGACCGAGAAAGCCGCCCCGCAACGATCCCGCCAAGGCTCCCGAGGACTACACCGGCAAGCTGGTCGTCTACTCTCCCCATGATGCCGATCCTCTGAACGCGGGCGTTGCCCAGTTCAAGGAAAAGTACCCCAACATCGATGTGGAAGTCATCGCTGCCGGTACCGGTGAGCTGTGCCAGCGTATTGTCGCTGAGGCCGCCAATCCTCAGGGCGACGTGCTGTGGGGCGGCGGAGCCGACACTCTGGCTGCTTACAACGACTACTTCCAGCCCTATGTCTGCGCCAATGACGAGTTCATCGGCGATGCCTACAAGGATGCCGACGGCTACTGATCGGTGAGTCCCCCTGCCCATGGTCTTTATCTACAACAAGACCATGCTGGACGAGGCCGACGTCCCCACCACTTGGGAAGGCCTGTGCAACGAGAACCTGAAGGGCAAGATCGCTTACTGCTCTCCCTCCAAGTCCGGCTCCGCCTACACCCAGCTGTGCACCATGCTGTTCAGCCAGCCCACCATCGAGGAAGGCTGGGATCTGGTTGGTAAGTTCATCGCCAACCTGGACGGCAAGCTGCAGGACTCCTCCGGCAACTGCCACAAGCTGGTTGCTTCCGGTGAGTACGCTCTGGGCGTGACCATCGAGAAGTCCGCCGTTCTGTACGCCGACAATCCCGACATCGGCTTTTGTGTATCCTGAGCAGAACTCCGCCGTTCCCGACGGTGTTGCCCTGATTAAGGACTGCCCCAATGAAGAGAACGCCAAGCTGTTCATCGACTTCGTCACCGGCGCCGAGTGTCAGACCGCTCAGAACGCCGACTGGGCCCGCCGCCCGTCCGTTCCGACATCACCCCCAAGGGTCTGTGCTCTCTGGAAGACTGCCACGTGGGCAACTACGACTTCAGCTACGCTGCTTCCCACAGAGATGAAATCAAGGAGCAGTTCAACGATCTGGTCGCAGGTTAATTTCTCAACTTATGCTTTTACTGCGGGAGGCACCCTCCAGGGTGCCTCCTTGCGGTGTATCGCCTGCGGCTGAAAACTGTGCCGGATGCTCCGGCATACTTTTGAACCGCGCGCAACATATCTACACATACGGGAGGACACCACATGAGCAATCAAGTCATTATTCAGAACGCCGTAAAGCGCTACGGCGATTTCACCGCGCTGAATGGCGTTTCGCTGGACATTCAGGAGGGCGAATTCTTTACCCTTCTTGGCCCCTCCGGCTGCGGCAAAACCACGCTTCTGCGGATGATCGCCGGCTTCAACTCCATCGAGGGCGGCGATTTTTACTTTGGCGAAAAGCGGATCAACGATGTTCCCGCCCACAAGCGCGACATCGGCATGGTCTTCCAGAACTACGCCATCTTCCCCCACCTGACCGTCCGGGGAGAACGTAGCCTACGGTCTCAAGGCGCGGAAGATGCCCGCCAAGGAGATCAAGCCCAAGGTTGACGAGGCGCTGGAGCTGGTGCAGATCTCCCATCTGGCAGACCGGAAGCCCAACGAACTGTCCGGCGGTCAGCAGCAGCGTGTGGCTCTGGCCAGAGCTTTTGTTATCGAGCCAAGTGTTCTGCTGATGGACGAGCCTCTGAGTAATCTGGACGCCAAGCTGAGAGTGCAGATGCGCTCCGTCATCAAGAAGCTGCAGCGGCGTCTGGGCATCACCACCATCTACGTCACCCACGATCAGGAGGAAGCCCTCGCCATCTCCGACCGGATCGCCGTCATGAAGGACGGCCACATCATGCAGATCGGCACCCCTCGTGACATCTACGCCAAGCCCCAGAATCCCTTTGTCGCGGGCTTCATCGGCGTGAGCAACTTCCTCGACTGCGAGGTGAACGCCCCCAACGCCGGAAACGCCGCCGTGAGCATCAAGGGCGAGCTGGACATCACCGTCCCCGTCTCCCGCGCCTACACAGGAAGCGGCAAAATTTCCGCCCGTCCCGAGCAGCTTTTCTTCTCCGAGAGCGGTATGCCCGGCACCATCCTGTTCTCCACCTTCCTTGGCGATTTCATCGAGTACGAGGTGCAGCTGAACGACGGCCAGAACCTGATCGTCAACGAGTACACCAAGGACACCACCGAGATCCACAGCGACGGCGAACAGGTTCACCTGAGCTTTGACCCCATGCGCATCAGTCTGTACGACAAGAGCGAGGAGGTGCTCAGCCTGTGAACAAACGGCTTAATTCCCTCTGGAAACCGGATTTCTGGTTCTTCACAAAGCTGTTCGTGATTCTGGCAATGTGCCTGTTCATTGTCTACCCCTTCTACACCATCATCACGAAGAGCGTGTTTTCCAGCAAGGTAGAGGGCATCACGCTGTACAACTTCAAGCGTTTCTTCAACAAGCCCTACTATTATCAGACGCTGCTTCGCTCCCATGGTCGTGTGCTTCTCCACGGTACTTACCACGACACTGGTGGGCGTTCCCGTCGCTTATCTGATCACCCGCTACAACATTCCGGGCAAGAAGATCCTTCACATCTTCATCATCATGAGCCTGATGAGCCCGCCCTTCATCGGCGCTTATTCCTGGATCATCCTGCTGGGCCGTAACGGTCTGGTAGCACGGGCGCTGGCGAAGATCGGCATGACCGCGCCCACGATCTACGGTCGCGGCGGTATCATCTTCGTGTTTACCCTGCACCTGTTCCCCTACATCTACCTGTACACCTCCGGCGCCATGAACAGCATCGACAGTTCCTTGGAGGAAGCCTCCGAGAATCTGGGCATGAACAAAATCCGGCGCATCTGGACGGTGACGCTGCCCGTTATCCTGCCCTCCATTCTGGCAGGCTGCATCATGGTATTCATGACCTGTCTGGCTGACTTCGGCACCCCCATGCTGCTGGGCGAGGGCTACACCGTGCTGCCGGTTCTCGTGTATAACGAATACATGTCCGAAAGCGCCACCGACCCCTATATGGCTTCGGCGCTGTCCGTCATCATCGTGTTCTGCTCGCTGGTCATGCTGAGCTTCCAGAAACTGGTGGTGGACAAGCGGAATTACACCATGAGTTCTCTCCGGCCGCCACAGGAGACCAAGCTCCACGGGTTCAAGCGCTTCCTCGCTTCCCTGCCCATCTACATTGTGGTGTGTCTTGCATTCCTGCCTCAGATCGTTGTGGTGTGCCAGTCCTTCATCGAGCGGAGCTTCTCCGGCGTCATCAAGGGCGTCAACCTGAACAACTACCGCACCATCATGTCTCGCCTTGCCCGGACCATCCGCCATACCTTTGTGTTCTCCATCGTGGCCATCGTGTTCATCATCTTCATTGGCATTCTGGTGTCCTATGTTCTCGTCCGGAAGAAGGGCAAGATTGCCAGCCTGATCGACACGCTGATCATGTTCCCCTACGTCATCCCCGGTTCCGTTCTGGGTATCGGCCTGATCGTGGCGTTCAACCGCAAGCCTCTGATTCTGGTCGGCACTGCCGCCATCATGATTATCTCCTACGTCATCCGGAAGCTCCCCTACACCGTCCGGTCGGGCAGTGCGTTCCTGTATCAGATGGACCCGTTCGTTGAGGAAGCGTCCATCAATCTGGGCGTATCGCCTATGAAGACCTTCTTCACGGTCACGGCGCGGATGATGCTGCCCGGCATTATGTCCGGCGCGGTCCTCAGCTGGATCACCTGCATCAACGAGCTGAGCAGCTCCATCATGCTCTATTCCGGCAAGACACCCACCATCGCCGTTGCCATTTATCAGGAAGTCGTCCGCATGAGCGACGGCACCGCCGCAGCCCTGGCCACCATTCTGACCCTGACGACCATCGTTTCGCTGGTCATCGTGTTCCAGGCTACCAAGGGAAAGGTTAAGATCGTCTGATGATCAAAAACGTTATTTTCGACATGGGCAACGTTCTGCTGCGCTTTGACCGGGACTATTTTCTGGACGCCGTGGGCGTTCAGGGCGCGGACAGAAAGCTGCTGCTGAACAACGTCTACCTCTCGCTGGAATGGGCGAAGATGGATCGCGGCTCCATGACCGAGGCCGAAGCAGCCGAGAGCATGTGCCGCCGTCTTCCCCAGCGGCTTCACGAGAAGGCGCATCTGCTGGTTGACCGGTGGGATCGTCCCATCCTCCCTATCGCCGGTATGGAGCAGCTGGTAAGCGACCTGAAAAAGGCGGGATACGGCGTATATCTGCTGTCCAACGCCAGCTACCGCCAGCATGAATACTGGCCGCGGGTTCCCGGCAGTCAGTATTTTGACGGAACGCTTATTTCCGCCGATGTCAAGCTGGTCAAGCCCCTGTGCAGAAATCTACGATCTTCTGTACGAAACATTCCATCTTGTTCCTCAGGAGTGTCTGTTTATCGACGATTCCGCCCAGAACATCGAAGGCGCGGAGCGCACCGGTATGCCGGGCATCGTCTTCCACGGCGACGCGGACGAGCTTCGCCGGGAAATGCAGGCTTTCGGCGTTCAGATTCCGTAAATACGAAAGAACGGCTCCGGGAAAATTCCCGGAGCCGTTTCCGTTCCAAGATACTGTGTAAAGGGGTTGTACCGATACGCTCCATGAGCCTGTTTTTGTACTATTGGGCATATAAAATCCGCCCGATGCCAATGGCATCGGGCGGATTTTCAACTTCTCAAAGACTTTGGAACGACCAGCAATCAGTCCTTCTTTGCCTTGTCGGCTTTCTTCGCGGCCTTGGCCTTTGCCTTGGCTTCCTGCGCCTTCTTGGCCTCCGCCTTGGCGGCCTCCGTAGCGGTCTCGTTGGAGGAAATCGCCCACTTCTCCAGCTCGATACGTACCTGATCGGCGCTGGTCTCGACGACGATGCGGCTTTCCTTCACGTCCACAACAACGCCCACGATACCGCCGATGGTGACGATCTTATCGCCCTTCTTCACGGCGCCGCGCATCTGCTCGGCCTCTTTTTTTCCGCTTGCTCTCCGGACGGATCAGCATGAAGTAGAAAATCGCGATCATCAGCACCAGCATGATGACGGTGCTGCCCATACCGGCAGAGGTGGTTCCAGTCAAAACATTCATTGGGGAAAACTCCTTTTGTGTTATTTCCTGTTCATTATACCATTAATTGCGTAAATTGCAAGGGGGCTTTTAAGTGGTTCTTAATATTTTTATATTCTTCTGCCCAGCTTCTCCGAATACTCCCGGCGGAAGTCTTCAAAGCGTCCCTCGTCCAGCGACTGACGGATCTTCTCCATCAGCTTGTTGTAAAAATACAGATTGTGCATGACGGACAGGCGCATTGCCAGCATTTCCTCCGCCACGAACAGATGGCGGATATAGGCGCGGGAATAGCGGCGACAGACCGGGCAGTCGCACTGGGGGTCAATGGGCTTGTCGTCGGTGATATACTTGGCGTTTTTCAGGTTGATGGCGCCTTCCCAGGTGAACAGGCGGGCGTGGCGGGCATTCCGCGCCGGCATAACGCAGTCAAAGAAATCCACGCCCCGGGCGACCGCCTCGATGATGTTGCTGGGCGTCCCCACGCCCATGAGGTAGCGGGTCTTGTCCACCGGCATGTGCTCCTCTACGGCCTCGATGATGTCGTACATCTCCTCCGCCGTCTCGCCTACGGCCAGACCGCCGATGGCGTAGCCGGGCAGGTCCAGGTCCGCAATGCGCTTCATGTGATTCACCCGGATGTCCGCATAAGTGCCGCCCTGATTGATGCCCCAGAGCATCTGCTTGGGGTTCACCGTGTCCGGCAGGGCGTTGAGCCGGGCGTTCTCCGCCTTGCACCGGACCAGCCAGCGGTAGGTCCGGTCCACGCTTTTCTGAACATAGTCCCGGGGCGAGGGGTTCTCAATGCACTCGTCGAAGGCCATGCAGATATCCGAACCGAGGTGCGACTGAATCTGCATGCTCTCCTCCGGGCCCATGAAGATCTTGTGGCCGTCAATATGCGAGGCGAAATACACGCCCTCCTCCTTGATTTTCCGCAGGGAAGCCAGACTGAACACCTGAAATCCGCCGGAATCCGTCAGAATGGGGCCGTCCCAAGTCATGAACTTATGCAGTCCCCCCATCTGGCGCACCACCGTGTCCGTGGGACGCAGATGCAGATGGTAGGTATTGGACAGCTCCACCTGACACCCGATGTCTTTCAAATCCTTGGCGCTCAGCGCGCCTTTAATCGCGCCCTGCGTGCCGACGTTCATGAACACCGGCGTCTGGACGGTGCCGTGGGCACAGGTGAATTCTCCCCGGCGGGCTTTGCCATCGGTTTTTTCAGTTCAAACATGGCTGTTTCTCCTTGTCAATAGGTTTCCGGGTTGTACAGGACGTACATCTTCCCCCGGCTCGTCAACCCCGTGCGGTGGGCGTGACCATTTTTCAGGAACCGGAAGCCGCTCTTTTTCCACCACCCGGCGGGAGCGGTCATTTCTGTCAAAATGGCCGCAGGTCAGATAGTCGAAAGACAGCTCTTGGAAGCAGTAGTCGATCACGGCCTTCACCGCCTCCGGCATCAGTCCCCTGCCCCAGTAATCCCTGCTTAGGACGTAGCCGATCTCGCGCCCTGTAATTCTTCCGGCAGCCCCGCGTCCTCGTCCCGGGGTTCAAGCCCAGAGAGCCGATCACTTTTCCGTTTTCCTTCAGCTCCAGCGCAAAGGTCTTCTTTCCGCTGATAAAAAGGTCAAGTATCCGCCGGGATTCTTCCATAGACTGGTGGTGATTCCACCCGGCCATCTCGCCAACGCCTTCCACGCTGGCATATTCATAAAAAGTCCGCCAAGTCCGTCTCCCGCCAAGCGCGCAGGATAAGGCGATCGGTTTCGATTCGGATATTTGTCACGTCAACCGGTGCATTCATGTTCGCTCCTCACAAAGTGCATTTTGGAAAGCGTGCTACCATTCTACCCTTTCTTTTCCCATGGTGTCAACACATTCAAGCGTGATTCACGCCGGCGCGCCCTGTTCCGTCCGCTTCTGCTCCAATTCCGCCCTGAGAATAATTCCCAATGTCAGGCACTCGTCCGGGTCTTTCAGGTCGCTGCCCAGCATGGCGGTGATATGCGCCAGTCTGTCAAGCAGCGTAGAGCGGTGCAGGAACAGCGCCGACGCGGTTTTCGTAACGGAGAGGTTATTGTCCAGATACACCCGCAGGGTATGCAGATACGACACCTGAGAATTGTCGTCATGCTCCTTCAGCCGTTTCAGCCCCTCCGTGTAGTACACCCATGTCGGCCTGCCTGCCAGAGCGCCGCTGAGAAGCTGAGGAAGCAGATAGTCCTGAAAACGGAATATGGTGCCGCCCTGAGAAAGCCCGTTTTGCAGGGCGGCGGAAGCCTGAAACCATGCGTGATTCGCGTCGTACAGGTTGGTAAGGGGCGAAGAAACGCCGCAGACGACCCCCAGCTTTTCCAGCACCGGAAGCAGCGCGTCCAGCGTCTCCTTCTTCGCCTGATCGATGGAAAGAAACGCGGCGACGGAATCCACAAACTCAAAGGCAATGGCTCCGGGATGCCGTTCCTCCAGCGCGGCGGAGAGATACGCCCCGGAAGATAGGTGCTGCCGGACTTGGGGATCAGCTTTACGCAGACCCAATCGTGCTTCCCGCTTTCCACGCTCAGGGCGCGGCGGTACTCAAAATCAATGCTCTGCCCGGAAATGACACTGCGCAGCGCCCGGCGTACCGCAGTGCGGGTGCTGGCCAGAACGGGATTCTGCTGAGCCGCCTGCCGCAGAAGCTTGAAAAAAAAAAGACCGCCAGCGTTTTATCCGAGTCCCGGAACTCCCAGGAGCCTTCAAAGACGGTCAGGCAGCCCAGATATTCCTCCTGATCGAAAATATTGACGGAAAGGGTGCGCTTGCCTTGCAATTCCAAAAGAAGCGGCTCCCGGACGTGGATGGACATATCGTGCAGAGAAAGGAACGTGGCCATTTTTTCCACGTCAAAGGACTGGGTATCCAGCTGCAAGCCCAGCCTGTTTCGCAGATAATCTTCCTCCGTAACGCCAAGATAGCGGAAATCGGAGCCGATGAGCAGCATGGGGATTTTCAAAAATGCCCCTGCTGGCCTCCAGCATCTGCGGGAGATTCCCGCCGTGGCGCAGGATCGTCCAGAGCTGATCTTCCCAGCTGTCGTACCGGTTGAAAATTTCCTGCACCAGATTGAACACCCGGAAAATATCCCAGTTTCCCTCCACCAGAATGACGCTGCACCGGTCATAATAGGCGCTGAGGTTCCAGTGCTGCCCCAGACAGATCAGGCACACATTTTCCCCCAGCTTCGGACTTTGGGGCAGATGATCGGCAGAGCATACGTACACCCGGTTCTTCTCAAAGGATTGGGAACGATCCAGATAGAATTCCGGCCGGTTCAGGGTAAGCGCGCTGCCCCCTTTGCCCCGCTGGTGACCGTTGTCAGCTTTTCTTTCAGACGCCAATAGAGAATATCCGCGCACAGTTTCATGCCTTCCGCCCTCCTGAATTCTTTCTGAAAATATTATAATTTCTCCTCGTACAGCTGTCAAGGTATCTCCCATACATTTTGTATGGGAGATACCAGTTTTATAGAAAAATTCACAAATACTGCACCTATAAATTGTATGGTTTGCAGGAATACAAAATGTATGGTCGTGCCCGCCCAAAATCCGGCCTTTTGTAGAATATCCGGCTGAGCGCTTTTCTATTATAATGAATCCACAGCAATACAGGATAGGAGGAATACCATGCTGAAAGAAAAACTGGATTCCAGGAAATGCTTCGCGACCGCGTGGGGCAAGCTCATCACGGAGGAGGAAGCCTACCGGCAGCTGAACCGTCAGATCGCTGCCATGACCGCCAACCTTTTCAGGTCATGCGAATTTTTGAACCCAGCTGGGAAAAGCGTACCGAAGCCATCTGCGACATTGCCAATATGATGAATATGGCCGTCGCGGGAACACCGGAGGAACAGAAAGACTACGTAAACGAATCCCTCTATGAAGCATTCAACATCCCGGAGCTGTGCGAGAAGTCCAGCTGGCTGGGCGGCATCACCGGCGACTCCGGCGACGATGGGAGAACATGGCGGGCCGGGTCGTCCAGTTCACCCGGAACCGGGTGGAAAAAGAGCTGGATACCTGTCCCTGGGACATCGTGGGCAGCGAGCTTTGCAATATGACCACCAGTATGTTCACCGCCAACTTTGACCTTGCTTCGGCCCACGGCACGGAGAATGAAGTAGCCCTGAATATGTGCCAGGCCCGTGGCTGCGGCAACAAGCACTGCCGGGTAGTTGCCGAGCGGCGGGACGTGTATGGCCTGCCCAAGCAGGGCTGGCTGGACCACATGCAGCAGCCCGTGGACCCCATCCACGACACGCCCCAGAGAGCGGATGGTCAAGGAGGGCCAGTGCCTGCGCAACGGTCAGTACACCCAGAATTTCGGTGAGGAAACGTCGCTGGAAAAGGCGTACCATTGGGTGGCCCAGATGGGCTGGGTCTGGTCCATCAGTTCCCCATGATGGCCATTAAGGACATGGCCCCCGATGAGGACGAGTTCCTGCGGGTGTTCCGCATTGTCTTTGCCACGGCGGGCAAGAATCAGTTCATCGACCCTTCTTCGCAAAGGAGGGACTGCGGAGCTTCCTGGGTGTACCTCATGGAATGGACGAAAACGACGGGCGCATTCTGGGCGGCTACATCCGCTATATGCTGGACGTGCAGCAGGTGCCCTATGAGATGGTGCGCTGGACGAAGGACGAAACATGGATCAGGGTCAAGTCGGAAGATTTCACCGCCCGTTATGAAATGGCCCCCTTGGACGAACTGGTGGACGCCTACGAGGCACAATGGAACGGCGCGGCAAAGACGCTGGTCAGCCCGGAATGGTCCTGCGTAATTGAAGGCCGGGACGAGGAAGATATGTACATCAAGGTCATCCGCAAGGAAGACCTGCGGATGCTGTAAGGAGGTGCCGGAATATGCTGTTTAAGGAAGATACTGTTGCCCGCGCCGACGCCATGGCCATCCGTAAGGGCGTAGGCTTTTACCGCTGGACCCACGATCTGGTGGAGGTCACAGGCAAGGACGCGCTGGACGTTCTGCAAAAAATCTACATCAGCGACATTTCCAAGGTCGCCGTCGGCCGCTCGAAATACACCGCTTCTCTGGATGAAAACGGCGAGATCATCGACGACGTGATCGTCATGCACATGGCGGAGGGCTTGTATTGGGTCTCCGACCTGTATGGTCCCCGGCTGCTCCCCTGGATCGAAAAGCACAAGGGCGACGCGGACATTCAGGCAAAGATCATCACCTACGACTGGGATATGTACGCCGTGCAGGGGCCTGACAGCCTCAAGGCCATGAATGCCATGCTGGATGCGCCGGTGGACGATCTCAAGCGCTTCGGCATCTGCGAGCGCACTCTGGGAGACATTCCCCGTCTACATCCACCGTTCCGGCTTCACCGGGGAAAACGGCTATGAAATCTACGCCGCTTTTGACAAGAGCGCAGAAGTTCACGATCTGGCGCTGAAAGCAGTGGAATCCGTGGGTGGCCGGGGCTTCAGACTCTGGAAGTCTACGTCCGTTCCGTCCCCATGGAGAAGGGCTTCCCCCTCAAGCAGGACTTCAAGCACCTGAGTCCCTATGAGTGCGGCCTGGGCTGGGCAGTGGCGGCGGACAAGGATTTTATCGGCAAGGAGGCGGCCCTGGCCCGGAAGGAGCATCCAAAGTACCGGATGGTGGGTCTGGAATTCTCCCGAGAGTCCACCGAGGATATTTCCATCTGGGAGCGGGTCTATTGGTACGGCGTGGAGGTGGGCCGCTGCGCCCAGACCATCTATGGCTATACCGTGGAGAAAAATATCGGTTTCGCAACCCTTCGTGCGGACGTTCCCGACGGCGCGGAACTGACCGTCGGCTGCAACGATTCCCCGGCTGTTGTAGTAAGCAAGGTTTTCTGCTGAGGAGGAAATTATGGGAAGATTGGAAAATAAAGTCTGCATCGTGACCGGCGCGTCCGCCGGTATTGGGCGCGCCACGGCAGAGCTGTTCTGCCGGGAGGGCGCGAAAGTCGTGGCAGTTGCCCGCCGTGAGGAACGCCTGAAAGAACTGGCCGAGGAATGCAAGAACGCCCCCGGCGAACTTGTCTGGTATGCGGGGAGACGTCGGCGACCCGGCGGCGTCGCCGTGGGAATGGTAAAAAGGCAGTAGAATCCTTCCGGTCGGCTGGACGTGGCCGTCAACTGCGCCGGTGTCATGGACGACAATACGGCCATCGCCGATATGTCCGATGAAATGCTGGAAAAGACCTTCCGCATCAACACCTTCGGCCTGATGTACGGCCTGCGGGAGGAGTGCCGGCAGTATCTTTCCCAGGGGGAGGGCGGTGTTATTGTCAACGTCTGCTCCGTCGGCGCGACGCACCAGACCGCTGGCGCGGCCTACTGCGCCAGCAAAGGGCGCTGTTCTGGCGGCGACAAAGAACACGGCGTTCATGTACATGGAGGAGGGCATCCGCTGCAACGCCCTGTCCCCGGCGGCGTGGTGACGGACATTCCGCTGGTCATGCCGCCATCCGATGAATTTGGATTCAGCAGAACCAGCAAGCTGCTGGACTTCTCCGGCGAACTGGCCATGCCGGAAGACTTGGCGGACGCGATTCTGTTTCTTGCCAGC
>VOFC01003481.1_pt1 | contig 19862 bp, 30 predicted proteins | sample 5384161 | NCBI WGS metagenome assembly VOFC01 (sample SAMN12384722, study PRJNA508395) | human gut metagenome | isolation source: healthy gut B | host: Homo sapiens
CCGTGCAGGAAATAAGAATCGGACATCGTTGGGAAGCCATACAGGAAGAAACTGATAGTAGGCAGGAAGCTAAAGGCTTGAAAAAGAAAATATACCCCTTTCACCTTTGAGAATGGTGATACACGCAAGGAATTATTGGCAAGAAGACGCCATCTGCTTTTTAAGTCTCTGAGAAGTGGAGTGAATCACAGAAAATCAGAGCCGGAATCTTATTTAAAGAATATCCTGACATTCAAAGAGCATATTCGCTAAGCCATTCCTTAAGGATGATTTTTAACAGGCGATCCATAAAAGCCGGAGCAAGAACAAATCTGGCCAGATGGTATCAAGAGGTAGAAAAATCAGGATTTGATTCCTTTAACACCATAGCGGCTACATTGTACGACAGGAATGATGAAATTCTAAACTTTTATATCAACAGGGCATCGAATGCAGCGGCAGAATCTTTTAATGCGAAAATAAAATTCTTATATTTAATATGCAAGACTTATAACGAAAAAAGTTTGCATTATTTTAGCTGTTTATTTCTTTTGCTTGATTATCAGTTGATTCTGTCTTATGAATATTTTCTCTGTTGATAATGAAACGTTGATAGTAGGAGAGCATCAGCGTTGTGAGCGGTAGCGCGATAATCATTCCCAACATTCCCATTAATGAACCCCATATGGAAAGTGATAATAGAATGATAGCAGGATTTAGTCCGGTAATTTTCCCCATAACACGTGGCACGATGAATCCGTCTTGGATAGTTTGCACTACAATGAATACTGCCATGGCTGAGGCGATGATTATCCAAAAATTCTCGCCTGTGTCGGAGGCTTTCAGGATTGCCAGTATGATAGTAGGAACCAAACCGATGATTTGAAGATAAGGCACCATATTCAATGCTCCGATGACCAGCCCGAGACCTATGGCCAGCGGGAAGTCTATGATAAGAAAGCCTATGCTGAATAAAATGCCGACACATAAGGCTACGAATGCCTGTCCGCGGAAGTATCTGTTCATACCTACTTTTACGTCATTTAGTATGCCTACCACGAAAGAACGGTATTTCAGGGGCACGAGATGTGTCCAGCCTTCAGCGATACTTTCATAGTCTAATAAAATGAAGATGATGTATAGCAAAATGATGAATATCGTGAATACGCTGAATAATAAGTCAACGGAGTCCGATAATAAAGACCATAGGCGGGGAACTGCTTCTTTGAGCGCATCCAACAGGTTCTCTTTATTGAATAGTTCGGTTATAAATTTAACATCGATATTATCTCGTAAAAAATCGGAAAAGAGAGGTGGGCACATTACTATTATATGTTCCGTGCGAAAAGTATTGGACCAATAAAGTCTGTACTCTGCCGCATTCTTGTATCATAGGGGGGCACTAACAGATAAAAAGCTCCGGCACCCACAATCAGAAGTGTGAGTAATGCGCAAAATATGGAAACAATCCTATTTCTTAATTTTAGCTTGTATTGGAAAAATGTGACCAAAGGATATACCAGATAGGCAATAAGCCAAGCGATAAAGAAAGGTAATAGAACGCTGCTTAAACGCTTCAAAAGCAACAATATGCCGATAATGATAACTCCTAAAAATGACACCGCGGATAAAACTGTCGAATGTAATCTTTTTACGTTCCATAGAATCCTGTATTAAATTTATTAATCGCTTGCTGTTTGCTGGTCTTCCTTTATCGCCCGTAAATAACACTCTCGGCACAAAGGGTTCGTATTCGGCTGTTTCACCCAACAGAACTTGTTTGTCATTTTTTACAGTACGATGAGAGAATGAAGCAAGCTGTCCGCATTTTACACAAATGGCATGCACCTTGGAAACTTCGTCCGCCACGGCGCATAATCCCGGCATGGGGCCGAAAGGATTACCGCGGAAATCCATATCCAATCCGGCTACTATTACACGTATACCATTGTTGGCAAGCTGGTTGCATACATCAATCAGACCTTCGTCAAAGAATTGCGCTTCGTCGATGCCCACTACGTCTATTTCGGAAGTGAATAGCAGTATGCTTGCCGATGAGTCTATCGGTGTAGAGGATATGATGTTGCTGTCATGCGATACGACATCTGCTTCTGAGTAACGCGTGTCTATTGCCGGCTTATATATTTCTACACGTTGCTTGGCAAATTTGGCACGTTTCAAACGGCGTATAAGCTCCTCAGTCTTGCCGGAGAACATAGAACCGCAGATGACTTCGATCCGCCCTCTGCGTTTGGTTTCTTGTATGTGGTCTTCCGAGAATAATACCATATCTTTGAGTGTTATATTCAGTCGCAAAAGTAATGATTTTGTTCGCTTCCGGATTTTTTTCATTATTTATTTCTACATTTGTGCCATTAATACGGACAGGAAAAGGATATGCAAGCATTATTGAATGATATAGAATTGGATGTTCAGGAATTGAAATGTTTGATACAGTCGATGCTCACTGATACAAATCCTGTGCTGAGAATAGTTGCTAAAAGGAATATTCATCAGATGCAGGAGCGGTTGGATGTGCTGACCAAACTGTTGGACGACACTTTTGTGATAACCCGGTGGAACATGTTGCTTCTGACATTGTGGAGAAAACAACTGAATCGGAAGTGATTTCCGAACCGGTTGCTGATGTTCCGGTTGAGGCAACTCCACATTTCGGATATTGCAGTACCTGCTTCTCAGATTCTTGCCGAACGTATTAAGCCGGCTACGGACTTGCAACATGCCATCAGTCTGAATGATTCGTTTCGTTTTACCCGTGAATTGTTTGCCGGAGATGCGACACGTATGAATGAGGTGGTGCGCCTTTGCGGTGGGGCTTCCTCTTTGGATGAGGCTATGTCTGTATTTATGTCAACTGTACAACCGGATGAGGAAAATGAGGCGGCTGCTGATTTTATAGAACTTCTCAAGAAGTATTTCAGTTAAAAAGTAGCGGATATGGGAAAAACTTTATGTAGTGCCTACGCCAGTAGGAAATTTGGAAGATATGACTTTTTTCGCGCTATCCGCATATTGAAGGAAGCGGATTTGGTGCTGGCAGAAGACACGCGTACTTCCGGAATATTGCTGAAGCATTTTGAGATAAAGAATGCAATGCAGTCTCACCATAAATTTAATGAACATAAAACAGTAGAAAGTGTTGTAAATAGAATAAAAAGGGTGGTGAGACTGTGGCGTTGATTTCAGATGCCGGTACTCCAGGTATTTCCGATCCGGGTTTTCTGGTGGTTCGCGAGTGTGTCCGCAACGGTATCGAAGTACAGTGCCTGCCGGGGGCTACTGCTTTTTGTTCCGGCATTGGTGGCTTCCGGATTGCCCAACGAGAAGTTTTCTGCTTTGAGGGTTTTCTTCCTCAGAAGAAAGGTAGGATGACACGTCTGAAAGGTTTGGCGGAAGAACGCCGGACAATGGTTTTCTATGAATCTCCCCACCGTTTGGTAAAAGCACTGACGCAGTTTGCAGAATATTTCGGTTCGGAACGGCAGGCGTCCGTTTCCCGTGAAATATCCAAGATACATGAGGAGACGGTACGTGGTACTCTTACCGAATTGATAGAACATTTCACAGCCAACGAACCGCGTGGTGAGATAGTGATTGTAGTAGCAGGAATAGACGATTAAATAACTTCATTAACAAAACGTAAAACAAAAGCGTATGAAAAAGTTAGCAGTTTTGATTGTATGTACAGCCGTTATGGCTTCATGTGACAACTTTTCAGGTGGTAGCAAAGATCAGTTGAAAGCTGAGAATGATTCTCTTTTAATGGAACTGACTCAGCGTAATGCTGAACTGGATGAAATGATGGGCACTTTCAATGATATTTCGGAAGGATTTCGTCAAATCAATGCGGCAGAAAGCCGTGTAGACTTGCAGCGTGGTGCAGTTGCAGAGGGTTCTCTGAATGCTAAACAGCAGATAGCCACTGATATTGAATTCATCCGTAAGCAAATGGAAGAGAACAAAGAGCAGATTGCCAAGCTGCAATCTATGTTGAAAAACAGCAAGACCAACTCTTCTCAGTTAAAAAAAGAGCCGTTGAGTCTTTGACACAGGAACTGAATGCGAAAACCCAGCGTATCGAAGAGTTACAGGCCGAACTGGCTTCTAAGAATATCCGTATCCAGGAGTTGGATGCCGCCGTTACGGATTTGAATGCTGTCAAGAGTGAATTGACTGCTGAGAATGAGGCAAAAGCCAAGACAGTGGCAGAACAGGATAAAGCGCTTAATACTGCATGGTTTGTATTCGGAACGAAGAAAGAACTGAAAAGACCAGAAAATTCTGAGCGGTTCCGGATTATTTAAAAAGGTTCGGTCTTGAAAGATGGTGATGTCAATAAGGATTATTTTACCCAGGTTGATATTCGTACTACCAAAGAAATCAAACTGTATTCCAAAAGATGCCGATATTCTGACTACCCATCCTACCGGTTCTTATGCCTTGGAAAAAGATGATAAAGATCAGTTGACATTGAAGATTACTAATCCGAAAGAATTCTGGAGCGTTTCCAAGTATCTGGTAATTCAAGTGAAATAGTTACTTGATTGATAATTGATAGGGCTGTTTCAAAAGTGCGTTTCGTTTGTAGGCCTGCTTTTGAAACAGCCTTTTTAGTATTCTTTTTATGCTTTATAAAAATCTTTTTTTTTTTTTGATTTGGACGATACGCTTTGGGCGTTCTCTCTCAATGCTCGTGATACCTATGAAGAAATGTACTGGAAGTATGGATACGATCGCTATTTCGATTCGTTCGAGCATTATTATTCACTTTATCAGCGTCGCAATCTGGATTTATGGGCAGAGTATGCAGATGGTAAAGTCACGAAAGAAGAGTTAAACCGTCAACGTTATCTTTATCCTTTGGAGGCTGTAGGAGCAGGTGACTCCACTTTGGCAAAGGCTTACGAAAGAGATGCTCTTACAATGATTCCTACCAAAAGCAAATTGATGCCACATGCGCGTGAAGTGGGAATATCTTTCGGGAAAATACAATTTGTACATTCTTTCAAATGGATTTAAAGAACTCCAAAGTCATAAAATGCGTTCGTCGGGCATTGATAAATATTTCAGAAGGTGGTTCTTTCCGATGATATCGGAATCCTGAAACCCTGGCCGGAGATTTTTTCATTTTGCTCTTTCGGCAACCCAGTCCGAACTGAATGATTCGCTGATGATCGGAGATAGTTGGGAAAATGATATAGTCGGAGCGGCGGGAGTAGGCATGCACCAGGTGTTTTACAACTTGTCCGGTCGTACCGACTTGCCTTTTACTCCTACCTATCAGATTACTGATTTGAAAGAGTTGTTGAATTTTATTGTGACATTGGGAGATTAGTTGTACTTTTGTTTCAATGATGAACATCTAAAAATACTATTATGGAAACTCTCATTCCTTTTGCATTGTTGTGTTTCACATCTTTCTTTACGTTGACTAATCCGTTAGGCACAATGCCGGTTTTTCTGACTATGACGCAGGGTATGACCGATAAAGAACGTTGTTCTATCGTAAAAAAGCGCGCAACATTAGTCTCGTTTATCACATTGATGGTCTTTGTCTTTGCCGGGCAATTCCTCTTCAAGTTTTTCGGTATTTCGACAAACGGTTTCCGAATAGCGGGTGGCGTTATCATTTTCAAGATTGGTTTTGATATGCTGCAGGCACGCTATACACCGATGAAATTGAAAGATGAAGAAATCAAGACCTATGCGGATGATATTTCGATTACTCCCTCTAGGTATTCCGATGTTATGTGGTCCGGGCGCTATTGCCAATGCAATCGTACTGATGCAAGATGCACATTCCTTTGAGATGAAAGGGGTGCTTATAGGCACTATTGCCCTTATTTATTTTCTTACATTCTTGATATTGAAGGCTTCCACCCGTTTGGTCAATTTATTAGGGGAAACCGGTAATAATGTGATGATGCGCCTTATGGGACTCATCTTGATGGTGATTCAAAATCAAGTGTCGCTTTTACAGAGGTTACTGTTACCTTTGGGAGTGTAGAATACTCTGTGCAAGAGAATTCATAGGAGTAGTCAGAACTTCAATTGTTTCACCGTCTTCCTCCTCTGTATATGTTCCGCCGGTGACACCTGTGAAGTCAAGCTTATGTAGATTTTATCTGCTTCTTCTTGTTCTTCTTCAGGGTCTTGGTTTGTTCTGCTGATACCGGTGTTAATATTTGCAGGGTCGTAACCATTTGTTGAGAACCGTTCTGTTACCGGAGCATAATTTTCATCAAGGGAAGAAGAACTGCAGGTGACCGGTCGTTGCATCACTTCCTTTGCCGGCATAGGCATACAGGGCTTTAATTCTGAATAACATGTTTCCATTGTCATTCTTGTAGTCGGAAGCCCATTCCCAGGAGCGTAGAATACCGGCACCGGAACCTACCCAACCATTTCCATCTTCCAAAATCACCGGTTGCCCGAGTGTTTGCCATGTATAATCTTTAGTACCCCCAAATACTCAGATGGTCTTTCTTTTTACCAATGGTCAATGCCATCTTTATAAGTTTTTGGAATAAAAGCTGCGTTGACATTTGTTATTTTGGCTGTCGCTTCACCGTCAGCAAAAGTTGGTTGGTCACAGAATTTAACCCAATTGGAATCGTCGCATGAAGCAACGGTGACCGGAACGGAAACCGCCCCTTTGGTATTCCACGCGGTTAAAGTGAGTGTGAAAGCTGCGCTGACATTACAACGGGGTTATTTTGCGCCTGTCGATTTCGGTATCTTCATAACCGTGCAGAGCAAGGCGGAGCCATCAATGCCTTAAAATTTATTTGTTTCATATGATTGATTGTTGATATAATACTATTATTTGTTATTCTGCAACGGGTTTAATTTCCCGGAGTATTTTGGTCTTCGCTCAACGCTTGGTTGATTGGAGTTCAACTTCGGAATAGGCCATAACAATACATTGTCGGTAGGCTCGATTTTGAATATCATTTCACTATTGGGATATCCGGCCCCGCGACGGTCAACACCTTTGTTCAAACGCATCAAGTCAAACCAGTTTAAACCTTCGCCCCAAAGTTCGATACGACGTTGTTTGAATACTTCTTCCTGTATATATCCGTACCGGGGCTATAGCTCGGGTCGCGATAATTCTTAACGAAGTTAACCAATGTCGTTTTACCGTCTTTGTCGGACATTGCTTCCCCTCTGCTTTTTTCTCAGATACATTTCTTCGATACGCATCAGAGGTATGTCATTGGCGTTTACAGATGTTTCTAACTCATTCTTATAAGGTGCAAAACTTAACTGTGTGTAAGCTCCGTATCCATAATCAGTCATCATGGCCTGTTGATCTTCTGTAAGGTTATTGATTTCAAGTCAGCACCCTAACCACCAACCTTTCTGGCATCGCTGTTAGGAATTGCCTCATAAAGCTCTTTGTTAATCTGTCGTCCGCCGGAATAATTGGCATATCCCATAACTCATGGAACCCATGTGTGAAGCGCCAGTTTACGATACCGAAGTTACAACACGGTCTGTTTCATAACAATGATTCCCCACATCCAGTTTTGCTCATCCGAACTCCAAAAGCAGGAGCGAGGATTTTTTCTGGTTGTCTTTTTTCAGTATACTTGCTGGGAGCCAGTCCTTCGTTGCCGCTGCTTTGATGGCATTGTCTGCAGCTGTTGCCGCAGCTCCATATTCGTGCATAGTCAAAATTCAACGCGGGCACTTAAAACCATATGCAACGGCTAAGCTGATGTAACGTTTGTCGGTACGTTTTACTTTAGACTTAGTCAGTAAGTCAATGGCAGAGGCCAAATCGGTAGTGATTTGTGTATAAACATCCTGAACGGTTGCGCGAGGACATCCCTTTGTGGCAGCTTCTTCCATGTTCTTTTTCTGTAATTAACTTGGTACGCACGGTTTGGTTCATTACCTTTATAATTGAACTGATAAAGTTGGGCCATAACCCAATATGCAAAAGCGCGTGCGCCTAATCCCTGAGCAAAGATAGTATTGTTCTGTCGGATCTTCTACTTGAGGGGTCGATACTGATAACATTATTACAGAGGCATAACGATAGAGTACATATCGTTCCATACCATCTGACACTCTAATGAGGGTTTGTGAACGGTCTGTATAGTCCAAATCACTTCCTGCCCAGTTATAACCGTTATTATCGCTTACCACGTCATTACCGTTTGTATCAGTAAACAACATGACACTTGGATAACCTATGTCATTATGGCGTTCTGCGTTTAACGCACCTGCATTGGGCATATTGGTTCAGATACGGCGCAAAAATAGCATTTACACAGCCGCAATCTTAGTAGGGTCCATGTTGGCCAATTTCTTCTTTTTGCGAAGAGGTTACAGTGCTACCTTCCCGGGAAGTGTATCCATGTCCTCGCAACCGGCAAGGTAAGAGAATGCGACCAAGAAGCGAAAATATATTTGTTTTCGCTATTCAAATTCCTATTTATTAATCAATTAAAATGTAGACTGATACCACCGGAAATTGTACGTATCGGAGTATAAAAGTGCTGTAGTGGCAGAAATATAACTCGACGAGGTCAAGACCTTTGCATTTGCAGAAATCAAACCCACATTGTCGGCTGTAAAGTATACACGTACTTTCTCGGTATTATCTTTTAGACTAAAGTTTTGGGCAGTGTGTAACCTATTAATATTATTGATGCTGAGATAATTTGAGTTTGTCAACCAACGTCATGAAGTGGGTTCATTATATTGATCGCTTGCATTTAAACGCGGAATATTGAGTATTTGGTGTTTTCCGGTGTCCATGCGTTGTAGATATCTTATGCCAGTTTGTCCGGCGCAAAGCTGGATGAACTCTCATGCATCATACGTCTGTAACCGGAATCATAGAACACACCCCCAACTGAGTACAGATAACTGGATAGATACTCATCGAATCCATGAGGCCTCAAATGTGTTCCCAAACCACCATATACAGTAAGCATCATATCGTCTGTTGCTACTTTAGTTTCCCAAGTGATATCTTTATTACCTTTATAAGAAAGAGCCAATGCAAAATCATTATTACTGTTAGAAACAGTATATTGATCCAAGTACGCATAGTAATTACCGATATTATCATTACCCTGTGCACCATAACTGATTTTGAACTTCAACATATCAATCCAAGATGTATTCTGCAAGAATGACTCTTTGTTCATCAACCAACCGAGACCAACAGACCAGAAATTACCCCAACGGTTGTCGGATGAAAACGTGAAGAAGCGTCACGACGGAAGGAAGCACTGGCAAAGTATTTTTCCAGATAATCATACTGAGCACGGAACAAGAAACCTGCTGTAGCATAATTAGCTGTGCTGGAGTTTGCACTCAGAGTATTAATCGCATTATTCAATTCTACAATATTAGGATTGTAGACTTTCTGCTTGCTACCGGACAAAGCCTGATTTTTATAATCATAAGATTCAAAACCTGCCAGTAAATCAATGTTATGATCACCGAAGTTCTTCTTATAAGTCAATAAATACTGTTGATTGATACTGAATACACGACTGTGAGAAACACCTACCACACCACCGGTATTACCTGCATACTGTCCATAGTAAGGGTTGATCAATTCTGTATAACGTGTATTATCCAGGTCCATACCCCAGTTAGCAGTCGCTTTCAATCCTTCGATAATAGATACTTCTACGAAAGCACGTCCACTCAAGATGTCCATATTGTACTCATTCTTATCAACTGCAAAGCAGATGCGGGTTAGATTGAAAGGAACGGGCGGTTCAGAGCAGTAGTACCATCTGTATACATACCATTGCCATAGTCATACATAGTGAAACCACGAGCGTCTTTCTTAATGCTTCCGTCTGCATTTCGGATATACAAAGGGATAGATAGGCGCAATGTTATTAGTTATATAAAATAAGTTAGTAGAACTTCCTGAAGTAGTTTGTTCATCAGGATAACGGCTTACGATATTAGAATAGGCAACATTCGCACCTACTTTCAACCATTCCTTCACCTGATAATCAGCTTTCAGGCGGAATGAAAGGCGTGAAAATGATGAGCCTGGGATAAGACCGCTATCATCCAGATAACCGGCTGACATATAATAGTTCATTTTTTCAGTAGAACCGCTAATGTTTACGTTATATTCCTGGCGTAAGTTACCATTGTCAAAGCAACTCTTTCTCCCAGTCATCAGGAGTAATATAGTAATCTCCATACACTCGGCCAAGTTTAGCATTCGGATTAAGTTTACCGTCTACACCTATATATCCCTCACCATTAGGCACTGTGTAAACAGGATATCCCAAACCGTCTTTAGAAAACAGCAACGAGTTAATATACTGATTACCAGTCATTCCATTAGACAATACTCTGTGGGATCTCCACCAGCATAACCATTCAACATTGCTGTGTAGTAGTTCTCAACATATTCCTGAGAAGAAGTCATAACATCATAGTTAGACACACCGCGACGGTTGGTACCCCCTTAGCGTCAGATTTACAGTTGCTTTTCCCGTAGCTCCTTTTGGTAGTCACCAAAAATTACCATTGGCACCACGTGCACCATATAATGCATTAGAAGCAGCATCCTTCAATACCGTCAAACTCTCAATATCCTGATGAGTTGATAGCTGAAATATCACCATCATAAGGAACACCATCCACTACATACAATGGATTGTTACTTGCAGACAAAGAACCAACACCGCGAATACGTACAGTAGAACCTGTACCCGGTTGTCCATTACCACTTGTAGTTTGTACACCGGCTACCTGTCCTGAAAAGGGCATTCGATATATTAGAAACCTGGCGCTCTGCAATTTTATCAGCTTTAATAGTAGAAGCAGAACCCGTAACTGGGACTTCTTTTTGCCGTACCATAGGCAACCACCATTACTTCATCAAGCATCTCAGCATCAGACTTCATTGTGACCTTCATAGTAGGTTTAATAGCCACTTCTTGTGTCTGCATAAGCAGCACGGGCATAAATGGCATGAGCCACCGGGCATCCGGGAAACTGATATTAGAGGTAGCATCCCAGTAAATGTCATCGCGGGTAAGTCCGGAAACCTCATATAATCTAAGGGCTTCATCAAGATCATCATAAACCTGCTTATAGGTTTCGGCCAATGTAGACAACTTCAAGTCTGTCTCTTCACCAGCTTCGGCTACTTCCTTAATGCGCAGTACCACACCATCGGTAGCACCATCATTACTACGTGCCCAAGGCTCACAATATAATTCAGCCAAACGGAAGAAAGAATAAGCACGGAATGTAAGTGCCCTCGGCTTTCAAAGAAGTCTTTCTCTTCTTGCGAACCTTCTGCTTTATCAATACGATTGATTACCGCATTGGCATTTCAATAATCAGATAATAGTAATACCAGGGGTAAGAATCATAGATAGAGCTGCTGCTCTGGGTTATGGTAGACTGGTTGTTCATCAGCGGAGACCATCCCGGTGCCATATAAGGGAAGTTGAAATCCTGACCGGGATATTCGCCATAAAGCAACTTCATAGTACCTTCACCGTTGAAGTTTTGTCCATAATAGGCATGTTGCTGAACCATTGTCCTGCAAATACCGTTGATAACAAGTTTTGCATTATCCGTTGTAGAGAAAATCACATCTCCCCCGCAGTCTGCGTGGAGTCTGTATTGAGCCAACTGTCCGAGCAAGAGGTAAATCCCAACAGACAGCCGAGTCCTAATATCATTACGTTCTTGAATGTATATTTCATAATCTGTTTCATTTTAGAAGTTTAAATTAAGTCCGAGCGTAAATACACGTGCTGCAACGAACGTGTTGTCTTGAGAACCGCTGAAGCTATATTGAGGATTCATACCCTTTACGCGCCGTAAAAGTAGCCGCATTTTCAATGGAGCCATAAACGCTCAATCCACCCAATCCCCATTTTGTAACGACTTTCTTTGGGAAAGAATAGTTCAGATTGATATTTTTGATGACAAAATAAGAAGCATCCGTCAGCCAGCGTGAACTTGCACCATAAGAAGTAGAAGCCAAACTTGAAAGGTCGAACTGAGGCGTACCGTTCGGATTCAAACGATTGGGAGAATCTTCGGTCATACCTTCCGGAACAGCTTGCCAGCCATTCAGCACATCCTTATGCAAGGCTCCCGGACCATTAGTCGTAGTATACATTAATCCTTGATAATTATAATCATATACTTTTCCGCCCAATGAATATGTACAGAGTACGGAAAGTGTCAGGTCTTTCCATGTCAAAAGAGGTATTGATACTTCCATATACATCGGGTCAGTGCACTGCCTTGCCATTCTTTTTCGGCATATGATGTATTGTACACGTAGTTTTTTACCGTTGATAGTAACATACTCATCTTGAGCTTTCAAAGCATTGATTGTACTTTCACCCAGCTGTGAGTTTGCATTATAAAGCGCACGTCCGTTCATTTGGTCTACTCCGGCATAAGTATAAGTATAGAATTCATAGATGCTGTGTCCTTCACTGTAATTCTGTGTTCCATGCAGAATGTCTTTACCGCCGGGCAATTTTGTAATTTCGTTATGGATAGTAGTCAGGTTCAAACCGATATTCCACTTCCAATCTTTAGTCCGGATGGCATCTACATCCATAGCAACTTCAAGACCGGTATTGCGAACACTACCTATGTTAGCAAAAATATTGTGACATTCAGACGGCGTCTCGTCAGAAGTGGCAAACCAGTCGGTTGCACCGGCAGAAAGCGGATTGTAAACCGTGAAAAGCAAATCTTTAGATGTTTTATTGAAGAAATCCAAAGAGAAATTGAAACGGTTGAACAAACGACCTTCCAACGCGATATCCAATGAACCGGAAGTTTCCCATTTCAAGTTCTTATTAGGTATCTGAATTTTATAGAACGCACCGATACCGGCATTGACATCCGAATAGAACAGTTCCTTGTAAGCATAATAATCGGCACCGGCATCATTACCAACTTCACCGTAAGAAACACGGAACTTCAAATTATCAATCCATGTAAGGTCTTTCATGAACTTCTCCTGAGAAATAATCCAGCTTGCACCCAGCGACCAGAAATTACCCCACGGATCGGAGAAACGTGAAGAACCGTCGCGACGGAATGAAGCATCCAGGAAGTATCTTTCCGCAAAATTATAGCGTGCACGGGAAAGATAGCTTTCCGTAGTGTATTCTTGGTTATAACCATCGATACTTGTCATTTTTGCAAAATTGCTCATCTCCGTATTTCCACTGACTTTCATCTGCTCCTTCATCATGAAATCATAATTATAGGAGTGCTTGAAAGATTCGTGAGCCAGCAATACATCGATATGGTGCTTATCAAAAATCGTGAGCCCATGTCAGTTCCTGTGTAAAAAACGGTATTCGCGTGTACGGTCATGTACTTTTGAAAGACGGCCGTTGTTAGCAGCACCGTCACCGCAATAGGGGTTATTGAAGGCTTTTTCCGTGTTATTTACATTATAGAGGTCCCCCCTTACAGTAGCCGCAAAATCCTTTCAAGAAAGAAATCGTACCATATATCTGACCTGATACGGCATTACGTTCCTTACGGCTGATATCATTCTGAATCTCATAAATAATATTACGACCACCCAAATAATCATAGTTACTTATATCATAAGAGTTACCGGTGCCATCTGTAGCCACGCTTCCGTCTTCATTATGCATCAAATAAGGATAGACCGGTGCCATCTGACCGGCTGTATAGAACGGATTAGCAAAATATGCATCATGAGCATTAGCCTGATAATTAGAGCCGGACATTGTTCCGCTCAGACTTACACCTGTTTTAAAACCAGGAAGTCGGCTGATAGTTAGCCTTCAAACGTGCAGTGAAACGGTCATAATCCGAGCCAATGATATATCCTTTCTCATTCAAATAGCCGAAAGAAGAGAAAATATCATACTTTTCTCCCATAGCATCCGCACTGGCTGTGTATTCCTGACGATAACCTGTGCGCTCCAATGCCTTCAACCAATCCAAATCATTGTAACCGGGTTTTACCTTTGCTACGAACTTTCCATTTTCATCGAACATGGCAGCACCGTTCTTATCAAAGATAGGAGAAAAACAATGTCATCATTGACTGTTTTAGATGCTTCGAATGCTTGTTGCGGAGTAACTCCACCGTCTTTTTCCCAATAGCTTTGCATACCGGAACGCATAGCTTCCATCCATTGGTTTACGCCCAATTTGTCATATTCCGGTATACCACGGGTATACATACCCTGCTTCACACCAATCCGGAAGTTCAACTTATGACTTTTACCTTTTTAGTGGTAATCATGATAACTCCATTAGCAGCCTTATTACCATAAAGAGCGGCAGATGAAGCATCTTTCAGAACAGAAATAGATTCAATATCCTGCGGATTGATATCATTCAAGCTTCCGCCATAAGGAGAGCCGTCTACGACAATCAGCGGAGCATTAGTTCCGTTTACAGAACCAAATCCGCGAATACGGATTTCGGATTTATCGCTACCCGGCTCGCCATATGAGTTATTCACCTGAATACCGGGAGCAGCACCTTCCAAAGTTCCCGTTACTTCAGTAACAGGGCGCATCTCCAGTTTCTTTGAGTCGATAGAAGCTACAGCACCTGTAATGGACTGGCGGCTGGCAGTACCATAAGCAACAACGACAACTTCATCAAGCACCTCAGTATCAGGCTTCAATACCACTTTTAAGTTCGGTTTGATAGCCACTTCCTGAGTCTGCATACCGATGTATGAAATCTGCAAAGTTTTCGCAGAACTATACAATATGTAAACTTCTATAAATAAGCATTTTATAAGTAGATATAAAGTCATTATATTTAACCAAAAACCTCAATAGAATATGCTCTACCATGTATTTACAAAACTATCAAGTTACTCATATGTTACCATATTTTACAATAAAGCTTTGATTATCAATGATATATACATATTGGTATAATCCATATTGTAGCTATGGAAATATACTTTAGTTTTTATTGAACTATTTTTGTAAAATAAAAAAGTAATGTGAGTAGCCGTGGTTGACCATAAAGAAACACACTATGAAGAAAGTCGTAAACAGAAATTTATGTCAAAATAAAACATAAACCTATTACAAAAAAAACATCATAAACAAGCTATTATAATAAGATTATAATTATCTTTGTGTAAAACATGTAACCTATGACAAAAATAAACCCTTTCATAACCAGTGGCTATATTTCAGCAAAGTACTTTTTGCGACCGTATAACCGAAACAACTACATTGACACGTTATATAACCAACGGGAATAATGTAGCTTTGATATCCCCTCGCCGTTTAGGAAAAACCGGGCTGATAGAGCATTGTTTTCATCAGCAACAAATAAGGGAAGTATATCACACATTTTTAATCGATATATATGCAACAAAGAATTTTCAGGAGTTTGTATTTGAACTTGGTAGAGGTATTCTGAATGGTTTGAAGCCGCGTGGAAGAAAAAAGCATGGGAGCTGTTTCTCAAATGTTTATCCTCTCTTCGCACCAGTATCTCTTTTGATTTCAGTGGTAATCCCAGTTGGAATTTGGAAATGGGTGATATAAAGACTCCCGCTATAACGCTTGATGAAATATTCCGTTATTTGGAAGAAGCGGATAAGCCTTGCCTGATTTCCATTGATGAGTTTCAAGTCATAGCCAAATATCCGGAAGGGGATGTTGAAGCCATATTACGGACACATATCCAACATTGTTCCAATGCAAAATTTATCTATGCCGGTTCGCAACGTCATATGATGGGAGAGATATTTACTAGTCCGTCACGTCCGTTTTACCAAAGTACGGCCATTATGGAACTGTCTCCTATTAATGCAGATATTTATACGGAATTCATAAAAAGACACTTTGCGGAGAATAAGAAAAAAATTGCAGTAGAAACAATTCAAGAAGTTTATAAACGTTTTGAAGGAATAACCTGGTACATTCAGTTTATGGCAAACTCGCTTTATGCAATGACTGCTGAAGGTGAGAAGTGTACTGTTGATAAAGTGAATTTTGCCATTGAAAATATTTTGTCACAACTGAATTTTACCTATTCTTCACTTCTGTTTCAACTCCCACCTAAACAAAAAGAAGTCCTCATTGCTATTTGTAAGGAAGGAAAGGCTCAGGAAATCACTTCCTCTAAATTTTTAAAAACTTATAAGCTAACAGCGAGTTCTGTGCAAGGAGCTATAAAAGGACTTTTAGATAAAGATTTTGTAACTAATGAATTGGGAGTGTATAACGTGTATGACAAGTTCTTCGATATTTGGTTAAGGAAACGGATCAGTTAAAAAGGAATACTATTGTTGACAGACCTTTTCTAGTGATGCAATAATAGAAAAATCGGTAAAAGCAGTTTGCCTTTACCGATTTTATCGTATAACATATTCTTTACCTCTATCAATTCTGGTCACTCGGAGAAATCTGAGAATTATTCTCTATTTCCGAGATGGGCAACTGATAAAGGAACGGACGTTCTTCCTGATTATAACGGAACTTGGCAGCAGAGAAGTGATTGTTGTTTTCTGCACCCCAGGTTTCATCTGTACGGTCTACAGGAATATTCAAACGACGATTGTCAATATATTCCAAGCCTTCTCCCCAGAACTCTACACGTTTTTGATAAATGATTTTCTATCAAGTCGGCTTTGTTCGTAAAGGTGTAATCATAATCAGGTTGACGGGTCTTCATGAAGTTTTCCAGTTCGGTTACAGCATCCGGAGAATTCTTGTGTGCCAAAGCTTCTATCTTTATCAGATAAGCTTCTTCCGAACGCATATAGATATAGTCTCCCAATGCCCAACCGCTGAATGTACCTGCCTGGATATTTTCACGACCTGTGCCGATGAATTTCACAGCCTGATATTCTACGGAAGCTGGCGTTTCAGTATCACGCAACAATGTCACACGGATAGGCTTACCGTCTTTATCTTCAGCATCCACACCTGTAGAACGGTCGCAGCAGAACCATTGCAGACGAATATCATTATCCGCGATGCGGTCTACAAACGGCTTAAAGGCGGCACGCCATACACCGATACCAGCATAGCCTGCACTGTAAGCATCCATCTGCGAGAAGTAAGATGCATAAATCGTACTATTATCTGCAGTAATGTCGCAGCCGAATACCACATCCGGCAGGCTGATGTTACTGAACCCTTGCAGTATCTGATTTTCATTCGTTAACATAGGGATGTTGTCTATCACTACTTGCGCATATTCTATCGCTTTAGCCCATTCATGGATAACCATATTTGCACGGGCCAAGTGCATAGCTACTACGCAACCGTCCATATCCGTAGGTGAGGAGGTGTGTATCATATCCAACTGTTTGAAGAAGCCAAAGGCAGTAGTAAGGTCGCTCATGATTTGCTCATATATCTGGGCTACAGTAGCACGCGGCTGGTCGCCTTCCGTTTCTTCTGTGATAAGTGGCACGCACGGAGATTGCGAGAAGTCATATTTCTCTCCACGTCCCCATTTCGTTCCGTCTGCACCGGTATAATAAGAGTGCTGGTACAGATAGGTTAGTTGCAAGTAGGCATAGCCACGGAAGCCGAGAGCGATGGCACGATATTTCAAATTGGCAGGATCTTCACTGTTGGGGTCAATCAGTTTGAGAATATTATTGGCATTGGCTATGACACGATAGTATTCTTTCCAGCGATTGTTGGTCGGAGTATAGTTCTGTTGCCAATAATCCAACAAATAATGATAGAGACTCATACCGAAACGTCCGGTCATAATCATGTCGTTACCCATCAACGATGTCAGGTAATCAAAGCTCTTTTGACCGAAATAATTATGTTGCATATCGGTATCATAATACTTTTTGCATATCAGAATACATACCTGCCACAGCGGCCGAAAAAAGTTTTATCAGGGTCGTCCTGAGCCACATTGCTCAGTTGGTCTTCGGTCAAATAAGCGGTAACATCGGCATCTTCAACACAAGATGTAAGCAGGCTGCCGACAACGAGTACCTGCATCATATATTTTATTATCTTCATATACAAAACTTTTTTAGTTAGAATGTAAGGTTGATACCTCCTGAAATCACACGCATCGGAGAATAGCCTCCATATTCATCGTCAGCGCCTGCCATTGCCACACGGGGGGTCAAATCCCTGACGTTTGGACCACAAGGCAAGATTGTCTGCTGTAGCATAAATGCGCAACTTTTCAATACCGAATTTCTGCATCAGGTTTTTTGGTAATGTGTAACCCAAAGTAATGTTACGGATACTGAAGTAGCTGGCCTTTATCAGATTGAGGTCTGACTGCTGAGTGAAAGAGTTAGAAGCATTGTCCGCATTCCAGATAGGGAGTGAGCCTGTACCTGTCTCCGGATTGAACGTCTTCCACATATCCTTGTTATGACCTACATAGAATGAGGAGCTCATACCATCCAAATAGGAATAATCATAAGCATAGCCTCCAATCTGGAAAGCCGTTGCTATAGAAAGATCAATACCTTTGTAAAGAGAAAGTAGTACTGAAACCGCCATTAAAATCAGGCAATGCAGATTTGCCGATGAAATAGCGGGTTGCCTCGGCGTAAGTAGTAGTGGTAGTGCGGCCTATTACTTCTCCTTTATCATTTGTTTCGTCCATGTACCACATGGCATTTCCTTTTTCATCCATACCGGCATACATATAAGTATAGTATTCAAAGCGGCTCTTGCCTTCACGCAGGTTGAATGGACCACTGGTAATACCATCTTTGCGATTTTCTTCGGGCAGCGTCAAGATGCGGTTTTTGTAGTGGGAACCCACAAGCGATACCGTCCACTTCAAGTCAGGCTGATTGAAAATATCTACATTTACATCGAACTCTATACCGGTGTTTTTCATCGCACCCAGGTTTTCCCAGTTATATGGACGTCCGGCTGTAGAGAAAGCTACGGGACGCTTGAAAGCATATCATCTGTACGGCGATAGAAGTATTCAAATGAACCATATACCCGGTCGAACAAGCGGAAGTCTACACCCACGTCAAAAGTTTTCTGCTTTTCCCATGTCAAATCCGGATTACCGTAAAATTCCGGTGAATAGCCTAATTCAGCACCATTCCAAGTAACCGTATATTGGTCTTGGTAAGGTGTGTATACATAGGCGTAACCTTCATCCGAAAGTATATTTTCATTACCCTGGTACCATATGAAGCACGTATTTTCAGGTCATTTAACCAAGCGTCCGTTCCGTCCATGAATGCTTCATTGGAAATACGCCAAGCGGCCCCTACCGACCAGAAATTACCCCAACGGTCCAGGAAGCGGGAAGTACCGTCGCGGCGGAAAGCTGCTGAGATATAATATTTGTTATTGTAATCATATAGTCTGCCATACCGAAGTAGCCCTCGATGTTGTGGTTCACCTTGTAGCTATTGATGTATTGCATCTGTCCACCATTGTTCAGTTCCGGATTGCTCGGATTAAAAAAGTTTGTTTTCTGTCCGTCAAAATAGTCGTATTCATACTTATAGTATTCATGACCGACCTTAGCCGATAAGTGGTGGTAATCGCCGAATACATTGCTGTAGGCCAAAATTTGGTTGAAGTTGGTAGTTGTTGTGTTGATACTTGCCTGTGTACCTCGACCACCGAACGACTGTCCGTCACCGATAGTTGGCGTGTAATAGAGTGTTTCGCTGTCATTCGTAAAATCATAACTGTAATTTGCCGTAAACTTGAAATTCTTCAAGAATGAGATTTCTATATATGAACGTGAAGTCAGGTTATTATACACGCTTTCACGGATGTCTCTCATGTTGGCTATCACATTTTGATTAGTTGCAGTAGGGCGTTTGGATGTACCGTCTGTTTCACCGTTTCCGGCATCATACATGGGACGTCCGTCTTCATAATATTTCA
>VOFC01000043.1_pt1 | contig 19859 bp, 38 predicted proteins | sample 5384161 | NCBI WGS metagenome assembly VOFC01 (sample SAMN12384722, study PRJNA508395) | human gut metagenome | isolation source: healthy gut B | host: Homo sapiens
ACTTTACACCTATATCACTTGCTTTAATATCTTCAGGCATAACTTTTTTTAATCCTTCAATATTAATTTTAAATTCTGGTTGTGTTTCTACCAACGCTTCTGCTAATTTTAATTTTTCTCTTATATTGCCAGAAAGATATTCATCTGCTGTAACATACTTATTATCTTCCATTGGAACTTTATAAATTATGCCTTCTAATTCTTTTGTTATTTCATCTTGACTTTTAGCTGTAAGTTTTGACATATACTCTAAATCAACTTTTGCCTTTTCTGATAATGAAACAATAAGTGCTTCATTTGCTGTATCAACATTTGTAATTTCCTTGTATGCGTTTATTGTTCTTTTTGAGAACATATCTGCTTTTCTCTTAAACTTTCCATCATCCATTACTTCTAATGAACACAATAAATAATAACTACTATCTGCTTCAAAGGCTAGTTTATTTCCTCTACTATTTATTCTTCCATATTTTTTTACATATTCATCATATAGCCTATTTAATTTATTTTGAGCTACTTTTATATTTTCATCAGGATAATTTTCAGTTTGTAAATCAATTAAATCATAAGTTGCATCACGAAGATCTATCATACCTTTTATTCTACTCATTGTAGTAATTGGTAAATCTTGTTCCATCATTAAGCTGTTTTCTCTAAAATATACTTTTCCATCTATTAAAGCATAAGAATAATTTTTCACATTAGGATCTGCTGGTATTGCTACTTGTTCATTTTCTTCAATATCTCCAACTGTATATTCCGTTATTTCTCCATTTATTTTGTCTACTGCTTCACTTAATAATGTTTTTAAATCTATTCCATCAAATGCTTTGCATTCTGCTACATTTCCAAATCTACCACTTACCATTTGCATATGACCTAAAATCATATCTGGATTATCAACAAAATATTTATTCATTGTTATTCCATCTTGATTTTCATCTAAATATACCCAATCTGGCATAATATCTGTCTTGGAGTTCCTTCGCCTAAATTATCATTTTCAATATGATAATTTATTTTTTCTTGGTTTTTATTTTGATAATATTCTTCTCTATTAAGTGGCTTTCCATTTTCTTCTCTTGCTTTGAATAAATCATTTACTTTCTGAGCTTGTTTTTATATCTTCTTGTCTGCTTAATACTTCATCAAATTCTTCTTGTGATATTTCTTTAAGATTTTCATTTTCAAGTTCTTCAATATCTGTAAATTCTGCAAGTCTTTTTCTAATACTCATTAAAGTTTCATTTTCTTCATTATCAGAGTATTCTAAAAGTCCACCATCTTGCTCTATTCCAAACTTATCATAAATTTCATAATAATATCCTTCTTCATTAGTATGAAAATGAAATATGTTACCATCATTTAATCTATAATTTTTATCAAGATTACTTATATCAATTTTATCAGCTTCTTTTTATTTCATTTGTATTTATTGCATTATTATTTAAAGCTCTTTCAAACATCCACTTTGATTTGGATATTCATTTTTATCCCATTCAAGATATTTATCTACTTCGTCTATATTTAAATATCTATCTGTCATTATAAGTTCCTTAATTCTTTTTTTTTCAACTTTTTTGCCCAACTCAACAAGATTTCTTTACTATCAGATTTATAACCATTATTAAGTGTTATACCTTTAGCATTAAAATCAATTCCTATATCTTCAAAACCTTTTATAGAAGAAGCTCCACCAATACCATATTCATATTTTAAGAATTTTATATTTTCTTCAGATGACATACTTTGCATAAATTGCTTATAAATTCTAAATTTACCATCCTCAAAATGACTCCCTTCTGTTAAAGCATTGTCAATCATTTCTTGAGTAAAGAAAAGACAGAGCTTTGCTCTGCCTCTAAATTATTTATAAGTTCTTTTTTTGCTGTTCTTCTGTTCTATTATTAGTAAATAAGTTTAGTTGTAAATTAACTCCTGCATTACTATTTCTTGTGCTTGATTCTTGAAGTTGTTCATGTACCCCACCCAAGTCATTTGATCTTGAGCTTTCATTTGTTCGTCCACTTTGTTTTGTTTCGCCAATTGTTTGATTATTAGTTCCATTCTGCTCAATGCTGATTTCTCTATTTCTACTAGATGTTGTGTAAGAGTTCCCTTCATCATTAGTTCTGTGTAAAGTCCCTCTTGTTTTCTTTGATATATTTCTCCCTCAACCTTGCGAATGTTCCTAGTTGAAATTTCTCCTGTTCTGGCATTACTAGGTCTGGTATCTGATAATCTCCCTCTTGGTGGTATGTTATTTGTTCTCTCATTTTCATTACCCCTTTCAATTTGATTTTCATTTTCTTTAATTTCATGATACTCTTCTTTTTTATTATTAACAAATGTATGAGATTTATTTTTTTCTTTCTTTAAATCTAATACTGTAGTATATATTTCATGCAACTCAACTTCTGCTATATCACTTGTTGCTATTCCAAGTCTTGAGATAACTTCAGTAGTATTAAAATTTACTATGTTTCTAAAATCTTCTACATCAAAGTATTCTTTTGGATCAATGCCACATCTTTTTAATACCATATAAGAAATAGAATTTTTCATCATATTTTTAAAATATAGTTCAAGATTTAGTTCATCTAATTCTTCAAGATAACTATTATTTACTATTGATTTAAAATCAGAATAATAATCTTGAAAATTATCTTCTACAAGATTTGTTACAGAATTAATAATACTATCTGCTAGATTATCTTTATTTTCTAAATCTCCAAATCTATTTTCTAATGTTTCTATTATTTCATTTTGCATACCATCTTCTACTTGCCAAACATAAACATTCCTATTAAATTTATCGTAAGTATCAGATATATCAAAAATATGTCTTAATCCCTGAACACCATTATCATTTGTAATTAATGCTATTCCTTTAGAACCTTTTTTAATCCATCTATGAAGTCTTTTTATTCCAAGTATCTATATCAGTGCAGACTGTTGCATCAGGTCGTTGAGCATAAATCAATATTTGCTCATTAAAAAGAATATTTGTAATTATTAGAAGCGGTATCAAGAAAAGATAACCAATTTTCAGGAGTATTTGTAATTTCTTTTGTTACATTATTTGATAACTCTGTTATCAGTTGCATTTTATTAGGCATCTGCTACTCCTCCTTATTTTGTTTTCTTTTAAATGTTTCCTCTCTTAATTCTTCAAAATAATCTCTGCTAGGCATATAATTTACAAAATCCAATAACTGGTTAAGTAAAAACTTAATTTCTATTGGAAATAAACTAACAATTGCTTTTTCTTCAGTGTCTTGTTCTCTTTTATCTAATACAGAGGCATATTTTACTAATTTTTCTTTTAGTTCAGTAGCTTTTGTACTTTTTTCTTCATCATTTCTTCTTTCGTTTAGTGATAATACCTCACATAATTTGTTATATTCTTCTTTATTTAAAAAATAATTTAGTTGGTTGTATTTTTCTTTATTATTGTTCATTATTATTTTCAGTCCTTTCTATAATATTTAAATCTTCATTAAAGTAATCTAAAGGATTACCAGATTTTATACATTTTCTTAAAAATAATATATTTTGAAAATCGACATTATCTATTATTCCTTCAAGATCTTCTAATTGAAGTTTAGTAACATCTTTTGAGTTACTCTTTTTTATTATTCTTAATTTGTTATATGTTTCTAATCTTAAATTCCTTTTTCTAGGCATTTTATACCTCCCTTATAATATCTAAAATTTTTCGTCTCTCCACATATAATCTTTTCCTTTAATAAATTCAAAGCCGTTTTGTTTGTAGAACTTTATTAAGTTGCTATGAAGTAGTTCTTTATTTTGATTTTTATCAGAAATATTTTGAAGTCTTCTTTGGTTTGTTAATACTCTAGATTTTGGTAATAGTATTGTTTTAGTAATTACTTCACTCGCATAATAAAATAAAATATCCTGTAATTCTGAAATAACATAGCTACCAATTCCGCAATTTCTAAATTTCTTATAAATATAAAAATCTGAAACATAGCAAATACAATCCTCGTCATTTGCATATTCTTCTTTAAATTTTCTATTTTTTCCTATTAAAGAAGATGCCATATCAGATAATTCTTGACTATGTGCATCACACACATCAAGGAAATCAGAATATTCCATAAATTCTTCAGGCAAAATAAAGTAGCCTTCCATAAAACCTGCTTTTGTTTCAATATCGTTTTCTAAATCCGAAACATATATATCAATAAAGAATTTGACTATAAATCTAGTATAATCTTCCATGTCATCAAGAGAAAAACGAATTCTATCTTGTAAATAACTTAAATCGTTTTTACAATATGGACTTTAAATGAAATGCTATCTCCATATCCTAACTTTTTTAATTTTTTTTATATTAAACATTTAAACCATCCTTTCAAAATAATTAGAGAGCTAGAATAATCTAACTCTCTAATCTATGTTATTTATTATCTTTATTTTTCTTATATAGTTTTATAGAGTAAAATGATTCCTAAAATAGATAAAATCATTATTCCTGCAATTAATTTTATATGAGATTCATCTCCAGTATTTGGAGTTTCGATAGGAGCATTTTCAAACTCAAAATTATAGATGTTTTTTCTTTTTCTTCTATTTCTTTGTCATCTGCAAATACACCTTTATCATTAATCTCTATTTTAATAATTTTATCTGATTTGTTATAACCTTTTTGGTGCTGTTATTTCTTTAACATAGTATATTCCATATCTTAAATCGTCAAATAGAATTGTTCCATTTTCTTTATCAGAATCTACTTGCATTATTAATTCTTTACATTCTTCATCTTTATATAAACCAAATGTAAATTTTTTCTTTTATTACTTCTTTTTGATTTACTATCTATTTTAGTAAGTTGAATATCTTTTAAAATTGGCATATCTTTCATTTCAACCTTTTGTGTTTCTTTATCAGTAGTTACTTCAAATTCGATTTTTTTTCTGTTAGTTCATAACCATATCCATCTAAAACCTGTATTTTAGCTCCTTCAACTTCTTCTCCGCCTATATCTGTTTTTGTTAACTCAACGATTTTATCTATTCATTTGTTTTCTGAACATCTTTAGTATTTTCAACTTTAAATTTAATATCTGTCGCTTTAACATAAGCATTAGGAGTAATTTCTTCTCGTAAAGTATATTCTTTTCCTGCAACTAAACCTTCTATTTTATGTGTTTTATCTGATGAAATTCATGTATCAACTACTTTATCTCCATCTAATACTGTTAATTTAGCACCTTCTAATTCAGCTTCTCCAGTAATATCTGTTTTACTTAATTCAAATATAGTTGTATCATTTGAAATTTTTCTGTTTTCAGTATAAACTTTTGTAATATCATCTACTTTAACAAATTTTACTTCATATTTTTTATTATTTAAAACTAATCCATCTAATGTCTTAATTTCTTGTAATTCATAAGTTCCCATAGGTAGATTATCTATTGTTAATTTTCCTTCTTTTTTGTAAGATTATAAGTTCCTACTGCTTGTCCTTTAGTATAAAATTTAGAACCATCAGCCATGTCAATTATATCTTCTTTTTGCTGTTAGTTTAAATTGAATACCGCTTAAATCGCTGATAATATTTATAAGAGATGTATCTACATTTTCTCTTATAGCAACTTTTTTATTTATTTTTAAAGTTCCTGTTGGTTGTTCATTCTCCATCTTGGTCTTTATCAAAATCTTTTACCTTTTTTTCAATTTTTACACTTTTTTTTCTAATTGTAAAAATCCCTTTGGAGTTTTAATTTCATCTATTTCATAACTTCCAACAGGTAATTGTAATGGAATAGTTATGCAATCCCAAATTATCTAATTTATCTGAATTATAGCTATTTTCAGGAACAATTATGTTTTGAGCATTTGTTGTAAATGAATCAAAAGTTGTTCTACCTAATTTTTTGAGTAATATATTCTCCTTTTTTCCATAAGATTTTCTTTGTTGCTCTGTCATATATATCTTCTTGAGCTTTTATTTTAAATGTAGCACTATTCAAAACTACTGTCTTATTAGTTTTTAAATCTTTCTTTATTAATTTTACATAGCTTTCTAATTGCTCGTTGTTTACTACTAAATGTTTTGATTTTTGAGCAACTTCTTGTACTTCTGTTTCATCTTGTGTAATTGAAAATGTAAAATCAACTGCTGTTTCATAATCTTTTGGAGTAACAGTCTCCTTTTACGATATATTTACCATAAGGTAAGTTCTTTTGTGTATAAGCATTACCATCTCTATCAGTTGTAATTCGTGCATAAGTTGGAGCTATTGTTTGAGCTTCTTGTACTCTTTTGCTATCAACTTCAACTTTATTTCCTAACTCATCTACTCCATTCCATACTTCTGCATAAGTATAGCCTTTTGAATATGCTTCTTCTACTAATCTGTTTAATTTAATAGTAAATTCAGCACCTTCTAATCCTGGAGTTTCTCCTGAATTAACTTTAATACCACTTTTGAAAATGTGAACTTGCATTTTCTTTACTTCTTCATTACTTGTTACTTTATCAGAAATAATAGGTGTAACTTGGTCTTTATATTTAAGCTCTACATTATAAGTAGTTTTATCTATTAAATAACCTTTTGAAGCTATTTTTTCTTTAACTATATATTTTCCTAAAAGGTAAATTTTCTACATCTTCTGTTTTTCCTTCTTCATTCATTGTTCTAGTAGCTACTAAATCGCCTTTAGAATAGAATTTCTTTGTTTAGCAACATTATATATATCTTCATTTGCAAACACCTCATAAGTTGCATCTGTAAATACTGCATCTCCTTGTGGAATTGAACCTGTTTCTTTATCTTTCTTTTCTATTGTTATTTTTCCTCTTGGTTCTTTGTCTAATACTCCTTCTACTTTTATTTCAATAACTGGAGTTTTATCATCTTTATACTCAAGATTTGCAGGAAATTCTGTTGTATTTAACAAGTATCCTGTTGGAACTTTTACTTCTTTTACAATATATTTTCCTAATGGAAGACCTGTTTTAGAAGCTTTACCTGTATTAATATCTGTAGTGATAGTATCTACAACTTGTCCTTTTGTATAATATGTTTTTTGTTTTAGCAACATTTATAATATTTTCATTTGCAATAATTTGAAAATCAGCTCCACCTACTTTATCATTGTTTTCACTTACTTTATATACAAATATTTCTCCAGTAGGTTCGTTGTTTTTAAATTCAACACTTGCAGTCTGTCCTGCACATTTACACTTTTAATAGTATTATCAATTAAATATCCCTTTGGTACTGATGTTTCTTTTACGAAGTAAGTACCAGGTTTTAATTTTTTCAAATGTTATTGTTCCATTGCTATTACTATTTCCACTACCAACTTTTTGAGTACATGCTTGGTCTTTATATAATTCAAAAGTACAATTTGCAACTGGATTTCCAATTGTATTTGTTTTCTTTACTTGAATTTTACCACTTTGTACTTCTACTGAAACACTAAATGTAGATGGATCAATAAAGTTTGAAAACATTAAGTTTTGAACTGAACCTGATGTAAACTCAAAATAAACATAGTTAGACATTGTACCACTATTATAAGTAGCACCATTTGGCATTAATTCATAAATACCATAATCTCTTGTATTAAATTTTGCATTTGTAGTAGATGCATTTTCAGATACATTTACTCTTAATTCATTGCTACCATTATCATGAGAATAAGTTACTCCTCCAATATCTTTACTAAAAGATGGATAATGGGCTAATACACCATTGCTATCTGATAATGTTGCACTTTCTCCAATGTTTACTTTATGACTTGAACCATTAAATGAAACATTGCTATGATATTGATTATAATAACTCTGTGTATGATTTAGCCAACTTTCGTATTTACTTGATGACATATAACTTGAGTTCCAGCTATCTCTTCCTGGAGCATTTCCTAATGTTTCCCAAACATATTGTTGGGTACAAGCTGCTGCAACTTTAGCATCATGACTTCCAGGAAGTCCCATTCCATGATTCATTGCATAGCCAAAATAAATCATTTCAGCCATATTTTGATATTCTGCTCTATTCTCTTTTAAATTGAGCTAAAAATTCATTACCATACTCATAATCTCTTCCTGTTGGAGATTTTTTTACCATATTGAGTACAAAATAGTAAATATGTTGCACCATCATAATTTGCATAATGAAGTTCATGATTATATTCTCCTAAACTTCCACTAACAACTCCAAACTCTGCATTAGAGTTAATATCTGTAATAAATGCAGCAAAAGAACTCATTGGTAATGAATTAATAATTAACAAAACTAGCATTATAACTGCTACAATTCTTTTAACTTTTACTTTCATTTCTAATCTTTCCTTTCAACTAAAAAAAGAGCCTTTTACAGCTCTTTAAAAAATATTTATTTAATTACTTTATAACCCAAAAATAATATAAACCACAAGCACATTGATCTACTTTAAATTGAGTTGAATCCCAACCTTTTGTATAATCTTCATAAGCCTTAAATGCTTCATCCCATGTTTTATAATAACCATGTTCATTAGCTCCATCACCATATATATGAGTTTTTTCCTCCATCAACACAATAAATTTTTTCTTCGTGTTTTTCTTCTTTTTTTTGCAGGTGTTACTTCTTCTTTTTGGTTCAGGTTCGCTTTTAGTTTCTACAACTGGTTGTTCTTGAACAGGAGTTGTTTTAATAGAATTACTTTTTGACTCCTTTTTTGAGTTTTATTTTCAGTAATACTTTTTTGAACTAATTTCTGGTTCTTTCTTTTTCTTCTTGAATTTGAACACTATCATTTTCCTGTTCTTGCTTTTCATCAATTTGTTTAGTATTTTCAGCAAAATTGTTTTGTTCATAACTCGTTACTTGTTCAGATATTAGATTTTGAGTTACATCTTCATTTGTATTGTTTATATCTCCATCAATTGGTTTTGCAACTAAACTTGTTATAAGCATGATTAAAACTATAAATATTTTTTTTCATAATCAATCACTCTCCTTTAACCTTATTTTAACTGCATAAATAAAAAAATGGAAATGTGTCGATTAATTCATAAGCATCAACTCCTTTTATTATTTATTTTATATATTTAAATTATAAATATATATTCTCTTTTAGCTAGTAAATAGCTAGTAATATAAAAGGGTTTGTAAGGGGAAAAATAGTAAAAAGTGTCCCCACCATTTTATCTTGACATTTCTTTATTCTTTTGCCTTTTTACATAGTCTTTCAACACACTTAATAACAAAATCTTCAATGTCCCCACGCCTCTTAATACTTTCAGGAATATATTTATTTAATCTATCTGTCGATATTTTGGTATATTCTTTTTGATTAGGTTTTTCTTTTGCCATTAATTCTTCTACTTTTTCAAGAGTTAAAGTTCCTTCCTGTGCCATTTTCTTTAGTTTTACAGCTTGTGCTACACTTGGGGATATATCATCATACTCAATATCATTTAATATAACTATTTGAAAATCTTCAGGTAAGTATGAAATATCAACTGCTGGTCTAAATGCAATTCTTTTTTCATCAACTAAATTTAAAAGTTCAGGTATTAAATAAGTAAGACGAATATATCTTCTAATTTGTTCCCTACTTTCGTTACTCTCATCTGCTAATTGTTGTCTTGATGTATTCTCGTAATTTAACTTCTGCTCCATTGGTGCAGAAGTTGTATCTTCTTCTAAATCTGTTCTTTTTTCCTTGATGTTTCATTGCTTCTAATTTCATTCTATAAGCAAATGCTTTCACTAGGTAAAACTTCTTCTCTTTGAATATTACTATCAACCATAAGAATTGTTGCCTCATCATCTGTTAAATCTTTTTTACAATACATTTAACACTATCAATGTTTAGTTTTTGTGCAGCTCATTTTTTCTTCTATGACCTGAAATCAGCTCATAACTTCCATCCTTTTTGGTCTTACAAGTAATGGATATAACACCCCTCTTTCTTTAACACTCTCAACTAAATCATTCATCTTTTCATCATCTTTTACTTTAAATGGGATGATTTGGAAAGTCTTTGATTAACTTAATTGGGGATATCAACTAATGTATCATCTTTATCAATTTTAATCTCTCCATTTGGCATTAAGTAATCATCTAGAGAGGCAATTTCATTTTTTGGCTTTTGTTCTGTCATTGAATGTAACACCTCCTTTTAAAGTTTTCATAAGCTTTTGCAACAGTTCCGTTCTTATCATACTCAAATATACTCTTTCCTGTCGAAGAAGATTTTGCAGTATTTATAGCTTTTGGTATTTCGGTTTTATAATATCAACATAACTACCATAACTCGCTTTTTAATACTTCTTTTACATCTTTTGATAAAGTAGTTCTTTTATCTACTAAAGTAAATAAAACTCCATCAACTTGTAGTTTAGGATTAATTTGTTTTTGAACTCTTTTTTTATAGTTTTTAGTAGTTGTCCCATTCCTTTTGCAGCTAAATATTCTGCTTGAACTGGAACGATTACTTTATTACTACAAGCTAAAGCATTTATTGTAATCATACCTAAAGATGGCATACAATCAATTAAAACATAGTCATATTTGTTTTTTATATCTGCTATACAATTTTTCATTGTAAACTCTCTACTCATAGCATTTACAAGCGAAAATTCAATTGCTGATAAATCCAAATTAGCAGGAATTAAATCTACTCCTTCAGAATGATGTAGAATACTTTCCTCAACTTTTAATTCATTATCATACATTGTATCTGCCATTAATGTACCAATGGTATGTTGTAAATTATCTTGGTCATAATAACCTAAACAAGTTGTTAAATCTCCTTGTGGATCTGCATCAATTAGTAAAACTTTCTTTCCTTCTTTTTGCAAGTGCTACACCTAAATTAAGTGCTGTTGTTGTTTTACCAACACCACCTTTTGATTAACTATTGAAATTACTTCACACTGCGACACAATTCTGCACCTCCTCCTTAAACAACTTGTCTTTAATTGCATATTTGTAAACTATACAATTAAAATAGTTTGCTATATCTTTTAATTCATCTTCTGTAACATTCATCTTTTTTGATATTTCTTCAAAAGGTAAATCATTAAAATACTTTAATTGCAAAAAACACAAAATATTTAGATGATTCAAATTTTTTCAAGTATAGCAAAAAGATTTCTTAAAAAAATCTTGCCAATGTCTATATCTTCTTATTTTCCAATCATCATCAAATCCTGCAATAACATCTTCAAAAGTATTTGAATCTTGATTTATACCTCTAAGCCAAGCTGCTGTACTTAAATTCATATTATCAATCAACTCTTCTTTTCTTTTATCAATCAACTCATCTATTTTGTAATAGTTATAAAGCATATATTTAATTTCTTTTATTGCTCTATTTCGAGGAGATAAAAGTTCATAATTAGTTGTAATCATTTGCACTCCTTTCCGAGAAAAAAAAAAAAGAGCCAATTGTTTTTAACAACTGACTCTATCTTGCATCTCTATTCTTTTTGTTCCTTTTTTCCATTTCTAATCTGACTTTTGAATATATTTCTAATGCTTTATCTCCATCAAATTCTTTATCTATTGTTACTTTACCTTTTTCAATAAATTCTTTTGTTAGTATAAATCTTCCAGTATCTAAAAAATTATATCTATTATTTGAATCTTTTCCCATATACATTACTGTTACTGGAATAACATCATCTCCCATTAATGGAATATTCACAGTCATATATTGACCTTTTTCTAATGACTCCAAATACTCTATTGCTTCATGTTCTTTCATGTTTTAGTCCTCAATTCTTGAATCATAGTAATCTTTAAATTCATCATTTAATAAATCTAAAAACTTTCCTTTTGACTCATCATAGGAAATAATATTAATCCATTCTTCAAGATAGTTAGTAATGTCATCTAAATCTGCAATTTCATCTTCATCTTGTCTTACAACTCTTATAATTTTGTGAAGATATGGGAGATCATCTTCAAATATTCTATCAAAATCATTATTTATTATAATTTCATCTATAAAATCTTTAAAAATCACAGCAAACATATCTCTATGATTTTCTATCATTTTATCTAATTCATTACAATTTGATTCAAACATAAATAATGAATATCTGTTATCTTCAAATAATTCAGAATAATACTCTTTTTTAAATAAGAGACATCTCCTAGTGCATCATTTGACTTTGCAATCTCAATTAAAATAAATTCTAAAAGTTTAATTGTATCTTCTATTTCGTAACCTTTTCTTAATTTAAAGTTATTATCCTTTCTATTGATTTTAATCTATTTTCAATATCTTTTAAATTCAATTTATTTACCTCCATTTCATATCGAAGGCATAAAAAAATAGCATAATCATGCTATTTAGATTTAATCTATTTATTTAGAACATTAATATATTTCATTAAGACTTCATCTACAATTTCAAAATCTTTATTTTCTGCTACAAGATTATTTCTTAATTCATTTAATGAATATATAATAAGTTTTAATTCGTAATTATCTAATTTTATTTTTTCATAATCAATCACTCTCCATATTCATTTTCTAAAATGATTATAAAATACTTTTTTAAAAAATACTATATAGCTTTTAAGTTATTCTTTTTGCTGTGTTGAACAAAATTATTACTTAATAACTTGCCCAAACTACTTAAATTATCAATATTATTAGCTTTTGTATCAACTTGTTCAGCTTGTGATACTAAAACTTGTTCATAAGTATACTTTAACATTGATATTTTCTCTTGTTTTTGCTCATCTGTAGCATTGCTGTTAAGCCTATATTCAAGATTATAACCATATAATTCTAATGCTCTCAAAATAAGCTCAACTTGTCCATCTAATAGATTTAATTCTACAGAATGAATTTTATTTTTGTCAAATTTTCTTTCATAATCTGCCATTGTTTTATATCAACTCCTTTTTATAATAAATTATGCACAAAAAACCTCTGCTGTATCAATTTGAACATGTCCTAATAATTCTTGAATAGTTCTAATATAGGTAATTTTGGACGTTATAAAAAAATAGTATTACATTTTTTTATAATGTAACACTATTTTTTTATAATGTATCTTATTATCTTTTTTAGTTATAATTTTCCTATAACCAATTTCCAACTTTTTAATGTATATTTTCTTTACAATCTGAACTAAAATTACATATAGGATAGTCAATCCTGCTACTATTAAATAATATAATGGTGGCATTATTTCAAAATGGAATTATTTAATATTATGCAATAATATTGGTGCAAATATTGTTCCTATTATTGTAACCATTGTTAAACAAGTTAATATTGGGTTTGTTTTTGACTGTACAAAAAGGTACTTTTTCAGTACGAACGAAATGAATTATCAATGTTTCACTTATTAGACATTCAACAAACCATGCTGTTTGAAAATAACTTTCACTTACAGCTCCATTATATCCTAATATAAACCAAAATGCTAAAAACGCCAAAACATCTATTATCGAACTTACTGGTCCCATTACATTCATAAATGTTCCCAATCCTTTTGTATCCCATTTCTTGGTTTTATTAAAAATTCCTCATCAACATTATCATATGGTATTCCTATTTGAGAAAAATCATATAAAAAGTCTTGAATTAACATTTGAATTGGCAATAATGGTAAAATGGTAAGAAAATACTTGCAATAAATATACTAAATACATCTCCAAAATCTGAGCTTAAAGCCATCTTCATATATTTTATAATATTTCCATATACCTTTCTTCCTTCTATTACTCCATTGAATATTACTTTTAAACTTTTTTTTCTAACAAAATAATATCACTTGCTTCTTTAGCAATGTCTGTTGCTGTATTTACACATATTCCAACATCTGCATTATGTAGTGATGGTGCATCATTTACACCATCTCCCATATAGCCTACTACATGTCCATTTTTTCTAAGCGCTTTTATGATTCTTTCTTTTTGTAAAGGGTTCATTCTAGCAAAAACATTTACTTCTTCAACTTTTTTAGCAAGTTCCTCATCTGACATATTATCAACATCTGTACCTAGTAATATTTTTGAATTTTCTATTCCCACTAAATTACAAATATTTTCAGTAGCATATTGGATTATCACCTGTTAAAATTTTTGTAGTTATTCCATATTCTTTTAGTTTCTTTATTGTACTTTTTTTCTTTTTTTTGGTGGATCTAAAAATGCTACAAATCCTATAAATGTCATTTTTTTTCATCATCGCTATTAAATATATCTTTTCCTCTATACTCTCTTTTTTGATGCTAACGCGATTACCTGCATTCCTTGTTTTGCAAGATTTTCAGCATTTTTATTAATATTTTGTATCATTTCTTGAGTTAGCTCTTTATGTTCGCCATTTATTTTTACTTGATTACAACTTTTTATTACTTCTTCAAGTGCTCCTTTTGTTATTATTCTAAAATGATTTTCATGTTTTACTACAACACTCATTTTCTTTCTAATATAGTCAAATGGAATTTCATCAATTTTTTCATAATCAATAACTTGTTCTTTTTATTTTATGTTGAACTCCATATGTTATTACTGCTTTATCTACTAAATTTTTCATTCCAGTACTATAATAACTATTTAAAAATGCATATTCTAATATAGATAAATCTTCTTTTCCTTCAACATTTATATATTTTTGTAATACTATCTTGTCTAATGTTAATGTTCCTGTTTTATCAGTGCATAAAACATCTATTGCACCTAAATTTTGAATTGCTTGAATATTTTTACTAATGTTTTTTTCTTTGCAAGTGTTTTCGTTCCTTTAGTTAAATTAACATTTACTATCATAGGCAACATTGTTGGTGTAATTCCAACAGCTACTGATAATGCAAATAAAACTGCTTCTAATATATCTTTTCGTATAAATGCATAAATAATAAATACTGCTATTGAAACTACAACCATATATTTTATTAATAATTTTGTAATTCCATTCATACCCTTTTTCAAAATTCGTTATTTCTTTTTTATTGTCTATTTGTTTTCCCATATTTCCTAAATATGTGGTAAAACCTGTATTAATTACTACTGCCGTAGCATTTCCACTTATTACACTTGTTCCCATTAAGCATATATTTGAAAGTGAAAAGATTTCATTTGAATTATTAAATTTGTCTGTTTTTTTCAACAGGAGCACTTTCACCTGTAAAAACTGATTGATTTAAAATAAATCTTTATTTTCTATAATCATTACATCAGCAGGAATAATAGAACCTGCATTTAGATGAATAATATCACCTTTTACAACTTTTTTCTGTTCTTATTGTTTGTTCTTTTTCCATTTCTTACAACTGTTGCTGTTGAAAACATTTCGCTTTTCAATTTTCTATTAAATTTATATGTTGAATAATTTTGAGCAAATTTTATCATAGCACTTACAAATCAATTGCTAAAATAATAACTGTACCTAATGTATCATCACCAACAAATTTATTTATTATTGCTAAAATAACTAAAATTAAAATAAATTTATCTTTAAATGAATTTATAAAAAAATAAAACCATGAATGTTTATCATCTTTTACAACAATATTTTCTCCATCTTCTTCTAATTTTTTGTTCTGCGTCTTTATTTGTCAGTCCTTTTTCAGTATTAGTTTTAAATTCTTGTATTATTTCTTGTTTTCTTTTTCTGCAAATTTCTTATATTTTTCTAGTATTTTTTCGTCATTGTTATTTATTAAATTTTTATTTTTAATTTATTTTTTATAAAAAATAATCTAATCAAATATTTATTTCATTGTTTAAATTCAAATTTGATATTGAAGATAAAATATTATTTTTTAAAGTATTATTGTCAATTGAATTTCCAGAAGAACCTTTTAATATTATTAAATTTGAATCTTCGATATAATAACTTGAATCTATGAACTTATCTGGAAGCTCGGATGAAATTTTGTTTTCAATTTGAGAGATGGAATCTTCATTAAATGTAAAATTCATAGTAATGTTTCTATGAGTAAGTAGCGTTGATAAAATAGAATAGTTGTTTTTAAATATATTATTATTTCTTCCAACATTATAAGCTTCATCTATTGCGTTTGTAATGTCATAATTTATATTAAGAGATGAATATGAATTTTCTGTAGAATATAAAATTGAATTATCCTGTGAAGATATACAATTTATAATAAAATTAGATGATTTCTTATCATCTGTATTTTTTATAAGTAATTCTTTTGCCTCTTCTTTTGATAAATTTGAGACATTTACATCATTAATATAAATACCAAAGATTATTCTATCATTATTAATATTTATAATAGAAAAAATAATTGATAAAAAGAATAATAAAGACAAAAATAATATAAAAATAGAAATATATTTTTTTTGTATTTTTTTCATAAGTAAATTCCTTTCTTTTATTAATTAATTAAATAGTAACATATTATATAAGAAAAGTAAATAAACAAAAAAACAAATTTTTTGTAAAAATTTTAAAAAAAATAACAAAAAGACTTGAATATTGTAAAAATTAATATTATAATATTTTCAGCAAAAGACAAATAAGGAGAATGTAAAATGGAACTAGTAAAAAATATTTTTTTTAACACTGATAAATTAATTGAAAATAGTAAAGTAAAAATATCTTATACAGGCAAATTTTTTCAAGAGAATAGTGAAAAAGTTTTTATTCATTATGGATTTGGAAAAAACTGGGATAATATTAATGAAGTTGAAATGGTAAAAACAGAATTAGGATTTCAAACTGAAATTGATTTATTAGGTGTGGAAACTTTTAATCTATGTTTCAAAAATGAGAAAAACGAATGGGATAATAATGAAGGTCAAAATTATATATTTAATTTAGAAAAAGTCTCAACAGAATTAATTGTTCTAGAAGATGAGCCTGTTTCTATTGGAAGTGCAAAGAAGTTAAGGAGATCTTATTTGTGGAGTAAAAAAATAAAAGTTGCAGTATATAAGATAATTACGTATTTGCCTAAAATTATTTCTGGAAACTATAAGAAAAAAGCAAGTCAAGAGTAAATATTAGAATAATATAAATAAAAATAATTTAATTATAGAAAAAGTTTTCCACAGTTTATGTTAATAATGTGGAAAACTTTTTTGATTTTTAAATATATAAGTAGATTAATATATATTTATGTATTAAGTAATAACCCAACCTCCATTAATTGAAATTACTTGACCTGTAGTAAATTCATCTTCAATAAGCCAATTAACACATTTTGAAATATCAGACGGATTTCCGATTCTTTCTAGAGGTGTTTCTTCTTTTATAGAATTAATTTCTTGCTTTGTATATTTTTTATTCATAGATGTATTAATAAAGCCAGGTGCAATTGAATTTACACGAATATTAGATGGGCCAAGTTCTTTGGCAAGTGATTTTGTCATAGCATCTATACCAGCTTTAGAAATAGAATATAAGCAAATAGAAAGATATTTAATTATACAGATTTGCTTTTTTTTTCACAGTGATTAATATTACTTTTGACATATGATAATCTCCTTAATAATCAAATTTAAATAAGAAATTAGATATTTCAAAACTAATGACATTATGTCCCCAAATAGAAGAGATATTTATTATACACCCCGATTTATTGTGGATCATATATTTGCATGCTTCTTGTCCGAATCGAACGGACGACCTACTGATTCATACTACTACAATTTTCATTGCCACACAATATGTGTTTGTAGTCTGGACTTTCTCTTTACCATGACTTGTTTAGTTTTGTACATCGTATAAAGTCTCCCCGCCGTGATTAACATATAAAAAAGGGCGATGTCTTTTAACTTATAAAGGTGCAAGATAGTTCAAAATAAATTGACCAAAGTTGGGGCCATTAATAGAACGAATATCAAACAGAGTTTCTGAGGGGCCAACTGAGTTTGATATTCTCTATATTTGATTTGGTGAGCTATCCGCGACTCGAACGCGGGACAACTTGATTAAAAGTCAAGTGCTCTACCACCTGAGCTAATAGCCCGTGTACTGTTTTGCAACAGGACAATTAATAGTTTACTATATTTTAATTATTTTGTCAAGCGTTTTTTTAAAAAAATACAAAAATTTTACAAATTTTTTAATGTATAAAAATTGTGAATATTTTGATTAAAATTTAAGCATTTAATTTTTCTAAGATTTCATTAACATCTATACCATGAACAGCACATGCTTCTTCAATAGATTCCATTTGAGATGCTGGACAACTTAAACAATGCATACCTGCCTCAAGTAAAATATCTGCTTTATCTGGTGCGGCTTTTAGTAAATCACCAATAAGAGTATCTTTATTAAATTCCATATTTTTTCCTCCTTTATTTGATTTTACAAAATATTTTAACATAAAATATAAAAAAAGTATAGACAAAATGAGAAAAAAGTGTTAATTATTTTTGTGCAAGGTGGTGAAGACAATAGAAGTTTTAATCAATTTTTTCTTTATAACACTTATTATTAATTTTTTCATTATAATTTATACACTTTATAATTATTTCGAAATTAAATTATTTCAAAAAGAACAGGGAGCAAAATTACAAATAAAAAAAAACTTATTATTTGAAAAGGAGGAAAAACATTAATTTAAAGAAAATTATTTTATTCATAGTCTTATATTCTTTTACAACTACAATATTTTATAAAATTATAAATCCAGTATTTAAATCAAATGAAATTATTATTTCTTGGGGTTTTAGAGTTTTCAATATCTGTACAGAAAATCCTAATTTATGGAATATAATAAAAAAAGTATATATATTCTTTTTATTAATTTCAAATTTTATATATAGTAAATATATTATTAATTTTTTTTCAACAAAAAAAAATTATAATAAAAAGAGTAAATACCAAAAGGAGTTTAATGTTAATAAAAAAATAAAAAATAAGGTACTAATAAAAGAGAAAAAAAATCAATTAAACTTAAAAGTAGGATGTGACTATAAAACAGGAGAAGAAATTATTATTTCAGAATCCGGCTTATATCAAAATTTTTTAATAACAGGAACAATAGGATCGGGAAAGACAAGTTCTGCTATGTATCCTTTTACAGAACAATTAATAAAGTATAATTTTAATAATCCAAAAAATAAGATTGGTATGCTAATTTTAGATGTAAAAGGAAATTATTATAAACAAATTAAAGAATATGCAAAGAAATATGGGTTATTAGATGACATAATTGTAATTGAACTTGGAACTAATATAACATATAATCCATTAGATAAACCAAATTTAAAAGCATCTGTCTTAGCTAATAGATTAAAAACGATTTTAAATTTATTTTCAGAAAATAACTCTGAAAGTTATTGGATTGATAAGGCAGAGCAAGTATTGACTGAAGCAATAAAATTATGTAGGTTGTATAATGGAGGATATGTAGATTTTATTGAGATTCACAAAATTGTAACAGATATAGATTACTATAAAGAAAAAATAAAAGATTTAAGAAATTATTTTATGGAATCAAAATTTTCAATCAAGGAGATTTATGAATTAAATACAGCTTTAGAATTTTTTAAAGGAGAATATGAAAAATTAGATCAAAGAACATTGTCAATTTTAAAATCAGAAATTACTAGAATTACAAATACTTTTATATCAGATTATGATGTTATAAATACATTTTGTCCATCAAAAGATAAATTGTCATTTAATGGATTTGAGGATGTAATACAAAACGGTAAGATTTTAAAAATGAATATCTCAGAATATAGAAATTTATCTAAAATTATTGCTGCATATTTAAAATTAGATTTTCAAACAACTGTTATGGGAAACTTAGCAAGAAACAGACAAAAAACAACAGCTTTTTATATGTGATGAATATGCTGAATATGTAACAAAAAACAGATAGTGACTTTTTTTTCTTTAAGCAGAGAAGCAAAATGTATTAATATTGTAAGTA
>VOFC01004964.1_pt1 | contig 19836 bp, 34 predicted proteins | sample 5384161 | NCBI WGS metagenome assembly VOFC01 (sample SAMN12384722, study PRJNA508395) | human gut metagenome | isolation source: healthy gut B | host: Homo sapiens
CTGACGACAGGCGTAAACATCAGAGTGATCTCCGAAGATATTCAGTGCGTGGCTTGCAAGCGCACGAGCGGATACGTTAAATACTCCAGGAAGCTGTTCTCCTGCTACTTTATATAAGTTAGGAATCATTAACAGAAGTCCCTGTGATGCTGTAAATGTTGTTAAAGAGCACCAGCAGAAAGAGATCCGTGTACTGCTCCTGCAGCACCAGCTTCTGACTGCATCTCTGTTACCTGAACAGTCACCTGCTGCCTGAGGTGCATGGTCCACGCTCTTGTCTCGTCAGGTCCTGAGGTCAGGTAGCTTATAAGCCCAAGAAGTGAGTAGCTTGCCTTGATCAGCTTATCAAGTCCTGATTCCTTGGCACCAAGCTCCTCAAGGAATGCCATCTTCTCGTCATCCTCAAGCTCCGCAAGTTCCTGCTCTATCTGGGCACAAAGTGCAAATACCTCTGCGTCGAAATCCTTTGCATACTCTCTTACCTTTTGAACATATTCATTGCCTGCTCCATCATCTGCAATATCGTCCTCACTTACATTGGCAGCGAAGATAACCGGCTTATATGTGAGCAAGTTGTACTCCTTAAGCCATGCCAGCTCATCCTCATCATCTGTAACAAATGTCTTGGCAAGCTTTCCTGCTTCAAGATGTGCCTTAATTCGCTCCTGAAGATCAAGCTCCTTGGCAAGAGTCTTATCATTTCTGGCTCCTCTTACAGTCTTGGCGATTCTCCTCTCAAGAACCTCAAGGTCTGAGAAGATAAGCTCTATATTTATAGTCTCAATATCTCTTATAGGATCTACAGAACCATCTACATGTATTACGTTAGGATCCTCGAAACATCTTACCACGTGGACTATGGCGTCCACCTCTCTGATATTTGCAAGGAACTGATTTCCAAGTCCCTCGCCCTTTGATGCGCCCTTAACAAGTCCTGCTATGTCAACAAATTCTATAACTGCCGGAGTTGTCTTGGCTGAGTTATACATCTCTGTAAGCTTCTCAAGTCTCTCATCCGGCACTGCCACAACACCTACGTTTGGCTCTATTGTACAGAATGGGTAGTTGGCTGACTCCGCTCCTGCCTTTGTTATGGAATTGAACAATATGCTTCATAATGAACTGTAACGATATCTGCTCCTGCTTTCACGAATTCTTCCACATAACGAATCGGTTCTGTCACCATGAGATGAACATCCAGTGTCTGTGTTGTTGCTCCCTTGATCGATGCGAGAACAGGCATTCCAAAGGAAATGCTTGGAACGAACATTCCATCCATCACATCAAAATGAAGATACTCTGCGCCTGCTTCTTCTGTTAATTTCAACTGCTCTCCTAAAATCTTGAAATCTGCTGAGAGAATAGATGGTGCCAAAATATTTTTCATAAACTTAATACCTCTTTCTTTCCTTTAGTTCACGGTACATCTCCGTATAATCTTCATATCTGATCTTATGGATCTTCCCTTCTTCAACTGCCTCTTTTACAGCGCATCCGGGTTCATGAATATGGTCACAGCCATTGAACTTGCACTGTCCTTCAAACGGTGTGAATTCCGGAAAATAATATTTTAATTCTTCTTTTTCGAAATCATTGACATAAAGAGAACTGAATCCCGGAGTATCCATAATATAAGAATCTTCTCCAATCACGATCAGTTCGGAATGTCTTGTTGTATGTTTCCCACGGTCAATCTTCTTACTGATACTTCCTGTCTCCATCTTCACTTCAGACTGCAGAAGATTGATCAGGGATGATTTTCCAACACCGGAAGGACCTGCGATCGAAGTTGTCTTTCCTTTTAAAAGTGATTTTAACTCACTGATATTTTCTTCTTCCTTAGCACTTGTGAAGATTACCGGATATCCGCATCCGGTATAAACTTCTTTCAATTCTGCAATTTCAGGATGACTGGCAATATCCGTCTTATTAAAACATAATACGACAGGTATCTCTTTTCGTTCCATCATGACAAGAAAACGATCCAACAGATTATAATGTGGTTTCGGTTTTGTCACCGCAAACACAACCAGTGCCTGATCAATATTGGCTACTGCCGGACGAATCAACTCATTCTTACGCGGCAGGATCTCTGTGATATTTCCTTCATTTCTTTTTCATCAAGTACCTCGATCACAGCATCATCACCGACCAACGGCTTGATCCCGTCTTTTCGAAAAGCACCTTTTGCTTTACATTCAAAAATTCCGGATTCTACTACATTCACGTAGTAGAATCCGGCAATCCCTTTTATGATCTTACCTTGCATATACTTGCTCTCTGTTATCATTGATTCGTGTTCTCTTCTGTCCCGGAATCATTTCCTGAATTTCCACTATCCGGGGCTGATGGTTGAGATCCTTTGCTGACCATATACTGAACAGTTGTTCCTTTTTCTACCTGCGTACCAACGCTGACAGACTGATAGAACACCTGTCCTTCTGGATATTCATCACTATAATCTTCGCCAATATACTCCGGTGTAAGTCCTGCCTGCTTCAACAGTTTTTCCGCTGTATCTGGTCTTTATAGGAAAGATCCGGTACTGTAACCACCGTCATCTTTGGTCCTTTGCTTACCACATATCCAATTGTTGTGCCCTTGGATACTTCTTTTCCGGCATCTGTATCCTGTGAGATAATAACTCCTTCTTCTACAGTATCACTGTAATCTTCCGTTGCATTTCCGGACAAGCCAGCCTGTGAAAGTGCTGCTTCAGCATCCGACTGGGACTTTCCGGTAAGTTTAGGAACTGTTGCCGGCTGATTTCCTTTGCTTATTACAAGCGTAACCGTTGTTCCTTCTTTTACTTCTGCACCTTCACTCGGACTGACTGAAACAACTTCTCCCTGTTCCACATCATCACTGTAGACCGGATCACCTTTCTTCACAACAAGATTCTTATCCTGAAGTGCTTTTTTTCTGCATCAGCTTCTGCCAAACCAACAACACTTGGAATCGTTGTCATCTTAGCTTCTTCACCACTGCTGATCACAACATTGACTGTTGTATGCTTCTTTACTTTCTTTCCATCAGCAGGATCCTGGCTGATAATCTTTCCTTTTGCAACAGTATCGGAAGGCGCAGTTGATTTATGGATTCCGAGATCATATTTGTTCAGTTCTTTCTGAGCTTCCTCATATGTCTTGCCTGTCACATCCGGTACTTTTACCATCTCTGAATCTGTTTGTTGTGTAGTCGTTCCTTTTCCACCTTTAAATACGCCCACTGCATTTCCTACAAGGAACATGATCAAAAGTGCGATCACAACACCGGCAACAACCATAAGAATCTTCATGATCTTCTTCGTGTCTTTATTCACTTCATTTTTCTTACGGCGATCATCATAACGGTCTTTGCGGCGGTCGTCGTAATCATCATCATCATAGCGGCTTCTGCGGCGATCATCATAATCATCGTCATCATCATAACGGCTTCTGCGGCGATCATCATAATCATCGTCATCATCATAACGGCTTCTGCGGCGGTCATCGTAATCGTCATAGTCATCCTCGTAATCGTCGTCATAATCATCATTATAATTCTGACGATTCTTCATACGATTCAGTTCATCCTGTGACATAACAACCGTGGTCCGTCCTGTATCCTGGGATGCTGCCGGCATACGTTTTGTCACACCATCAAGAACTACAAAATCTCCATCCGGATCTACCAGTGAGTGCTTCAGATCCTGAAGCAGTTCCTCACAGCTCATATATCGTTTATTCGGCAGTTTCTGTGTACATTTCATAATAATGCACTCCAGACTGTACGGAATATCCGGTACTTCTTCTGCAGGAGACTTGATCACTTCATTCAAATGTTTCAAAGCAACCGTCACTGTCGAATCTCCGTCAAATGGAACATGCCCGGTGATCATCTCATACATCGTGATACCTGCTGAATAGATATCACTCTTCTCATCTACAATACCGCCTCTGGCCTGTTCCGGAGATGTGTAATGTACAGATCCCATCACCGTTGTTGTTACTGCCTGCGTTGCCGTTGATGTCGTAGCCCGCGCGATTCCGAAATCAGTAACCTTAACCTTTCCATCTTTGGAAATAATAATATTCTGCGGCTTAATATCCCGGTGAATGATATGGCAGTTATGCGCTGCCTGAATGCCTGTCACCATCTGAATAGAAATACTGATCGTCTCTTTTGCTGAAAGCTTTCCTTTCTTCTCGATATAATCCTTCAGCGTAATTCCTTCTACAAGCTCCATGACCATATAATAAAGACCACGATCCTGCCCTACATCATAGACATTGACTACGTTTGGATGCATCAATCCTGCTGCTGCCTGAGCTTCGCTTAAAAACTTCTTAATAAACGTCTCATCCGAACGATATGTGCTCTTCAACACCTTGATCGCAACAAAACGATTCAGCTTATGGTCCTTGCCTTTATAGACATCTGCCATTCCGCCAGAACCGATACGACCAAGTATCTCGTATCGTTTCCCTAAAAATACTCCTTCTTTAATCATACACTCACCTCATCTGCAAATGGCTCAAACAATACCACTCCGATGTTATCTGTTCCTCCATTCTCTTTTGCTGCTTCCACCAGCATCTCACCTGCCTCGACGATATCCCGGCTTCCCTGTACAATATGGAAAAGTTCTTCATCTTCCACCATATTGCTCAGACCGTCTGTACACATCAGTATAATATCTCCCCTTTTCAGACGGTGTTCATAAAAAGTCCACATCGACATCTGCTTTTGCCCCGATCGCCCTGGTAATAATATTCTTATCCGGGTGATGCTTTGCTTCTTCCGGTTTGATACCGCCCAGACGTACCATCTCTTCTACAAGAGAATGATCCTTACTTAGCTGTTGGATTCCCTGATTGATCAGATACAGACGGCTGTCTCCCACATTGGCGAAATACAGCATCTGTTCTTTCACAGTAGCGGCAACAACCGTTGTTCCCATCCCCTTCAGATGTTCGTCACCGGATGCTTCTTTGATAATCTCACGATTGGCAGCCTTGATTGCTTTCACAAGAACACGTTCGATATCCTCACCCTCGCTCTTCGCAATCTCTTTGATCATCACTTCCACAGTACACTTGGAAGCATAATCTCCTGCCTGATGGCCACCCATACCATCCGCTACCACGAACAGGTTCTGGAGAATACCCAGTGGTTTTCCCGTCGTAAAGACGTAGTCCTGATTTACCTGTCGCACCATTCCAACATCTGTAATTGAAAATGTCTTCATACCTTCTATTCTCCTTCAGTTTCTACGTAGCGGCGCCTGAGCTGACCGCAGGCTCCGTCAATATCAGAGCCCATTTCCCTTCTTATAGTAACATTTATTCCGCTTTTTTCAAGTTTATTTTTGAAATTCAAAGCACTTTTCCGGCTTGGACGAACAAAATCACGCTCTTTTACCGGGTTGACCGGTATCAGATTGATATGACAGTTCTTATGCTTTAATAAATGAATCATCTTCGTTTTTCCTGATTTGAACCGTGAAGCGAAAGTGCAAGTGTAATCTGTAAATGCTCTTTCGCCAGTTCTTTCATCTTTGGAACTATTCCACAGGTTGATACGGTGACATTTCTCTGACTGATGTTCAATCCATGCTCATCTGTAAGTAAATGAATAAACTTCAGGAAATTATCGCAATATCCATCGGTTCTCCGGTTCCCATGATCACCACATTCGAAACCCTCTCACCACTTATCTTCTGAATCTGATAGATCTGTCCAAGCATCTCAGACGGAGAAAGATTTTCACCAGACCTCCGATCGTTGATGCACAGAATGCACATCCCATCCTGCAACCGACCTGGGAGGAAATACAGACAGAATTTCCATGCTTATATTTCATAAGAACACTTTCGACTACATTTCCATCATAGAGACGGAACAGGAATTTGTTCGTACCGTCAATCTGGGAAATCTGTCTCTCCAGCATAACAACCGGGAGAATCTCATAATTTTCTTCCAGTTTTTCCCTCAAAGCCTTTGAAAGATTTGTCATCTCATCAAAATGATCTACCAGCTTCACATGCAGCCATTCATAAATCTGTTTTGCACGAAATTGCCTTTTTTCTCCGATCGTCGCCATCTCTTTCTTTCACCCGGTATTTCAGATCCGGTTTTCCCAAATATCCAGCCCGGAAAGGGCACAAGGATATCCTTTTTCTTCCATGCTTCATCCGGTACGGTTGCATCCCCGCAGACCGCATGAATATTTTCAAGTTCCATCCTGGCAATATTTTCTTCAATGAGTCCTACTTTTATATTCCGTCAGATCCTGGCTTCTACTTCTGCCTTTTTTCGCTTCTTTATTTCGGTCAAGTTATCCATAGCTTTCTCCGCAATATAAGGATTTTCCACCCGGAGCAGCACAGATATCCACAATTTTATTCCCTGCTTCCGGGGCTGCCAGCTCTGCCACCAGCATAGAACTTACATCCTGCACAGTAAACCAGCCTTTCCAGAAGCAGTCCAGGCTTTCAAGATAATCATATCCGCTGATGAAAAAGGCGTACGGCAGATAAGGATGCTCCTGCACAGTTACCCCTTCCTGTTCCAGTTCCTTTTTCAGTTGCTCCGGAGTTACTTTATTCTGACAGCACACCGGCCTTTCTTTCAGGAAATCGGCTGCCATGGTACGGGTGACTTCCTCCCCATAACTTTTTTTCCCACAGCCTGAGAATCCATGTCGGAATAGAATATTGGATTGAAAGTGCCTCAATTCCTTCCTGCGGATAGTCCAATGTATCCAGTCCTCTTGCCACACTCCGCAGCACTCCGTTCACATACCCCTTTTAATCCTGAAAGCCCTTTTCTTACTGCCAGTTTGACTGCCTCGCTGCACACCGCATGATCCGGTACGCTGTCCATATATTTTAACTGGTAAACTCCGCTTCTTAAGATATTGCGGATCACCGGTTTCATCTTCTTCACTTTTACTTTCGAGAACTGATCCAGAATAGAATCGATCTCAATCAGATGCTCCAGCGTTCCTCGGTCACCCTGGTAATAAACGCACGCTCTTTTTTCTTCTCAAGGTATTGATATTTCGACAGTACCTCTCCGAGAATTTTATGGCTGTATGCTCCATTTTCTGTTATTTCCATCAATACTGCGAGAACGATTTCCCGCTCATTGACCTGTCTGCCCATCTTTTTCCTCCAGCATTTCTGTTCTGCACTTTAATCGTCTCTGCGTCCTCTTGTAAGGATCAGAAGACGTAATAACTGTAAAATCTGTGCCGCTGCACTTGCCACATACGTCAGTGCCGCTGCTCCCAGTACTTTCTTCACACCGCTGATCTCTTCAGGATGCAACATTCCTGCCGTCTCCAGAACATTTACTGCCCGGTGTGACGCATTGAACTCTACCGGTAAAGTCACAATCTGAAAAAGGACTGCCAGTGAGAACAACAGGATTCCCAGATTGATCAGCATTGCGGACATCTGCCCGTTGAACATCAGTCCAATAATGATCAATGGCCACGAGATCATAGAACCAAAAATTTGCCGCCGGCACTAAAGCAGAACGGACAGAAAGCGGTGCATACCCTACCTGATGCTGCACTGCATGACCACATTCATGTGCTGCGACACCGATTGCTGCAACGGAAGTCGAATGATAAACCGGATCTGATAATGCCAGTGTCTTGTTCGTTGGATTATAATGATCTGTCAGATTTCCTGAAATATGGATGATCTGTACATCATAAATGCCGTTCCGATGCAAAATCTTTTCTGCCGCATCCCTTCCCGTCATGCCTGAATAACTGCGTACATTAGAATATCTTGCAAACGTGCTTTTTACTTTTTGCCGATGCCAAAAGGCTTAATACCACACCGATCAGTACTAATATATAAGTCCAGTCATAATAATAGTAGAACATCTTCTCTGCCTCCTGAATTTAAATTCTGTCCATTTTCCTGCTCTATGCTTCTGTTGTAAATACAGTTCCCGGCTTCAGGCTATATCCTCTTAAAAATGCATCCGCATCCATCCGCTTTTTCCCCGGAATCTGAAGCTGCAGCACCTTCAGTCGTCCTTCACCTGTCTGTACTGTAAAGCTGTCTTTTCCACTGCAACGACAGTTCCTGCCACTGTCTGTGATTCTCCCTGAAACTTTTTCTGTCTCTGTTCCGCCTGCCTGCACACCCGCTCCCGGCTCTGCTTTCGCTTTCCAGATCTTCATCACCTTTCCGTCCCAGTGAGTATAGGCACTTGGCCAGGAATTTAAACCACGAACCAGCCGTTCGATCTCAACGGCAGATCTGCTCCAGTCGATATTTCCAAGCTTTTTATCCAACATCCGTGCATAAGCGGTGGGACTTTCTCCCTGCTTTTCAAAGGTTGCTGTATGTGTTTCCACTGCTTTCAGCGTCTCCACGCATAATGCCGCACCTGCAGCTGCCAGTTTATCATGCAGTGACTCACCGGTCTCGTCCGGTGTGATCTCAACTTCCGTCTTCTGGATCATATCTCCTGTATCCAGTCCTTCATCCATCTGCATGGTCGTTACTCCGGTCACACTTTCTCCGTTGATGATCGCCCACTGGATCGGTGCTGCACCACGGTACTTTGGAAGAAGTGAGGCATGCACATTGATGCACCCATATGGTGTCATTTCCAGAATTGACTTTGGAAGGATCTGTCCAAATGCAATCACAACCATAACATCTGCCTGATATTTTCTCAATTCTTCCACGCACTCAGAATCCCTGATCTTCTTCGGCTGATACACCGGGATTCCATGCTGCATTGCCGCTGCTTTCACCGGAGTGGGCTGCATTTCTTTGCCTCTTCCCTTCGGCTTGTCCGGCTGCGTTACCACCAGACACACTTCATGTCCTGCTTCGATCAGTGCCTCCAACGTTCCCACTGAAAAATCCGGCGTTCCCATAAAGATAATCTTCATCATTGATCCTCCCTTTTTTTATTCTTCTCTGCAATGTCTGTATTTCAGAGATTTTCAGTCTTCCGGTTTCCTCCACCGGTTCTACGTCATGCAGTCCGTCTTCCACCTTATCCACATAAAGATGCCCCGAAAGATGATCGATCTCATGGCAGAATGCTCTTGCAAGAAGTCCTTCTCCCTCGATTTCAAATTCTTCCATCTCTTCATTCAATGCCCGTACTTTCACATAATTCGGACGTGTCACAATGCCCCATTTTTCCCGGAACGCTCAGGCATCCTTCTTCTCCGGTCTGCTCACCGGAAGTCTCGATGATCTCCGGGTTGATCAGTACGATGGGTCCCTCGCCTACATCGATCACCACGATCTGCTTGAGGATTCCTACCTGTGGTGCTGCCAGCCCGACTCCCATCTTTTCATACATCGTATCCAGCATATCACCAATCAGAATCTTTGTCCTGATGGTCATTTTTCTTTACTTCTTTACACTGCTTTCCGAGAATTTCATCCCCGATTTCTCTTACTTCTCTGATTGCCATAACCTTCTCCTTCTTAATCTTACCTTAATTTCTCTTTTTATTCTCACAGATTCATCGGTTAAAATCGAACTGGATCCTCAGCTTTGCAAAGCCTGAATTGATCTCAATATACTGTTCCATCAGATCTTTTACCCGGATCAGCGTTCTGTATTCCGGTGCTTTAATATAGATTACCCGGCGGTAAATATCTTTAATCTTATCTACTACCGGACTTGCCGGACCGATCACTTCAGTGGTGCTTTTCCTTTAATCCTTAAGACATATTCTTTCAAATATTTACATCCAGTCTCCAGAAGCCGTTCATCTTCTCCTGCTGCCAGCACAGCCATCAGTTCTTCTGCCGGAGGATACCCCAGCAGCTCCCTGTACCGGATCTCCTGCTCATAAAAAGCTTCATAATCCTGTGCCGCAGCAGCTTTGATTGCATAATGCTCCGGGGAATAATTCGGTACTGAAAGATCTTATCCAGTTTTTCATGTTGTATATCTACAATAACATCTGCAAACACAATCTTATTTCTCTTTTTGTTCTTTCCAAAACTTCTTTGATCAGCACGGCTCATCCATCGGATGCTTCACGCCGCAGGTCACCTGATAGTCCTCATGTCCTTTTCCTGCCAGCACAATAACATCACCCGGTTCGCCGTGTTCGATTGCATATTTGATTGCCTCTTTACGATCACAGATTTCCACATATTTTCCATCTGTCTTTTGCGATTCCGGTTTTGATATCGTTAATAATATCCTGTGGTTCTTCAAATCTCGGATTATCTGATGTAATGATTGTCAGGTCTGCCAGTCTACAAACCTACCCATCTTCTTCTGTCTTTAGAATCCGCCGCATCCGAACAGACATACAAGACGTTTCGGATTATATTCTTTCAATGTTGTCAGAAGACTTTCAAGACTCATCTCATTGTGCGCATAATCGATCATCAGTGTAAAATCATCAGACACCTTTGATCATCTCGATACGTCCTTTTTACCTTTGCCTTCTTAAGTGCATCTTTGATCATCTCAACCGGCACCTGGAAATGGCGGCAGACTGAGATTGCAGTCAGTGAATTGTAAACACTGAACTTGCCTGGAACATCGATTTCCACATCAAAGTCCATCACGCCTGCAACATGGTATGCAACACCAAGATATCCTGGTCTCGATACCAGTTCTACATTCTCTGCGCGAAGATCTGCCTCCGGTGAAAATCCGAATGTCTCAATCTTACATGTAGACCCTTTAAATACATCTTTGAAATACTTGTCATCCACATTAGCGATTCCGAGCTTACACTGTTTGAACAAAAGCCCTTTGCATCTCTTTTGTAATCATCAAAATCCTTATGCTCATTCGGACCAATATGATCTCTTCCAAGATTTGTGAAAATACCGATCTCAAATGGAATTCCTGCTGTTCTGTGAAGCATCAGTCCCTGTGATGAAACTTCCATAACAACACAGTCACAGCCAGCTTCTACCATCTCTGCAAAATATTTATGGATTGTATAAGACTCCGGTGTTGTATTACATGACGGGATCTTCTTGTCTCCGATAATTGCCTCGATTGTACCGATCAATCCAACCTTGTGTCCTGTCTCTTCAAGAATAGACTTGATCATGTGTTGTTGTTGTTGTCTTTCCTTTTTGTTCCTGTAATACCGATGACTTTCATCTTATCTGCCGGATATCCAAAGTAAGCCGCTGACATCAGAGCCAGTGCATAACGAGTATCCTCTACACCTTAATTACAGTCACATTTTCCGGCACTTCGACATCTTTCTCTACAACAACAGCTGCTGCACCTTTCGCCGCAACATCCGCTGCATATTTATGTCCATCAGATACTGCTCCGCTGATACACACGAAAACAGATCCTTCTTCCACTTTTCTTGAATCATTGATCAGTGTTGTTACTTCCGTAGAATCACTTCCCTGTACTACTGTGTAGTCCAGGCGTTCTGTCTTAACCTTTATAGAATAACATAATCTCACCACATATGCAAAAAAAACCTACATAATCTTTCGTCCTGTTTTCGTCTTTCGAATCAGCCAGACACATCCAAATGACAATAACACAAGTCCCACACTCACTACCGGAATCATGATCCAGGCTGAAAATGTCTCTGGCTTAATATTTCTCTTATAAACATCAAGAAACATGATATGGATCAAATAAATCCCAAAGGAACATCCACAAAATCTGTCAATCCACTTCTTTGCCTGTTCTGACGGATTGAATTCGCTCTTTTTCAATCGTACTAACATAAGAAATGTCATCGTTGCTGCCAGTGCAAGCAGTGGATTACCATATTCCAGCAGACGTTCATAATGTTCTCCATCCTGCAAGGTTGCCGCATAAGTCAGCCCATAATTTAATGCCATGCATACTACAAAAATACCTGCCGGAATCATTTTCCCCTTCATCACATGCTTACGATATTTATATATATAATATCCGATAAATACATAATAAGAATAGATTCTGTCCCCCACCATTGGGACGGAATAATACATCTTTTCATCAAAAAATGTGGAAATATAATTGAACAAAACAGCCGCCGTAATCACCACAAGAAATGCGCGTTCCATCCGAAGGTTCATCCCTTTACACATAACCTGGAAAAAAAGGAAGTACCAGATAGATCGGAATCATTGCATACAGATACCACAGATGCTGTTCTACCGGCTTATATAATAAATCTTTGATTTGATAAGGATCCCTCATATAAACTGCATTCCAGATCATATATATTACACTCCACACAAGCAGAACAATTAGAAAACGAAAGATTCTTTTTGCATGTTTATGAAGTGATTCCTGTCTTCCAAGCAGAAGTGCTCCTGTAATCATGAAAAAACATGGTACACTTATCCTTGCCAGCAGATTTAATAGCAGTGAAAAACTGTACTCCCCAATCGTAATATCGCCATAGGCTCTGCAGTAATAGTTTGATACATGGATCACAATAACAAATATAAAAGAAATCATTCGAATCAATTCCAGATTATAATTTTTCTCTTTCAATGCACGTTCCTCTTTCTATCTCTTCTAAATTCCATCTTTTTTCTTCTTTCCGTCCGGTTTATAAAATGTGCCTTTCACAACCGCACCCTTTCCGTAACGATTGTTCAGCTGTTCCAATGCGGCATTTAATTTCTTATGTTTCTCGTCCGGTTCTTTTGGAAATTCAATATCAAAAATTGTCAGCTGCTCCGGTGCATTCTCTTCTACTAACTTTGACGTTCGGATTCCGAGCAGACGGACAGGTTCTCCACTCCAGCTTTCACGGAACAAATTACATGCTGTCTCACATAAGATAACCGGATCATTCGTTGGCTTTTGAAGCTGCACCTGATGCGACATATTTCTGAAATCATAATAGCGAACCTCCACGCTCACCATCCCGGCTTTCTTGCCTGCCTTCTTCAGCCTGTTTCCCACGCTCTGCGCAAGCTCACGAAATACATCTCTCGCCTCTTCATAAGTCGTTGCATCCTCTGACAGAGTCGTTGAATTTCCTACTCCCTTTGCCTCTTCCGGTTCATACTGTACCTTATCGTCCCCGATTCCATTTGCAAAATTCCAAAGCATCCGTCCATGACTTTTTAAATGCAGCGTAATTACATTTACATCCGCATGAGCAAGATCTCCAATTGTATTGATTTCAAGTTTCTTGAAGACCTCCACACTTGAACGCCCTGCCATAAAGAGTTCTCCAATCGGAAGCGGCCACATTTTCTGCGGAACCTCTTCCGGAAATAACGTATGGATCCGATCCGGTTTTTGAAAATCCGAAGCCATCTTCGCTAGTAACTTATTACTGGAGATTCCGATATTCACCGTGAATCCAAAACGCTTCTTCACTTCTTTTTAATCTCCATTGCACCGTCCACCGGTGTTGGATATCGCCCGACAAGCTCTGTAAAATCCATATAACATTCATCGACACTGACCTGTTCGATCTTCTTTGTATATGTCCGCAGAAATCCATCAGCATCCGGCTCTTTTCTCGATACATCTTATGATTCGGCGGTGCTGTCACAAAGTTCGGACATTTTCGAAATGCATTTACTACAGGTTCACCCGTCTGAATCCCATAGGATTTGGCAAGTGATGATTTTGCAGAACGATTCCATGACGCGAGCTCTGATCTCCGCCAATAATATCCCGGAGGAGCTCCGATCAGTCTGGACACGGAATATTTCTCCATATACTCACTCATGTCAATACGGACCATATTATTCTCATCGTCGAACAGACTCTGAGCAAGTGCTTTTGCAAGTTCCGTCTTACCGACTCCGGTCGGACCAAGGAACAGGAATGAACCGATTGGCTTACTCGGATCTTTGATTCCGGCTTTGGAACGGATGATTGCCTCCGTTACAAGTTAACGCCTTCGTCCTGACCAACCACACGCTTATGCAGTTCATCTGCAAGATGGAGCGTCTTATTTCTCTCACTTTCATTTAATTTTGCTACCGGAATCCCCGTCCATCTTGAAACGATTCGTCCGATTTCTTCATCTGTCACCGCTTCATGCACCAGGAAAGATCTTTGGCTTTCACCCTTTCTTCTTCTTCTTCCAACTGCTTCTGCAATTGTGGAAGTTTTCCATATTGCAGTTCTGCTGCCTTATTCAGATCATATTTCTCTGTGCAGCTTTGATGAATTTCCTTATTGACCTGCTCGATCTCCTCACGGATCTTCTGAACATGCTCAACCGATTTCTTTTCATTCTCCCACTGGACTTTCTTACCTGCATACTGCTCTTTCAGTTCTGCCAGCTCTTCCTGCAAATGCTCCAGCCGTTCTTTACTCAGACGATCTTCTTCTTTTTCAATGCAGACTCTTCAATCTCCATCTGCATTACACGCCGACGCAGTTCATCCAATTCTGTCGGCATGGAATCAAGTTCTGTCTTGATCAATGCACACGCTTCATCCACAAGATCGATGGCCTTATCCGGCAGGAAACGGTCGGAAATATAACGGTTGGATAGTGTAACTGCCAGCGCAACAAGCGCACTATCTGTGATCTTAACTCCATGGAAAACTTCATACCTTTCTCTTTCAGTCCTCTAAGGATAGAGATTGCATCCTCAACGGTTGGCTCATCTACCAAGACCGGCTGGAAACGACGCTCCAATGCAGCATCCTTCTCAATATATTGACGATATTCATCCAGTGTTGTTGCACCGATACAGTGCAGTTCTCCTCTTGCCAGCATAGGCTTTAACATATTTCCTGCATCCATCGCACCGTCTGTTTTACCTGCACCAACAATCGTTCTTTCCATCACTATTTTTCACTTCTTCAAGACTTGAAATGCACTCGGCTTCGACACAACAAGCGGAAATGCTTTCGGTGTCTTTGCCGGAACTGCGATCAATGATACTTCATCCGTAACTGCTGCCGCCTCTACCTGGGACAGCATGTGGAATCTTGGAAGTGAGACACTCAATACTGCTGTCACAGTTAAACTGACACGTACGCTTGCAATCATTCCGATTACACTTGTACTCTCACTGGTCCGTGCGAAATCAGCCGCAAAAGACGGAAAAACATCCGGTAAGTTCAGCTTAAAAAGAGCATTTCCGATGTTCATCCTGTACTTTATCATTGCGGCTGTCATTACAACTGTATGCATGAGCCTTTGTAAGCGCAGATGTATTTGCTCCGCTGAAAAGAACTGTCTAAGTTCTTCATTATCATGGCTATGGCTGCGATCGGTCTGAACAGCAATGTTGTGAAGCTGGTCAAATCTGGTGGAAAGCCAATCCTTCTCGGTGCTTCCTGCTGGGTTGGTATTACAGTAGTCAGCCTTGCAATACAACACATCAGCATATATGGTAAAATATTGACAATATCAAAAATCAAAAGTTTCTATTCCTGATACAAAGTGACTTTGGTTTTTTTTCTTTTTCCTTTACATGAGATGTATAATCTTCTTTGACTTTAAAACTATTTAGGAGAAAATCGTTATGGACATGCAAATCAACTTCTCAGGCGATGGAGACTGAAAAAAGATTCCGCGCCTACGGCACAGCTTGCAATTCCTGCGGTTGTCGCCCAGATCATCAATCTTCTATATAACATTAAGTCAGGCTGTCGGTGCAATTTGATTCTTCGCTTCTTATCCGGGAAGAAGACGATCCTTCATCTTAGAAAAAGAAAAATTTCAGATTACAAAAGGATGTTATCTTACCATGCCTTGCACTTGGTATTTCCACTTTTGTCATGCTTTCTACAGAAAGTATTCTCTCCATCAGCTTTACTTCCAGTCTGTCAAGATATGAAACTTTTATGGATGATCCTAAAACGCACGAAAGCAACCCAGATTCTTTCCGGTTATATCGTATTTCTCTTTGTATCCGCAGCCATCATTCAACTGGTAGAGCCTGACATCAATCACTATGGAGATGCCCTCTGGTATTGCTATGCGGTACTTTCTACCGCCGGGTTCGGCGATATTGTTGCCATAACTTTCATTGGCAAACTGGTTTCTGTACTTGTCACTACACGATTTTCGTTGTTGCAATCGTTACCGGTGTTGTTGTCAATTATTACGGACAGATTGTAGAGATGCAGCGTCGTGAAACGGCAATGATGTTCCTGGATAAATTAGAACGTCTCCCGGAACTTTCCAAAGAAGAACTGGAAGACATCTCTCCGCTGAGTTTTCACTCAACGGAATTTTTGTTTTCCACTTTTCTCTTATCAAATAAGGATAGGCATTTGCTGCCTGCTGCCGCAGCCACAAAAATCCACATACGAACAATTTCACCGGATAGCATAGAAACAGAAGCATTGTAACGGCTAGCGGCTTTTTCATCGTTCCACCTAGAAGCGCCGCTGTAACAATTGCAGATGCGAAAACAAGATGACTCTCTGCATTTCCGCAGATCAGCATTCCCATCGCCATATCCCATGCATACACCTGCGAAGATAACCGGGGAAGAAATGTCCTCCTTCAAACCGAACTGTATACAAATATTTGTGAGAAGCACTTTCAAAAAATGCAACTCCGATCAGTGCTAACGGAAGGTATTGACTATACTCTTTTCATCAACACTCCCATCTGTTCTTCTCCCGAAAACATAACTGCCGGGATTAACATTCCACAGATTCCAAGACAAATTCCTGCGAGAACTTCCCGGAGAACTGCCGGTACCTTTTTCGCAGTTTTCTTCGTTATCTGATGTGTCTTTTTCATAAAAACAGCTAACACGCATCCTGCAATAATATAGAGAAGAATTAATGCATAGTCCATCTTTCCGATCTCAACTGCCTCAAAGCTTGGAAATCCAGAAAGTCCTGAACCGAATACTGCGGAAAGTCCTGCATAAATACCTGTTGCAGCAGCAATTGCGATTCCATAAATAAATATCTTTGATGAAATTCCTGCCGGAACAACAGTTTGTTCTGAATTATTCTCTTCTAAAGTGTTTTCTTCCACTTCAAACAATCCAAATAGCGGAGCATGGAATAAAACACTTAAGGATGCTGCTACCCCGATCTGGGAGTATTCCTTCGCATGCTGTCTGGCAAACTTCAGATTATCTCCTGCCCAGTAACACATTCCAACGATAATTCCGGTAAGCCCGGCTTCCGGTCCTACACTGCTTCCGATCAAAAGTGGTAGCACTGCTGCGATCATCATGACAAGCATATTTTTATAATCATAATGCTTTTTCCGTTTTCACTTTTGCCATAACAGTTTCCATTTCCTCCGGATAATCTCCGAACATCTTCCGGAAGACACCGACAAAAAATGCACCGATCACACAGACCACTATCGTATAGTATGGTAATGAAAAATGTTCCGGAACCCATTCCCAGATAAGATTCATTCCGACTGCCATGATCTTCAAAAAGTGCCCAGACCAATCCGCCGGCAACTGCACCGATAATTGCACAGAACAGCCGAGTTCTAACTGGTTTTTTATCTTTATATTTCTAATTTCTTTTTTTGACTGTTCATCGATCTGTCCTTTACGTTTTCTATTTCTCAGATACTTCTGCATCCGTATCTCTCACCTGTGGAATTAATGAAGCTGCCAATTTCCCTTTTCCGCGATGTTTCAGGTATAAAATTCCAATTGCAGAAAATACAACGGCTCCGACAAAATTCACCATAAGATCTTTCATTGTATCTACGATTCCAATGTCTAAATATCCGCCCAGATTCCACGTCTCACCGTTGATCACAACAGACTGAACATCTACATGGATTGGGATATTTGCTCCTGTCGGATTCAGCTTCACGGAATTGATTGCCGGAACGATCCAGTCTTTCTGCATATCCAATCCGAAAAACCAATCCATACTGAATTCAAAGAACTCCCACAAAACACCAACTGTCATTGAAAAACAAAATGCAAAAAATGCCACAAAGTATGGGGACATCTTAATTGAAAATCGATCACTTCTGTTGAATAAATCAATCAGCGCAAACCCGATTGCCGCCATCAGGAATCCATTCGTTGTATGCAAAATAGTATCCCATACCGGAATCTTTACATAAAATGCATTGATCTCTCCAAGTATCTCTGCTGAAAAGATAAAAATCAGAATAACCGTTTCCAGACCAACCGGAATTGTCACTCCAAGTTTCTTGTCGATAAACTGTGGCACCATAAACAAAATCAATGTTAGAATTCCAAGAAACATATTGTGATAGTTTCCTAAAAAGAATTGTCTGATAATGGAGACAATAACCAACATTGTCAGTACCATACGGACCCTTGTTCTATTTCTTGCTTTTTTTTACTTAATTCACTCATTTCTCACTCTCCTTTTTTCTCAACACATTGCGGTCAGAAACACTTTTTATTGCATCTTTAGGATATACCGCATCTGTTTTCATAATATACTAATTTCATCTTTTTTTTCAACAAAAGGTGTCAGGCTGAAGTTTAAAATAACAGCTTCCACATATGCCTGACACCTTTCTATCTATCGTTTATAGATTCACTTTAATTTTACTTCTGTTTTCTTCTTCTAATAACATAAATCATTCCACCGATCACTGCAATTGATCCTGCAATCATCAGAATCCATATGTAGCTGATGCTGTCTCCTGTCTTTGCTGTTTTCACCTGTTTTCCTGACACTGAAGTTCCTGTTGGTTTCTTTCCTGCAGTACCTGTCGATGTTTCCTTTGAATCGGTTTGATTCTTTGTTTCTTCTTTCTTCACAATCTGGTAATCTATCTGATAGTCTGTATCCTCTCCGTGAAGCACATAATTATCACTCTGTTCACCAATCATTCCGACAATGGTGGCTGTATATGTTCCGGTCTTGATTTCATTTCCACCTTCTACAACCGCCTTGCAGTCATCTTCGAACAATACCTGTAAATTCTGCAGACACATTTGCTTCTTTCCCTGTATAAATCACAGTTCCGTCCGTATTCCATGCAACGCCCAGAGGTTTTGGCTGTACCTGCAGTGTTCCTGGTTTAAACAGTACTGCGTAATTCGCATTATCTGCTGTCAGCGGAGTTTTTCTGTAATATCATAAAAACCGACCGTACAGTTTTCTTTTTTCTGCATTTTCTGCTGTCAATGTGACATTTATTTTCAAATCCTCTAACTGATCATCCCCTGCCAGACTTCCATCACTGATTGACCAGGTATACTCTGTGATCGTCTGTCCATATTCTTTCTCCATACGGTCCGGTCTGATCGTAATGCTTCTCGGTTTTACTGTTACAGGAATATTTGACGTAACTGTCTTGTAGTTCGGATTAGCCGGTGTGAAGATCATCTCTTGTTCACTTTGATCCTCTGCTACTGTAAGCATTGTCGTATCGTCTGCAAAACGGAATACACCTTCTCCCGACTGACCGGAAAGTGTTGCTTTCTTTAAGCTGTCTCCATAAATCACTTCTGCTGCCGGGAAAGTCACTTCTGGATCTGCCTGCAAAATCTCATATTCCCATACATGCACGCGGTTTGTACCGGAAAAGATATAGTTTTCATTGGTCAGACCTATTGCAAGCGCCTTATAATTTCCAACTTCTGTATGATCTGCATTGAGCAGTTTTTTAATCGCACAACTATCCTTTTCTAAAAGGCTGTCTGCTTTCACGTTTGCTTCTATTCCACATGCATTTCCTGTATATGTATACTGTGATGCCGCATTCCATTCTATCTCTGCTTCCTTTGGTGATACATTAAGGAATGCCGGAAGAACTACAACATCATAATTCGTATTTGTCGCATTGTCTTTCAGGATGACATATCTTCCTGCGTTTCCATATGCGCCAAGAATGTCATCTCCATCTTCATCTGTTATGCTTCCTGTCAGAATATCTTCCGGTTCGATGAGACTTTCAACAGTATCTCCTGGAAGAAGTTTCGCCCTTTCTGAATCACTGATCGTAAATGTAAGAT
>VOFC01004884.1_pt1 | contig 19823 bp, 44 predicted proteins | sample 5384161 | NCBI WGS metagenome assembly VOFC01 (sample SAMN12384722, study PRJNA508395) | human gut metagenome | isolation source: healthy gut B | host: Homo sapiens
TTCTTCATAGAAAACTCGCACTTATTCTTTATATTCGAAGTTGAAAATCCCCTTTAGCCCCAACAATTCTTTTGCAACAGAGAAGATATTTGCTCTATTGCTCCTTTACCCCAAAAGCCTATACAGGAATTTTTCGACACGTAACGTCCGATGCCGTAATAAAGAGATAGCTGTTCTTTGTTCACCGATGTGGCTGCACGGTACTGGCTGCGCAGAATAGCTTCTTTTATGGTCTTTACCGCTTCTCTATAATTCTGATTTATATCCATTTGCGTTTTGTTATATGCGACAAAAGTACAAAAATAATGCTGGCGAAAAGAAAACAAAGGTGTTTTCTCTTTTTCGCCAGCATACATATTTTGCTGTTCATGGAAGGAACAATGCTCCTACAGCCGAATCATATTCTGTTGAACCATAATGATAGCTATCTATACGCTCCTCTATATAAGTAGGAAAATAGGAAAAACAAAGGAAAAAGAGAGATACAAACAACAAATAACTAAATATCAATATCTTATATTCACTATTTTTATCTCTTTCTTTCTCTTCTTCCCACAACTGCCAGCTATTGATGATATTTTGCCACAGGACATACGAACCGGGAGCAACAGAAGACAACGGATTGAGATAGGTATGTGCCATCCAAATAGCCAGAATCGTATTCTTCTGCCCCAATGCCTGACCGCCACTGATACGGTCATTATAGACAGAGCCGATAGTCTTTCCCAAAAAAACTGCAAGCAACAGGCAATCAAGGCACCGACCGCAATCATTATTTCCGTGAAAACCATCCGCAGGATCGTTCAGTAACGAATACAGGGTCTGAGCCGTCACAATAGCCAAAGAGACCGCCCACAAATAAAAGGCGAGTTCATGATAACCCAATAACTTCTGATGTACTTTCGGCGGGAATTTACTCAGCCATGCCAAGGAAAGGACAATCAACAAGGGGACAGATCAACCCAAAATGCCCCCAAAAACTTACCGGATTTACCTCTATCAAAATAGGCACCGCAGCAGCAATATTACCCCCAAATGTATAACAACTTGGAAGTAATGACTGCCGCAGCAGTAGCCGTAGGGCAGATAAGGCAAACCATGACCCCTCCGCCACAATTTTATTGAAACGATAAAGCAACAGATAAGCAAGGAAAGCACCCCCGATCTGAATCAGCAACAACCACCAAAATGCAACGGTTTTAGGCTTCAAATCACGGGGAGACACCTTACAGAAGGTCAATAGCAACATCGTAAAAATAAGATAAGGAGTCATATATTAGCAGAGTATATTGTTTTAATGTTGAAGAAGAAATAAAGAAAGAACCACAATATAAATTTTCTATAGTAATACCTGCGAGAAATTCTGCCTATACTTTAAGATATACCCTACAAACTTGCTTAAATCAAACATATAAAGGAGATTATGAAATAGTTGTAAGTGATAACTCTACAAATGGCAATAAGGATGTTTACAATTTAATTAAGGAAATAAATGATTCACGAATTAAGTATTATAAAGCACCTAGAAATTTACATCTTCCTAAAAGTTTTGAATTTGCTTTTTTAAAAGCTAAAGGAGATTTTATATTTTCAATTGGATCAGATGATGGAATATTTCCATGGACTCTTGAAGTTATAGAAAAATATTAAATAAGTATCTAATGAAGATATAATTCAATGGGAAAGGGGATATTATACTTGGCCAGGTTTTTAATGGCGGAGATGAAAACAAATTTTTTATTCCAAGAAAGTATGAAAAAGGATAATTATAAGGTACATAAAGTAAAAAAGAAGAATATTTGGCTAAAATACTTAAATATCCCAAAACCATGTTTAGTTTACCTATGTTATATATTAATTCTGGATACAGAAAAAGATATTTAAATAAACTACTTAATAAAACAGGAAGGCTTTGGGATGGAATATGCCAAAAGATATATATATGGGGGTTATAAATGCTGGCATAAATGAGGAAATATTAAATCTTGAATATCCATTAGCTATGGTAGCACTTTAGTAGTAGTTCTGTAGGAAATGCTGCAAAATACTGTAGGTAAAGATATAAAAAGATGAAAATGACAAAGTGCAAGAAGAGCAAAAGACAAATAATATAGGTGGTTTTCAATGTCTTCTATTGAAAGATTTGTGCCTCAATTAGGTACAGATGTTAGTTCACTTTATAATAGTTTATTAAGAGCTGTTGCAAGAGGTGTATTTCCCGAGGAATATTTAACAAATCTTTTTGATTTTAAAAAATATTTATGGAGTGTTATAATTCACTACACATAATGGATATTTTTTAGATAAAAAGATACATTATATGAGATATACAGCTTCAAAACATGGAAAAGAATTTTTAAAATGGTTTGATGAAAATATATATAATGTTATTATGAATCAATATTAATAGATGAAAATAAAGCAGAAGAACACTTAATAAAAGAAAAAAATATGAGGAAGGCAAGAATGAATTTGGAGGTATAACTTTAGATGGCTCTAAATATGGAGTTACCAATGTTTATGAAGCTGTTAAGTTATTTCTTAAACTAACACAATTATAATTAAACAATTTAGTAAATAATTTAGATTATAGGGAAAAATAATATGGATAGAATATTAAAAAATAGAATATGCTGAAAAGCGTAATAATATAATTGTATATAATGCAAATGAAGTTTTAAAAAATAAGAATTTAGTGACTTGGCAAATTTTTTTGCATGAAAAATTTTTGGAATGAAAAATACTCATGAAAGGTTATTCAAAAATTATGATATAAAATATTTATGCCTATTACAGAATTACATTTTTCTAATTATAAAAAAGGCTATGATTGTGCTTGGTTAAGGGATTCTTATAAAAAAAATAGAAAAAAGTATTAGATTATGAATTTAGAGAAATTTTTATTGGGATTTTTTGATAAAAAATATACATGAGTAAATATTTGTTTTGTGATAAAGAAATTTATTCTATTTGTGAGGATCAATTAGATAGAGGTGAATTTTAGATTTTTTCTAAAAAATAAAATATGGATAGTGTAGTAGTGGTATATTTTTTAGATGAAAATATATAGGAATAGTTACATATAATATATTATTGCATACCAGTGATAAAATAAAGGTTGAAATAATTAAGGACAAAGCTATATGCTTCAAAGAATATGTTTAATAGGGCAAAAAGTATTTCATTTAGATAATGTGTGGGTTATTCCAGTTAGAAAGTACATATTGTCTTACATTACTCTTCCAAGTTATTTTCAAAAGCCAAAATACAAGAAGAAATCAAATCATAGATGTATGTCAAGATATTAATATATTTGTAAGATATATTGCTAAATATATGGAAATAAAAAAAAATAAGATTTGCAGGTGAAGAGCCTTTTAGATAAGATAACAAATCAATATAATAATGAAATGAAGAAAACCTTAAAAAGATTGTGATGTTGAATTTATTGCGATTCCAAGCTTTGGAAATAATGGAGAAATTATTAGTGCATCAAAAAGTTATAAAACTTATTAAAAAATAGAAATTTGAATGAGATATAAAGATATAGTTCCTAAAGTTACTTATGATTTTATAAAAAAGAAAATATTTTTAAGCAAGGAATTACGATATATGATGAAATTTATATTTTTTAAAAGCAATGTAATTTCTATAAAGCTTTCCCAAATATTAACGATAAATAAATAATGTTAAAACTTTATAGAAAAAATATAAGGAGTGATATTTATGAGATTATGCCATAACATGAATTCTTTTTAAAGGTTTATAATGCCTATTCTAAAAATCTTTCTGCAAGCAGTGCTGCTAGTAAGAAAGTTAGTACAGGTCTTAAAAATTAATTCAGCTAAAGATAATCCTTCTAAAATTGGTCAATTAAACCAAATGGACATTAAGCTTAAAAGTATGCAATCAGCAGAAAGAAATGTTCAGGATGGTGCATCAATGCTTCAAGTGTCAGATGGAGCTGTTCAAGAAATAAATAATATTTTATCTAGAATGAAGGAGCTTACTTTAAAAGTGCAAATGATGGTACGAAAACAGATTCAGATATTAAAAGTAATTCAAGATGAGATAAATGAATTAAAAAACAATTTAAATGATATATCAAGAGACACTGAATTTAATGGAGTTAAACTTTTTAGGTGCTGATGGTATTAAAGATCCAACTGAAAAATATGTAGTTATAAGTTCAGAAGCAGGAAATAGGGATGAGGTAAAATTTTTACAATACATCTTGTAATAATATAGGTATATTAGATAGCGATGGTAACGTAATAAGTGGTAAATCCATCAATGACATTGATTTTACAGACTCTTCTAAGGATAAAGGAGAGTTTATAAACATTGTTGATAACGCAATTGACCAAATTGGCAAAATAAGAAGTGAAGTTGGTGCAAAATCAAATGTATATAATAATATGGTAGAAACTTTACAAGAAAATCAAATATTAGTTACATCTTCAGTAAGCAGAATAGGAGATGCTGATATGGCAGAACAGATATTAGAAATTTCAAGAACTGATATTTTAATTAATGCAGGACTTGGTCTTATATCTCAATGTAATCAATTGCCACTTAACTGCCTTCAAATAATTCAAGGCTCAAGAAGATAATTAAATATAAGCATTATAAGTAAAAAATTAAAAGTAAGCTTTGAACTTTTCTAAATATTCAAAGCTTATTTTAATTTCAACATAAAGTTAACAATTAGTGATATTTTTTAACTATATTCAAAAAATAAATATTAAACATTTGATATAATATCAATGAAATAGTATACATTGAGAATAAGAAAGGTAAATAATTATGGTGAAATATGAACGTGTCAGATATTATAAAAAGAAATAAATATTCTTGTTAGCATGTCAAAATATGATGAAGCATTACAAAAAATTCAAATGCTTAAAGATGAAAAATGAAATAAATGAAGACATTTATTATGAGGAAGCTCTTATTTATGTAAATTTAAAGGAATACAATAAGGCTTTGGAGATTTGCAGACTAGGTCTTCAGTATAATCCTGAAGGTTCAAGATTTTATTCTCTTTTAGGAATTATATTTGATAGAAAACAAAATAAAAAATATGGCATGTATATGTTATGAGGAGGCAGAAAAGCTATGCAAAAGAAATAATGACAACATAGGTGCTCTTAAAAATATTGAGTCAATTAATCTTTTAAATGCTGATGTAAAAAAAGCTTTCTATAATTATTTTTGCAGACAATAATTATGAAATAACAAAAATATGTTTAGATAGTATTAATAAATTATACGCAAACAAAATGTATATAAATTGTTAATTTTAAAACTAATAGAAAATATAAATTAATTTTAATTTATAATATAATATATGGAATAAAATAATAGGCATATTTACAATTATCATGTAAAAAAATGTTAAGTAAAAATAAGGTATAAGGGAGTGGGGATGATGCCAGTACAAAGTATAATAGATTCGTCTGGTACATACGATTTGTTAAAAGAAGGGATAAAGGCTTCTACAGTTAGAGCAAAGGCTATATCAAATAATATAGCTAATGTTAATACAAAAAATTACAAAGCATTTAATGTAGTTTTTGAAGATAACATTAATGGCAAAAACTCTAAAGGTTTAAGTATGAGAAAAACTAATGAAAAACATATGGATAACAGCAATGGTTTAAGTGGTGATATAACTGTTGAAAGAGATGAAAGCACAAGTATGAGAAATGATGGTAATAATGTTAAATATGTAATTAGTGGAGGTAATTAAAAATGAATGCTTTTTCATCAATGAGAATTAGTGCAAGTGGTATGTCTGCAGAAAGATTAAGAATGGATACAATAACTTCAAATATGGCAAATGCTGAAACAACTAGAACAGATGAAGGTGGTCCATACAAAAAGAAAAGTAGCAGTTTTTTAAAGAAAGTTACGATGCAGCAAGAAATCCTAATGGAGTTAAAGCTGTAGCAATAGAAGATGATAATTCTGAATTTAGAAAGGTTTATGATCCTACAAACCAGATGCTGATGAAACTGGATATGTTACATATCCTAATGTAAATGTATTAAATGAAATGGCAGATATGATAGTTTCAACTAGAGCTTATGAAGCAAATGTAGATACTTTAACTGCTAATAAGAGTATGTTTACAAAGGCTTTAGAAATAGGAAAATAAAAAATGTTTAATAGTTATTAAATTTTACAAAATACGTTAAAGAATTAACAAATAGATAGGAGTTGAAAAATGAAAGTAAATCCATACGCTCCAAGCGAAAAAGGTTTTTGAAAATGCATTTGGAAGTGTTTTAGATACTTCAAATGCAAAAAGTATCAATAATATAAATAGTATTAATGAAAATGATAATAGTGTAAAAAATACATCCTTTGCAGATGTTTTAAAAAGTTCTTTAGATGATATTAATAGTCAACAGATTAAAGCAGATAACTTAAATGATAGTTTTACAAAGGGAGAAGAGGGTGTTGACATAACTGATGTTATGCTTGCAACAGCAGAAGCTAACACATCACTTCAATATGCAGTTCAAATAAGAAATAAACTTGTTGATGCATATCAAGAAATAATAAAGATGCAGATATAATTTAAGTAGGGAGTGCAATAGAAAATGAATAAACTTTCAGAAAGTTTAAAGAAAATTTGGGATAAGTTTAAGAGTTTTGGTAAAGCTATCAAAATTGCAATAATCGTTGCAATAATTGCAATTATAGCTGCTATAGTAAGTGTTATAGTGATGAAAAAATTCCAATAAATATGAAGTTCTATTTTCAGACTTAGAAGCAACAGATGCAACAAAGTGTTATTGCACAGCTAAATGCTGATAAGGTTGATATGAAAATACAAGGAAATTCTATATTAGTAGATAAAAGTAAAGTTGATGAACTTAGAATGGAACTGGCACCTACACTTAATTCAGGTAGCACAGGCTATGAGCTTATGGATAGTGGAAGTTCTTTTGGTATGACCGATGATGAATTTAACATAAAAAAATTAAGAATGCTTCAAGGAGAACTTGAAAAATCTATAAAATCGTTAGAACCAGTAGAAACTTGTAAGGTTTTAATATCACCATCAGGGGATTCTGTTTTCATGAAAGAATCTAAAGAAGGTTCTGCAACAGTAACATTAAAGGTAAAAACAGGATATAATGTTTCTGATGATCAGGTAAAGGCTATTGTAGCATTAGTTTCTAGAAGTACTTCAAATATTCCAGAAAAGAATGTAGAAGTAATTGATACAAATATGAATTTACTTACAAGTAAGCTTAATCTAGGAGATAGCGATAATGGTTCAGTAAGTTCTGAAAGTGTTAAAGATCACAAAGATGCAGAAAGTTCGTATGAAAGTAAACTTCAAGAAAATATAGTAAATCTTTTAGAACCTATATAGTAGGAAAAGGAAAGGTTACAGCAAAAGTTAATGTGGATCTTGATTATGATTCCAAAAAAGTTACAGATACTCAAATTGATCCAACAAAAGCATTAATAAGTCAAGACATAAAAAAAAAGAATACAATAAAGATAATGGCAATAGTACAAGTGAAAGTCCTGTGGATAATAATATGAGTAATACTATTGAAGGAGATTCCCAAGGTGCTACTTCAGGTAGTGAAGAACAAACTTCAAATTATGACCACAGTAAAAACTATAACAGAAGTAATACCTGCTGCAGGAGAAGTAAGAAGACTTACTGCTTCAGTTATGGTAGATGGTAATTTAGATTCAGATACTCAGGAAGCTTTTTGAAAATGCTATTAAAGCTGCTATTGGTTTTGATAGTAATAGAAATGATGAACTTTCAGTAATTGAATGAATTATGATACAGCATTAGATGAACAAAAGCAAGAACAGGTTAAAGCTTTTAAATGATCAAATAGCTGCAGAAAAAAAAAAGAAATCAAATAATTAAATATGCAATAATAGGTGGAATTATTTTAGCTGCTATTATTGCAATAGTAATAGTTCTTGTAAAACGTAAGAAAAGAGAAGAAGAAAAACTTCTTGATGTTATGATAAATGATAATTTACCTGAAGTTGAACCAGTAAATTATGATCCTATAGATTTTTCTGTAAATGAAGAAAAAACTATGAAGGAAGAAGAAATTAAGAAGTATGCTAAGGATAAGCCTGAACAGGTTGCAGAAATTGTAAAATCTTGGCTAAGTGAAAATGAGGGGTGATGAATTTGGCTAAAGATAGTGGAAAACAAAAATTAACTGGAGTTCAAAAGGCTGCAATATTATTTATAACCCTTTGGGCCAGAAGCATCAGCTGGAATACTTAAAAAACTTCCAGAAAGCGAGATTCAAAAAATAACATATGAAATAGCTAATATAAATTCAGTTAATTCAGAACAAAGAGATGGAATACTAGAAGAATTCCTTCAAATGAATAAAGCAAAGGACTTTATAATAGAAGGAGGCATGGATTATGCTCAGGAGCTTTTATCAAAAGCTTTAGGAAGCCAAAGAGCTAAAGAGATAATGGAAAAGGTTACTGAAGCTACTCAGCAGTATAGACCTTTGCCATAGCAAGAAAAAGCTGATCCAAGCCAGCTTCTAAATGTTATTACATATGAGCAACCTCAAACTATAGCATTAATTCTTTGTTATCTTCAGCCTGATAAGGCTGCTCAGGTAATGGCAGAACTTAGTGAAGAGGTTCAAAGTGAAGTTGCATATAGAATTGCCACAATGAACAATACATCTCCAATGGTTATAAAAGAAATAGAAAAAGTTTTAGAAAGTAAACTTTCTTCAGTAGTAAGAACTGAAATGACACAAATTGGTGGTGTTGAAACACTTGTTGGAATATTAAACCAAGTTGATAGAACAACTGAGAAAAATATTACAGAAAGTCTTGAAAGAGAAAATGCAGATCTTGCAGATAAGGTTAAAAGCTCTATGTTCGTATTTGAAGATATTATCACTCTTGATGATGTATCTATTCAAAGAGTTCTTAGAGAAGTTGATGCAAAAAGAACTTGCTCTTGCACTTAAGGGATGTTCTGAAGAGGTTGCTGAATCTATTTACAGAAACCAATCAAAGAGAGCTGCTGCTTCATTAAAGGAAGATATGGAGTTCTTAGGACCAGTAAGATTAATGGATGTAGAAAATCTCAACAAAAGATTGTTGGTATCATAAGAAGACTAGACGAAGCTGGAGAAATTATAATTTCAAGAGGTGGAGAAGATGCAATCATCGTTTAGTGTTATTAAAGAAAACATCAAAAAAGGCAGCGTAAAAGAAATATCAACTAATTATGAAGTAAAGATAGATAATAAGGATACTAAAGAAGTTATATCAGAAGAAACTGGAGTTACTTATGAAGAGGCAAAAAGATACATTGAAAGTTATGAAAAAATAGGAAAATCAATTATAGAAGATGCTTCAAGAAAGAAAGACAAATGTATACAGGAAGCTTTATGAAAAAGCTTCTCTTATTGAAAAAAAAGAAGCCTATGAAAAAGGATATAGCCAGGGACAAAAAATGGTTATGATGATGGAAAAAAAAGCATTAGATGAAGCTAGAGAAGAAGCAGACAAAATTATTAATGATGCAGAAAATGTTTTGTTAAATGCTAAAAAAAGATTATTCTGATTATTTAGATAATAAAAGTGAAGATATTTTAAATCTTGTAATTGAAGTTGCAAGACAAGTTTTTAAAACGTGATATAAGTGAAAAATAGATATATCTAAAATGGTGGAAGAAGCATTAAAACTTAATAATAAAATGTAATCCAGTTTATGTGGATGAACTTAAAAAGAATATAGACATTTGGAAACCATCTTATAATATTAAAGAATCAATTTTTGTTCTTCCAGTGGACAGCATGGAAAAAGGAGAAGCTATTATAGAAAAAGATAGTGGAGTAATTAAAGTTTCAATAGATACAGGACTTGAAAAAATAAAAAATGCATTATTTAATTAATTTTTAATGAATAAAAGGGGTGGGGTTTTTGAATTTAGATTTTAATGCTCTTACAGAAAAGTAAGAAGAACCTCTACAATTTATTCAGAAGGTGTAGTAAAAAGGTAATAGGATTAACAGTAGAGGTAAAGGGAATTAAAGCCTTTGTTGGTGAACTTTGCATTATTTATACAAAAGATTATAAAGAAGTTAAATGTGAAGTGGTAGGCTTTAGAGATGATTATGTAATTTTAATGCCTCTTGGACCCCTTCAAGGTATATCTTGTGGTTGCAGAGTTGTAGCACAAAATAAGCCTCTTGTTGTAAAGTGTTCAGATAAACTTTTAGGTAAAGTTTTAGATGGTCTTGGAAATGAACTTTCAAAGGATAATGTGGAGGAAGATGATGATTCTGTAGAACTTGCAAGTAAAAATTATCCTCTTGAAAGTTCACCACCAGATCCATTAAAAAGAAGGCGAATAGATACTATAATGCCAACTGGAGTAAGATCTATAGATGGTTTTATAACAGTAGGTGAAGGACAAAGAATTGGTATATTTGCAGGTAGTGGTGTTGGTAAAAGTACTACTCTTGGAATGATTGCAAGAGAAGCCGAGGCAGATGTTAATGTTATATGTCTAATTGGAGAAAGAGGCCGTGAGGTTCTTGAGTTTATTGAAAAAGACTTGGGACCGGAAGGTATGAAAAAATCTGTTGTTGTTTGTGCAACTTCTGATAAACCAGCCCTTATAAGACTTAAAGGAGCACTTACTGCTACAGCTATTGCTGAATATTTTAGAGATCAAGGGAAAAAAGTAATACTTATGATGGATTCTGTAACAAGATTTGCCATGGCTCAAAGAGAAATTGGACTTGCAATAGGTGAACCACCAGCAACAAAAAGGTTATACTCCTTCTGTTTATGCAAAGCTTCCAGAACTTATGGAAAGGTCAGGAACATCAGATAAGGGATCAATTACAGCTTTTTTATACTGTTTTAGTTGATGGCGATGATTTTAATGAACCAATAGCAGATGCTGTAAGAGGTATACTTGATGGACATATAGTTTTATCAAGATCTCTTGCTCATAAAAAATCATTATCCTGCAGTAGATGTTTTTAAATAGTGTCAGCAGGCTTATGTCTGGTATTGCATCACCTGAACATAAAAAAGGCAGCTTCAATAGCTAGAGATCTTATGGCTACATATAAAGATTCAGAAGATCTTATAAATATAGGTGCTTATGTTAAAGGAAGTAGCAAAAAAAATAGATTTATCTATTAAATATCATGATTCTATAGACGCATTTTTAAAACAGGGTATAGATGAAAAATGCGATTTTGATACTAGTATTAATTCATTAATTCAAATGTTTAAAAGTTAGCAAAGAATAAAAGAATATATATTCTTAAATGTAAATATTCTTAAAAAAATGACGATAAATTAGTATAAAGTAAGCCTCATTGAAAAGGAGGTGAAATAAATGGCAAAAGGGTATAAATTTAGTCTTGAAAAATTACTGGAAATAAGGCAAGACAAAGAAAGAAGAAAGCAAAGAGAGAATTTACTGAGAGAGTAAAAAGCTAAGGTTAACACAGAAAATGAACTTAACAATTTAAATGAGTGTTATGAAAAGTACAAAGGTATAAAACCTGGAGAAGATGTAATTTATCAAAAGGTTAAGCGTTCCTATCTTGCAGCATTAAATGTTGGTATAAAGCAAAAACAAAAGAACTTAAAATTAAAGAAAAAAGAGCTTGAAATAAAAAAGACAAGAGCTTGCTAAAAGGCAGGTGGAAAGAAAAACAGTTTCAAGACTTAAAGAAAAAGGGTATGTAAGCTTTATAAAAAGAGCAGGATAGAATTGAACAGCTTAATAATGATGAATTTGCATTATATGCTTATATGCGTAAATCTAAAGGGAGGTGAGGGTTTAGTGAGAGTAGATGGCAGCATGCCAAGTGGTGCTTCAAAAACAAGTAGTACTACCGTAAAAGAAAGTGTTTCATCAAATGGACAAAGTAGTGATTTTAATAAAGTATTAAAATCATCAGTAAAATCAAACAATAATTTTGATAAAGCTAGTAAAAGTAGCACAGAAAAAAATAGTACATATTCTCAAAATAATATAAAGAGCAAAAATAGTGATGATACTAAAATTTAGTAAAAAATGAAGTATCAAAAAGTAAGGATATTTCCTTAGACAATGGTAAAAAATCTAATAAGATTGCAGATAAAACAAAGAAAAATACTGATGACAATTTAGCTTTAAAAAAATACTTCTAATGTTAAAGATAATAATAAAGATACTGTAGTGGTAAATTACGATTTACTTAAGGATTTAAATGAAATTAAAATTGCAACTTCTGATGAAAATAATAGCAAATTAACTTCAGCTGTAGAAAATGTTATTAGTAATATAAAAGAAAAAGTCTGAGAAATTAGATGTTAATTCTATATTAGCTGTTTTAAATCAAATTACAGAAATAATAAATAGTAAAGTAGAAAAACACAGATAATACTAATAATTTGTTAAAAAGAAATTAACAGTATATTAGATAATAAAATATCTGAATCAAAAAAGATAGTATTCTTAGTTTTTTTCAAAGTATAGATAATAACAATAATTCCATGGAAGATGTTTTAAGTACCTTAGAAAATGTATTAAAAATAGTGATGATACTTTAGTGCAAGATGATAAAAAAGGTATTTTAGCAGTGCTTGAATCATTAGAAAATAAGATTGTAAATAACAAAGAAAAACAATAATATTGATAAAGCTTTTTCAGAAAATGAAAGCAAAGCATCTAATGATATCTTAGGTGAAAAAAATTGATAGTAACAATTTTAGTGAAGTTAAAACTACAGAAAAGCAATAGTAATTTAAATACTGATAATATTAAGAATATCAATGCACATGAAAGTATAAATTCTTCAAATGCAGAAACTTTACAGTCAGAGGTTAAAGAAAACAATAAAGAATTAATTACTCAAATTAAAAATTTACTTAATGAAAATGAAAAGGTATCTAATTTAAGTGAAGTTTCTAACAATGATAATAAAGAAATATTTAATAATAAGATGCAAAATATTATAAGCAAAAATGTAGAAAGTAAAGAAGAAAACATTGATGTTAAAAAATTATACTTCATCAGATAGTAATAATAGTAGTAACAATTTTGAAGAAAGCAAAGATGAAAAAATATTAAAATCTATTTTAAATGACAAGGATTTATCATCAACTACTATAAATAGAAATGTAACTTTTGCTGGAACATTTAATAATGTTAATGCACTTGATGGACTTAAGGAAGCAGCTAAGCTTGTAAAGGCAGAACACTTAGCAGAAGATATAATACAATCAGTTAAATACATGGAAACAAACAATATAAAAGAATTAACTGTAAAGATAAATCCAAGAAATTTAGGAGAACTTTCTATAAAGGTTATACAAGAAGATGGGGTTTTAAAAGCACAAATTAAGGCAACTACAAAAAGAAGGATATGATCTTTTTATCACGTAATGCTTCAATAATAAATAAGGAATTATCTAATCAAAATTTAAAAATTCAAAATGTTAATATAAGCTTAAATAATGATACTACATTTTTTAAAGGAAGCAGTTTTGAAGGTAATGCAAATAATTTCAGCCAAAATGAAGCTTCAAATAAAAATGCAAAAAATAATGTAAATGGTGTATTAGATGAAGATGAAGTATTAGAAGATAATGAAGCTGAAATAATAAATAACATTAATATGCTTGCATAAAAGCAAATAAAATTGAGGGGATGGGAAAATGGCAAATACACTTGTAAATCAAACTGTTACATCAAAGTATGCAAATACATCTGCAACAGATAGAGGTACAAAAGATTCTTACAAGCAATGGTCAAATGTCAAAGGATTCATTTTTAACAATTCTTTGTGCTCAACTTAAAAACCAAGATCCATCAAAGGATCAGGATGCAAGTGAATATGTATCACAGCTTGCACAATTTGCATCACTTGAACAAATGCAAAATTTAAACACTTCAATGACAAAATCATCATATTACAGTTTAATAGGTAAAGGTGTTACAGTAAGTGATACAAATTCAAAGGGAGTTCAATATACAGGTATTGTAAAAGCAATTAAAATGAATGGAACAAATGCTACATTATCAATGCTTGTTAATGAAGATGGCAAAAAATGTTTTAAAGGATTTTAATGCCAATAATATAGTTACTACACTTGATGTAGAAGATTATTCATTAGATGCTTTAAATAGTTTAGATTATAATATGGCATTTTTAATGGCAGCAAATTTTACAGGTAAATATGTTGAAGCACAGGAAACAGATGAAAATGGAAAAGCTACTAATTATAGTGGAACAGTTCTTGGTGCATCAAAAGAAAATGGTACTATAAAAGTTAAGGTAAAACTTGATAATGGTGAAATAAAATCTTTTGCATATTCAGCAATTACTAAGGTTCAAGATAAAAAGGACGATAATATAAATGCTGACAATAATAAAAAAGAATAATTATATCCTTAAGTAAGAGGTGATTGCATATGGGATATAGGATGATAAATGGCAGAGCATATCCTGTAGGTGCTATAGGAGATATAAATAAAAACAATCTGCCAAATGTAAAAAAATCAAACAATACAAGCTTTAAGGATTTATTAGATTCTAAAATTAAAAATAAAAGTTTTACTGTATCAAAACATGCAGCAGAAAGGCTAAAGGATATAAATTTTTCTGAAAATGATATGAATAACATTGAAAAAAGGGTTTAAACTTGCAGAAGATAAAGGGTCTAAAAATTCACTATTTTTTATACAAGGATGTAGCTCTTGTTACTAGTGTAGAAAATAAAACAGTAATAACAGCAGTGGATAAATCCAGAGCTAAGGACAATGTTTTTACTAACATTGACAGTGTAGTGATAATTTAAAAAAATAGCTGGACCAAGGATGGAGGCTATGTTCTATTGAATGACGGAAATAGAACGTTAGGTATTAAGAATTATTTTTTTAAAAATCGGAGGTTATAAATATGTCAAGATTAATGTATTCAGGAATAAGTGGAATTAAACCAAACAAAATTAGATGTTTAGGTAATAATATAGCAAACTCAAGTACAACAGCTTTTAAATATTCAAATACTAAATTTGCAGATATGTTATCACAAAATTCTTCAAGTGCAACAGCACCATCTACTAAAACAGGTGGTACTAATGCAAGCCAGGTAGGACTTGGAGTACAACTTGCAAGTATAGATACTATTATGACTCAAGGAAATTTACAATCTACATCAAGAGCTTTAGATGTGGCTATTGACCAATCAGGATTTTTTATAGTATCACAAGGGCCTAACAGGTGATAATACAATACAAGTATCACAGGCAGCAGGAGCTCACTCTATAGATTCTACTTCCCTTGCATCATCTGGATCAAAACTTATGTATACAAGAGATGGTTCATTTACATTAGATAGAGATGGAAATCTTTTTAACTAGTTCAGGATATAGAGTTATGGGTTATTCTTTAACAAATGATAGTAACTCAGAAGTAGCAACTTCTCAAAAGCCTGATGATGTTACATTAACTTCAATTGGATTAAGTTTTCTTTTTTGGACCTGGTACTCAACTTAATGGATATACAATTGAACTTGGAAACATAGGACCTGATACACCAGCATCAGCATCAGTAGATACAGATAATAAAAAAATAATAATAAATGCTGATTTCACAAACTCTAATCTTCAAACTGCACAAGTACAATCAGCTATAGATAAAGCTCTTACAGCAAAGGGTATATCACAACAAGTTGTAGCTTCTGGAGAAATTAAAACAATTTCTAAAACTACCTTATCAGGAGAAGTAGATGCAGCTGGTAGTGCTACAGTAAATGGGATGAATATAACATTACCACCAGAAATGAAAGGATATACAGTAAAAATTGGTACAGTAACAGAAGGTACTAAAGGAATCTGCAAGTGTTGATACTGATGCTAAAACAATAACTTTAAATGGTGATTTTGCAAATGGAGCGGCAGATAGAACTAAATTAGCTGCAGCATTAAAAAAATGCTGTTGGGTTAAAAGGTTTTTTGTAAATACAAATGTTGCAATAACAGGTACTGTTCCAAAAATAGCAGATACTGCATCAGCTAAAGTTGATGGTGGTACATCAGTTCAAAGTTTAGGAAGAGATGGAAGTGTATATTTTGTAGATGGAACTGGTACAGTAAATGCTTACGATGAATCACTTAAGAGCTTAAAAATTCAGATAAGGTAATAATGGCTGGTACTATGAAAAAAGTTTTTTAAAGTATTAGTGCAAGCTTTTAAAGAAACTAAATCATCAAGTTCAGAAGTTATTTCTCAATTTTCAGAACTTTCAAAAGAGCTAGAAGAGAAGGGCTTTTATCATTAGAAGATGAAATATCAAAAATTGATGATTTTTTTAAAGAAGGGTCTTCAAATGGTTGTAGATGGTATAGAGCCTGAAACAATTAAAAAGAAATATTAGAACTTGAAATTACTGAAATGGATGAAAGACATTTTTAGTAATGCATCAATGTTTGCAACATGGGGTGGTTATCATTTGCCCAGCCTTTGGTATGCTTGGTACACTTATAGGACTTATTCAAATGCTTGCAAGTAACTTTTCCGATGCTAGTACTATAGCAAGTGGTATGGGTAAAGCATTAATTACAACATTTTATGGTTCACTTATGTCAAATTTATTCTGTAACCCAGTTGCAGCAAATCTTCAAAGAAAAAGTGCATTAGAAGTTAAAGAAGTAAATCCAAGAATTGTTGAAGAAAAATTAATTACATATTTAGATCCTAAAAGAAAGAGAAGAATATTTAAATAGTAATACTGAAAATGCTGAAGGAGTTGCATAAGCATGGCGAAAGAAAGAAAGAGAAATAAGGTACCAGATTGGTTAGGTACATATTCAGATACAGTTACACTTCTTTTAACATTCTTTGTTTTGCTTTACTCGCTATCATCTGTTGATTCTGAGAAATTAAAGGCAGTATCTCAGGCTTTAAATACTGTTATGACTGGGCAGGCTGCTGATTCAATGCTTGAATTTGACAAGTATAAAGGTAAAAGTCCCACTTGTTGGTGGAGAATCAGAAGATGTTGCAGTAGAGGACTCAGAAGGTAAAAAGGTGTTAAGACTTATGAGGATCTTCAACAATATATAAATGCAAATAATTTATCAGATCAAGTTTCAATTACTCAAAACGAAAGAGGAGTTATGATACAGCTTAAGGATACTGTATTATTTGAAAAAGGAAGTGCAGACATAAAGCTAGATGCACAAAATGTTTTAGATACTATAAATAATATAATATCTACAATGCCTAATTCAATAATAGTAGAAGGTCATACAGACAATGATCCAATTAGTACATTTGAATTTCAATCCAATTGGGAATTATCATCAGCAAGAGCTTCAAGAGTTGTTAGATATTTTATTGAAATAAAGGGACAAGATCCTTCAAGATTTAGTGCAGCAGCATATGGTGATACACGACCAATATATCCTAATGTATCTGAAGAAAATAAAACTAAAAAATAGAAGGGTAAATATTTTAATAGCTGGAGATAGTAAGGAGGGAGTTAATGATGGCAGATAAAGAAGAAAAAAAAAGATGTAGGAGCAAAAAAAGAAGAAAAAAGAGCAAAAAAAGGAAAGGGTGGCATAATAAAAATACTTGTTATTGTAGTATTATTATTAGCAGTAGGTGGAGGCGGTGCCTTTGCTGGATATAGTATGTATAAATCAAGTCAAGAACCTAAACCAATTAATGAAATTAAAGTTGAAGCATTAAAGGATTTAACAGTAAATTTAAGTGATGAAGGTACTCCAAGATATGTAAAAACTTCTGTTACAATTTCATATGATGAAAAAGATTCAAAGGCTGCAGAAGAAATAACTGCTAAGACTCCTGAAATTAATGATAAAATTACATTCTTTTTAAAGTCAAGAAAAGTAGCAGATTTTGATGCATCAAATGAAGAAAATTTAAAAAGAGAATTAGTTGAGGAATTAAATAAAATAATGGTTAAAGGGAAAATTGTAAATGTATATTTCCCAAGTGGAATATTAGTACAATAGTTAAAAACTATGTTGAAAATTTTAAAATATGTTAAAATATGTTTAGGAAAAGTAAAATGAAAAATAAAAAATATAAGGATGAGATAAATGGATTTTCTATTTATGTTTATTAAACTAATTTTTTGCACTTGTAGTAGTTATTTTTCTTATGATGCTTTTCACTAAGGCTTAGTAACAAAAAGCATTGATAAGATTAATGGAAAAAGGTACATGAAGGTTGTAGATAAAGTGCAACTTGGTAAGGATTCTTTTTATTGCAATTGTAAAAATAGGGGACAAGGGTTTAATAATGTCTGTTTCTCAAAACAAAACAGAAGTTTTAGAAGAAATAACATTAGAAGAAGTTTTAAAATTGAGAAGGAAAAGAGAGAATCTATAGAGGATATGACAAAAACTGTAGATAAAGTTATGGAAACAGTAAAGGATAAAACTAGAGATTTTAAGAAAAATGTAGATAAAAAAAAGAAAGTTAAAGGAAGATAAGGATGAAAAAATATAAAAAAGAAAATTGACTGGTACTCTTATTAACTTTATTTTTAGTAGGTGTATTTGGAATAATTGCCTTTGCAGATGATATACAAATCCCAAATGTAAATGTTCAGGTTGGTTCAAATACTGATGGATCACCACAAAGTTATGTATCAAATATTAAGCTTTTAATATTGTTAACAATTTTAACATTATTACCTTCAATATTAATAATGTTTACTTGTTTTACTAGAATTGTAGTTGTTTTTTTCATTTTTAAAAAATGCATTAGGTGCTCAACAGTCAATACCTAATCAAATATTAATTGGATTATCATTATTTTTAACAATGTTTATAATGTTTCCAGTATTTAATCAAATGAATGAAAAAGGAATACAGCCATATTTAGATGGTCAAATTACTCAAGAACAAGCTATTGAAGATGGTGGCAAGCCATTAAAGGAGTTTATGAGCAAACAAACAAGAAAGAAAGATGTTGAACTTTTTGTTGAATTATCAAATGAAGATGTTTCAAATTTAGATGAGAATAATCTTCCATTTCATATTTTAGCTCCAGCTTTTTGCAATAAGTGAGCTTAAAACAGCATTTCAAATAGGATTTTTATTGTATCTTCCATTTATAGTTATTGATCTTGTAGTTGGTAGTGTACTTATGTCAATGGGTATGATGATGTTACCGCCAGCAATGGTTTCAATGCCATTTAAATTATTATTATTTGTAATGGTAGATGGATGGTACTTACTTGTAAAGTCACTTGTTTTAAGTTTTGGTTAAATGTAGGAGGTAAAAATGAGCGAAACATTATTAATATCAGTTATGAAAGATGCATTAGTTACTGCAGTTAAAGTTTCTGCCCCAATTCTTGTAACAGCAATAGTTATTGGTCTTGTAATAAGTATATTACAGGCAACTACTCAAATACAGGAACAGACATTAACATTTGTACCTAAGATTTTTAGGTAGTGCAGCAGTAGGACTTTTTGTGGTACATGGATGCTTAGATCTCTAGTAGAATTTACAGAGAGAATTTTTGAATTAATAATTAAAGTATCAACTTAGGGGTGAGTTTTTTGATAGATACAACTTACTTTCTAGTAGTAATGTTAATTTTTTTAAGGATAACATCATTTTTGCAGTAGTAAAAGTTTTTTTATCCTGCAGGCACCCCTATTATATTAAAAGCAGCCCTTGGGCTTATAATGTCATATTGTGCAGTAAATTCAATGGATTATAGTAGCATGGCAGAAATAAATGGTGCTTTTTATGCTTATTTCTTATATGGTAAATGAAGTTTT